>BCQK01000016.1_pt1 | contig 17866 bp, 18 predicted proteins | sample 1008131 | NCBI WGS metagenome assembly BCQK01 (sample SAMD00035458, study PRJDB4067) | museum specimen metagenome | isolation source: Liagora japonica specimen isolated from | place: Japan
AAAATGGTTACATTAGCGGGTGATCATCACTTGCATATGGGTAATGCTAGGCAAGTCGCAGAATCGATTGGAGCATTTATTCTAAATTAGTGGCTGTAACGGTTGACCAACTTTAGCGCTGCATTCCTCTTCCATGCGCAGCCTGGTGGAGGTAGTTTATAACTCTGAATTATGAATATATGTACCGTTGCCTGAAGATATTTTCACTGTCTAAATGAATTCAATGTCTTGATTGGGTGCTATGTTATTTGCAGCAGCAATCTCTGAAAAAGATAATATGCAAGCAAGCATGATGATTAATATTTTTGTGTTTTTCATTTTTACCACTCATTAATTATGTCTGTTAAGGCCGTGACGCGCAGGATGAAGCAAGCATGTCTAGCAGGAAAGTAGGGTTTATGAACATTAAGCTTTTGGGCAGTCAATCATCTCGGTTGAAGATGATGTATCTGGCAATTCAATATATGTCCTGCTATCCAAATACTCCTTTTTCATTTGAATAAGCTTAACCGTTTTTTTCATGCAGTTACCATTCTTCAGTTCAAGTATTGTTGTTCCGAGTTCTAAGAAGCTTGGGTATGAGATTCTTTTCACAATGCCATTTATAGTTGATAATTCAATTTTGGATGTGTACTGAATTTCATTTGTGCTTTTGGAAATAACATTCTCACTTTCATCATAAGAGGCATAAGTTGAGAATGAGGAAAAAGCCAATGCTAGCAATAGTATTTTTTTCATTTTATTTCCTGTAGTTAATTTAACTTAAACGCCAGACGATTCTGGCGCAAAACTATGGCTGTTAAGGCCGTGACGTATAAATATAGAAACAGCCTGTCCAGCAAGAAGGTTAGGTTACTTTTTTCTATTGCCTTTTTTGTTCGATGCAATAGTGTCAGTTATAAACTTGGAGCATGCAGATGAGCTTGTTAGCACATTCTTTTTAACCTTTTTTTGGTCTTCTGTTGACATTGCTGCAATAAGCTTTTCAGCAAGTGCCTTCTGAGCTACTGATGGAGGGATCTCCTTCATGTTTTTAGAGATAAAATCAGAAAACATCTTATTATCGGCCAATGATTCAATATTGACTTTTTTATTATCAGGTAGCTCGTTATTTATCTTGTTAAAGAGTGAAATCTGAGACTCTGAAGGGGTGAATACATAACCTTCTGGTTTCTTAGTGCCATGTTCATTAAGAAATCCTGAAGCTAGCCTAATATCGTCAAAAATTGCTTTATCTGGAGTTAGTCCTTTTGATTTTGCAATTGCTTTGATCGCATTAACCATGTTTGGAGTCGGTTTCTTAGCTGGCTTTTTAGCCACAGTTCTTTCCCCTTTGTGTGCATCATGCTCTTCGATAACTTTAGCAATAAGCTCAGATATACGTGTTGTTTGCTTATCAACGAATTGTTTTTTCATTGCTATCAACTCAGTTTCAGATCGCGTTTCACACATTTTAATAAGATAATCTTCCCATATAGCCGTTAATGAAGCGTTTGTTAGCCATGATGGAGCAATCTTAATTAAGTCTCTGCCTTTTGCTGTGCTGGTATAAACACCTTTTGCACTTACTGCCAAATACCCATGCTTAATCAATTGTAAAATTGTTTCAGGTCTTGTGGCTGGAGTGCCGATACCTTTTGACTTAACAAGCAGTTTTCTAAGTTTAGGATCCGTTTCATACTTACCTATATTCTCAAGTTCATTTAAGAGCGAAACCTGATCATATTTTGCCGGAGCCTTAGTTTTTGATGCGGATAAAAGGACATCAAGGAGGGGACACTGGTCATTTTCTCGCATGCGAGGTATTGATGAAGATTGTTGCCCTTCATCTTCGTCTTCAATATCAAAAACAGTATCAGAGAAAGCAGCTCTCCATCCTGGCATCACTATTTTTGAAGCACTCGCTTTAAATATGCTTTGAGGTATACCATGAAGGTCTGTTACCGGCACTGATAACTCTAGCGATTGTACAGCGTATTCAGCAGGAGGGTATAAAGCCATAATGAATTGCTTCGCAATTAACAAATACGCTTCTTTTAGATGTTCACTGGTGTAGTGTTGGATACAGGTAATGAATTAAGCTTTGCAACAGTCATTACTTGATGAGTAGGAATAATGCCATAGTGTTCCATTTCGGCTTTAGAGAAGCAAGTCGGCACAAATGGCTTGAATATACTATGATCTCCATTATGTATATCCATTGCTTCTTTTGCCTGGGCACTTAGTTCTGGTATGCTTAGAACACTAGATATCAGAGAGTTTCGTTCAGCAGGAAGATAAAGGTTATATGGAAGATCTGATTTTGATGTTCTGGGATAAGCTGTCCACCCCTGAGCATACAAATCCTCAATAACTTCTTGTGCCGCAGCGGTACTTATTTTGCATTTATTAACAATTGCAGCAATCGCAGTGTTTGATGTAAATGGCTTTTTAGGTTGCTCTTTTTTCAAGCTTTCTTTGTAAGAACTTATCTTGGCCATATTAGCATTAGCAAGCAACCTTTTCTTGAAGTCATCAACATTTGCTTTGTTAATATACAAAGGGGTATCAATTGGGGCCTCTTGTCCTTCGGCAACAACTTTTCGGCTTTGCTCCCACACAATATGATTGCTAGGTTCAAGAGTCATTTCTCTTGTTATTGTGGGTGAGTATCTTGCGCCATTTAAGACAGCGCCGCCTACGTTGAAGCTTGAACTTATCTTAAAGTGATCTTTAGGAATAAAATTCTCAACTTCATAATCTCTTTTTACCACAAGACTTAATGTCGGTGTTTGAACACGACCAAGAGAAATAACGCCTTCTAAATTTTTCCCAAAAACAGAGTACCTACCATAATATGTGTAAGCTACCACCAGCAACATGTAGCACCAGTCGCTTTCACGTCGAGAGTCGGCGGCAAAAGCCATCCCAATAGATATATCTGGCTCACGCAAATTATTCATTGCTTCTTTTATACTTACTGTATCAAGACCGGCGGCAAGCCAAAGGCGTTTAACTGGCCCGGTGTATTTAAAATACTTGATGAAATTCCAAAAAATTGCTTCTCCTTCTCTATCGGGGTCGGTTCCTCCAATAACAAGATCTGCATTTATGATATATTTTTCAATTGTCTTTAGGTAGTCAGAACACAAAAAACCTGGCTTTGTGTCTTTTGCATCTTTTGAAATGACAAGAGTTGAATCTCTCTGAATAGGAAGTAGGCTTCTAGGATCGTCCCAAGACATGTTTGGCATAGATTCTTTTGGGTCTTTTATGCCAAGTATATGCCCTTTAGACCAAACACTAACGCATGGCTGACCATTAAGAAAACCATTGTAACACCTATTCTTCACGTCCTTTGTCCAGCCCATAGCGGCACCAACCTTCTCAGCTTGGTCTCTTTTTTCATGAATAATTAAAATCATAACACCTACTGTCTTTTATTGTTGTATTTCTGATAGCTGTACAGAAGCTCTTTGTACGCCGGGTAAATCTTGCTTAAATAAGCTCTTCTTTTTGCAGGGGTTTTTGAGTGGTAGTTGCCAACACCCTCCCAGAAGTTATCGGTCTCCGATAGTCTTTGGTGAAGTATCCATGTTCCGATAGCTATATTAACACATGTATTGTAAGCGAGTTCTGAAGCGCCTACATTTGGAAATTTTCTCTTTATATCAGGAAGATGAATTGAGTTTATCTGCATTATTCCGATATCATAAGTATTGTTAGTGTTTTTGCTAAACGTCCCAATTTTTCCACCTTCTACAATGGTTATTGCCTTAATAACAAGAGGATTAACCTTGTATCTTTGTGACGCGAAATTAATACACATATTCATCTGAACAGGTGTTGGGCTATATGGATCGGGTAGATTAGGTGGTAGGTCCAGCATAATTTAGTCTTATTATTGTTTTTGGAGTATATTAAACATATTAGCACTTGAAGTCTAGGTTTAACCTAATTAAAATAGTATACTTAATTATTGTTAATAAAAAATTGGAAATTAAATGATTCAGGATAGGCGCCGTCACCCGATGTTATCTGGGGTAAATCAGCAAACTGTTGATTTAATTATTGATTTAAATAAAGATCTCAATGATGAGCAGTTTGCTGCCGCCGTTACAACCGAAGGACCAACAATGGTTATCGCCGGTGCTGGTACAGGTAAAACCAAAACAGTTATTCATCGTGTTGCGACCCTATTAGTCAAGGGCGTACTTCCTGCAAATATCATGATCACTACATTTACCAATAAGGCCGCTGCTGAAATTAAAGATCGCCTTGAGCTAATGGTTGGTGAGAACGCACAATATGTCAGCGCTGGTACATTCCATAGTATTGTATTCAAGAAAATGCTCCAAAAATTCCCTGAGAGCAAATATCTAAATAGCCTAGATATCAATATGTTCGAAGCAGCAATTCTGGATGATGATGAGGCTGGAAAACTTATGCGTGATGGCATAAAGTCTCTCTCAGAAGAAGACTTGCAGCAAATTGAAGATAACGAATGGAATCAAAGAATTTTTTTTGCCACCATGAGTAAGTTCAGAGCTGTAGGAAAGGATGTTAATGACGCTGAAAAAGAACTTTTGCTTGATAGGGACAATAAAGAGTTTAACAGGATATTAATCTCGCTTTGGAGAAAATATAACCTTGCTTGTCGCGGTGTTTCTGGCATTGATTTCGATGACATTCTTCTGTTTTGCGATAAAATGTTTGAGAAAGAGCCTCATCTTGCAGAAAGCATATCTCAAGAATACAAATACCTTATGCTTGATGAGTATCAAGATACTAACAAGGTTCAAATGTCAATTATGGACAGAATAGGGCAGTACCATAAAAATATTTTTACCGTAGGAGATGAAAAGCAATCGATTTACCGGTTTCGTTCTGCAGACATCAACGTGATTCTATCGTTTAGAAAGCGCTATCCAGAAGCTGTTCAGATTAACATGATTCAAAATTATCGTTCATATAGCCGCATTATGGATTTTGCTAATGCCTGTGCTGATGCAATGAAGCAAAGGCTAAATGACGGGCAGCTTTTTTATAATAAAAAAGTAGAGGAAGATGAAAGAATGCAGTCTTTGCGACGCAGTAACTCTGTTCAGATGGTTGAGTTCAAAAACTCAATTGAAGAGGCCAGTGTTGTCGCAAGAGCTATTGATAGAGATCTTAAGTGCGGCGTTGACCCAAGTGAAATCGTCGTGCTGTATCGCTCTCGAAATCTAAAGGGAAATCTTGAAAAAGAACTTCTTCAAAAAAACATTCCATACAACCTGGTTGGGGATACCGCATTTTTTGGCAAGGCTGAAGTAAAAGACGCTATTGCTATGATACGGTTTATTTTTAGACCATGGGATTCACTTGCTGGTATCAGAGCCCTAAAAGCCATAAAGATCGGTGTTTCTGAGGCTGCAGCAAAAAAAGCAATGACTAGCGACGGCATGAACGTCACTGAATACCTTAAGCAAGCATCAATCAAAAGACTTAAGGGCAAATCATCAAAACAAGACGAAGCGGATTTAACATCAGCTGCAAAAAAGGTTGGTCCTTTTGTAGAGCTTTGCCGAGAAATAAAAAAAGCAGCTGAATATGGTGATTCAGGAGAATTCTTAAAGGAAACGCTTGCTGATTTTTGGGATATTTACTTCAAGCCAAAGCTAGAGGCGTCAACCAAAAAAGAGAGCTCTGGATTAGGAATGGAAGAAAAGCTTGAGAACGTAAAAATTATCTTTGAGGGTGTTGAAAAAGGCATAAATGAAGGAAGAAGCATTGACGATATAATAGAAGACTTCTCTTTTATGGTTGAAAACAATTCTGGTCCATCGAATGATTCCGAGCTTAAAATCAACATGATGACGATGCATGCATCAAAGGGGCTTGAGTTCGACAATGTTTACATTATCGGCTATGACAACTTAACCTCTCACTCAGTAGATGAATACAGTGATGACTATGAAAACCTTATTGAGGAAGAGAGAAGGCTTTTTTATGTTGGAATGACCAGAGCAAAGAAAAAGCTGGCTATAAGCTATGGTACAGAGCGTGTTATTTATGGTGAAATGAATACAACCTACAAATCTCCATTTTTAGAAGAGCTTGAATCAAGATTAGCAGTAAAGACATTTAAAGCAGAAGCTAAAGAGAAAGAGGTATCAAGCCCGTCTCCAGCATAATAAACCAATCAACAAAAGGCCATCTTCATGATGGCCTTTTATTTATTTATCATCTCTTTACTGTCAGCATTAATTTGACTTAATTAAGTTATTTGAGTATACTTAACGGTATTAAATAACTAGAGGATTTCAACATGTACGGCACTCAAGAACAAGATTATGCTCAATCTCACACTCAAAATCACAATCATGCTGGCCATGGACATCCCCAGGCTACAAGCAAGCTTAATGCAAAAGAAGCCCTTGCTAAACAACAAGCGCTACACTTAAGAGAGCGAGCCGTTTCTGATGAGATTATCCGCTTAAAAAGCAGCTTTGAAGCTGTTGGTCGAGAGCTTCAAGATGCTAAATTATCGGCAGAGCAAGAGTTTGGAACTTCTGATATCAATCTGCTTCGTGAAAAATACAAAGAAATGTCAGCCCGAAATGAGTTAGAGCTAAGTATTTTCGAAGGAAATATTTCTGACGCTGAAAAACTTATTGCTCAAATCAACAGTGAGTTACAGATGTTGAATCAAAATAACTAGTACGGGCGAATTGATAATGAGCAACCTTAATCTATTGAAAGATCAGTGTAGCCGACTAGAAGGCATGAGAGATGTCATGATTGGCCAAAAAGCATCATTAATTCTAGAAATTAATGCTGCTCAATCTTATTTGGACACAAAGGATGAGGTTCTTTCAATTCTTACTGATGTTCAAGAGGAAACTCAAGCCAAAACTAAAGACTTATTTGAGAACCTACTTAGCGCACTCATTAAAGAAGTTATGGGCGATCGTGACGAGAACGCAAAAGTCGTTCTTTCTTCAACGACTAAAAGCAACAAGGTTTCTCTAGCTATTGAAATTGAAAATAGCACTGGTGAGCGACGTGATGTTTACTTAGATAAAGGCGGTAGCGTAAAAAACATAACCGCCATGGGACTTCGTTTTATCGCACTCAGCAGAACCCAAAACAGACGATTCATTATCCTTGATGAAGCTGATTGCTGGCTTAATGAAAAGTATATCCCTGGATTTGCCAACATTCTAAAAGACCTTTCTGTAAAGATAGGCATGCAAGTAGTTTATATTAGTCACCATAATCCAGAGTATTTTTTTGGAAAAGCAAAAATTGTAAACCTAACCAGCCACAATGGCATTGTTTGCAGCGAAGAAGTTGAGCAACCAGCTGAGTACACAGATGGAAATTTTGAAAACAAATTAGATGACAGTGAAGTTGATGATCTGATGGAAGGCGTTGGATTAAGATACCTCCGTTTAAGTAACTTTAAACAGCATGAGAACACCGTCATTGAATTTTCTCCAAATGTCACTGTCATTACTGGTGATAACGATATTGGCAAAACTACGATAGTTCAGGCGATTGAGGCTGTTGCAAGAAACAGTGGTAGAGAAGGCCTAATTCGTGACGGGCAGAATTCTTGTCGAGTTGAAATTGGACTAGAGGATGGCTTTTCTCTTGAATGGGGATATAAGCGCACTGGTTCAAGCAAATCAAGATACATTCTCTCAGACAACAACAATGTGACCATCAAAGAAAGTCGCTCAGGTACAACCACACCAGAATGGCTAGACCAGTACCTTTGTATGCCTTTGCATAAAGATATCGACATTAATATTGGTGATCAAGATAGCGCTAATTTTATTTTAGATAAAAGTGTGTCTGGATTTAAAAAAGCAGAGATATTATCTCTTGGTACTGATGCGTCTAAAGTTCAGCGCCTAATCACTAAGCATGGTGAAAACATATTAAATTGCACAAAAATAATTAATAGCAAAAAGAAAGATTTGCTTGCTGTAAAAAACAAGCTGCTTGCCTTAAAGCTACTTAATTCTGTATCAGAAAAACTAAATGAGTGCTCACGTATTGATGAGTTGAAATCAAAAAGAGCGATATCCTTAGCATCACTTCGAGATAAGTCTCTTAGAATACAGTCTATGACAGCGAGATTGAATGCAATGGCTAGTATTGCTAATGTCAGCATTAATCAGCCATCCATTGATACTGGTGGCGCTATATCAGCATTTGAGCACATTAAGAAGATTGAGCATCTAGGGAAAAGATATTCGGCACTAAGCTCGATATCAGGAGCATTTGTTGAATCTGCAAATTTTGATTTCTCGAAATCTGATTCAGCTATGCGACATATCAAAACCATTGGCTTTCTTGATGCAAAATACAATGCAATGCAAGCCGTTAGTTTTCTTGGTAGCATTAATCAGCCAAACACATCTGATCTTAATAGTCTTAAGAGCAAGGCCGCAAGAATTATGAGTCTTGGCAATAAATACAATGCACTGAGCAAGGTCCAAAATATATTAATTGAAGCGCCTAATTTTTCAAATGTGCAAAATCCAGAACGCATAGGTAAAGCAATTGTTGAAAGCATGAAAAAACAGTCAGAAATCATGCTAAAAATAAGCAGTAATGAAAATATACTTAATGCCATAGCGGATGAAAAGAAAATCCTGCTTGATGAAATGGGGCACCAGTGCCCATTATGTAATTCGGTTATTTCGGAGCTAAATCATGAATCAGTATAATGGCATTTTATTAATACCATCAATGTCGATTTCAACAAACTCGCCTGGCGGAAGAGCTGATATCAGTTTTTATGAGTCTGTATTTAGAAAGCTTTCATTCTTCTTGGACTACTGCAAAGAAAACAATCTTAGACCTGTGTTTACAGGGAGACTTACAACCCAAAAGCTCAGCTTTACGACACTAAATCGATTGATGCATGCACTAAAGGGATCTGACGCACTTCTTTTTGATGAGCATGCCTTTGCTTCTGAAAACTCCATTGATGAAAATAATATCACTGGAGTGCTAATTAACTCTGGTGTTTTGCAATGTCCTGATGCAAAAAGAAGCATGATTGAATATCCTGTTATTGAACAGATGACGATATCAAAAGAGATAGGTAGCTCACTGGTAATCATTGGTAATTACTCAAATGAAAATGTTTATGCTCATACATCTATTCATAATGATTGCGGTGTAATTGACCAGAGTAATTTCAACACAGGTGTCGCAACAAGAACACTTTTCTTGCAGCAGAACTTTACCCCTTGCGCATGGGCTATTTACGATAACTTGTCTTTTTCTCCTATAAATCCTCCTTACAACAAAGAAGTTTTCTATGATGCTACAGTTATTGCTAATGAAAGCAAAAGACTTGTAACATCTAGTAACTTTGCACTACAGTTGAAAGATGCTATTAGCCAAAAAGACAATAGCCCATCAATTAGTATAGCAATTGAAAAAACCATGAATGAAAGAGAAGCCAGCTCAGAAGCACGTTCAATTATAAATCAACTTGTTAGCGAGACGATTGTTGAGAAGGAATATAGTGAACTATAGTTATATAAATTTTTTTAATCAAACTCATTAAGTTTGCATAATTAACAAGTCTATGGTATGTTTAATGTGTTACTTTACATAGGATTTTAGTTATGCAGCAATCAAATAATGCTAAAAGACAAGATAAGAAAAAAGGCGGAGGGTTTGTTTTTTATCCGCACCAATATTTTATTAGTGACAGTCCTGCCACAAGTTATGCAGTAGGAGTGACGCAAGGTGGTCATTTTTGCCGTGTGTTTCTTGATATATCAGAGGATGTCAGAGATAGAGCAAAAGTGCAAAATACAGCTTCAGATCTACCTGGATTTGCGCTGTTTTCGGAAACACACAAGAAAGCTCGTAGAGCTTGTTTTGCAAGTCCTGATAACTCAAGTAAAAAACCCAATGGGATATTGTTAATAGAGCAGGTTGAAAGAACGCCATCTTTCGACGATGTTCCTACTTACACTGGTAAGTGGGCTAGTGTTCTTCAGGAAGACGACTCAGAACCAAAGGCAAGCCCTCACATTGGTAGAGGTTATCTTGAAGTTAGCTTTAATACTAATCTAAAAGGTGATATCCAGGAACATATCTATCGATATAAAAACATCATCGCTTCGTTAGAGAATAATACGGTTCAAGATCACTTGGCTGCAAGGCAAGAGATCAGAGATCTTTATGCCGTAATCACATCTTCTCGAAAGAATATTTTTGCCGCATGTATGATTAAGAATGAAGAAATGGTTTACATTGATTCATTTTCACCTGATTACGTCAAAGATATTATTCGACCATTATTACTTAAGTACACTCATGATGGGATGTATGGTGCGGTTATGTTTCGCGTTAGGGATGGTTCAAATGTTATTTCAGAAAGTTGCTGTCAGTGCCAAATGTCTCTGGATTACACCGCGATGCAAGTAAAAGATGTTAACCTAGTAATGAATGATTTTCTTAAATTCAACACTAAACGAATAATGATGGCATTCAATGCCTATCCAAATTCTGTAATAGACATTATTCCTGTTCAAAAAATTAACTGTGGACCTAAAGGCAATAGTAAGTATTCAATCGAAATTGAGTCCGGCCCGGATTGTAAGTTACTTAAGACTTTCGTTGAATCTGAGTCGAGATCTAATCCTCTAATTAGTTTTGTAAGAGAAAATAAATTCTTGTTTGCTAACGTGGCCGCAAAAACAGCACTTATTTATGGTGGCGGGAGCTCTGGTAATGTGCTGCTTAGTACCATTCATGCATTCTCAAAACCAAAAGGAAATGCCTTCTCAATCGACTTTTCAGGTGAGTCAACATTAAAAATGGTTAGCATGTACAAAAAAGATGAGGTTGACAAAGAAGATCCTGTTAGTCAACCACAATACAATCAGAATTGAGGCTATTAATCATGGGAAATAATGCCAATAACAAAAGCCTGACAGGGGAAGAGTATGATTTTATGTTCGCTGAACCGCTATATAATGAATACTTTGAACAATTTTAGCACTACCTTCCTCTTCCATACGTAGCTTGGTGGATGTGGTTTATTAAAGTTATTTCAATCAAATAAAACCGCCTCATTATTGGCGGTTTTACTCTATTTCAGAATGCACCTTTATTTATTGAAAAAATAATATTTTTAAAATACAATAAAAAATATGGCAAATAAAAATAAAAAGGCAATTTCATGCTTAACAAACTCACTTCCATTCTAAAAAGAAGTAGCGAAGTAAAAATAAAAAAGATAATCGATGACATAAACAAAAAAGAACCTTTTTTTGTAAGTTTTACCGATGAAGAAATACAATCATATCTGCCAAAACTAAAGGCTAGATTTACTGCTGGTGAGACTTTAAATGATTTGCTTGTTGATACTTATGCTTTGTGCAGAGAAGCGTCTAAGCGAGTTTTAGGCATGCGTCATTTTGACTCACAGCTTTATGGCGGAATCGTGCTTCATAATGGCGATGCTGCAGAAATGAAGACCGGCGAAGGCAAAACGCTTGTAGCATCTCTTTCCGCCTATTTAAACTCCTGTTCAGGGGAAAAAACTTATATTGTTACGGCAAATGACTATCTTGCTGAGCGAGACTCAAATATTAATTCTCCACTGTTTTCAGCTCTCGGATTAACAACGGCATGCGTAATCTCCAAAATGCCACAAAATGAGCGTAAAGATGCTTACAAGGCTGATATCATCTATAGCACTGCAACTCAACTAGGATTTGATTTCTTGCGAGATAGCACTGCTGTTCGAAAAGACGATATTATTCAAGGAGAACTTAGTTATGCAATTATTGATGAGATTGACTCAATATTAATTGATGACGCCAGAACGCCTTTAATCATAACCCATGCCGGCACAACAAAAAATGATCATTATGAGTTCTTTAATGAAATCATTTCTGAGTTTATTTGTGATTTAAGAAACAAGGGGAAAGACAGTGGTGAGGTTGAAGTAGGAGAGGGGGAAGGAGCACTGGTTGAAATTGTTCTTCAACGAGATGATAAGTCTTGTGAGATTACCGAGCTTGGCTATCATAAGCTTGAGAATAAGCTTATTGAGAAAGGCATTATTCTCAACAGAGATGAACTTTATACCTACAACAACCTAAGCTATATTGATATGCTTACCAATGCAGCAAAGGCGCGGTATTTATTTATTAAAAACACGGATTACATTATTCATAATGGTAAGGCTCATATTGTTGATCAAAACACAGGCAGAGTGATTGCTGGTCGACGATGGTCAGGTGGCTTGCATCAGGCCATTGAGGCCAAAGAGGCTATTGAAATCCAGCCAGATAACATCAATGATGGTTCAATATCACTTCAAAATTACTTTCGTCTATTCAAAAGAATTTCTGGAATGAGTGGTACAGTATTGACAGAGCAAGATGAATTCAATGCTATTTACGGCATGAATGTTTTCGCTGTTCCAACAAATAAGCCTCTTATCCGTAAGATTGAACCGGACAGAGTGTATTTGACGGCTAAGGGTAAAAATAAAGCGGTTATAAATGAGATCATTGATGTACATAAAACCAAACGACCTATCCTCGTTGGAACTCAGTCAATCGAAGAGTCTGAGTATATATCCAATGTTCTAAAAGAAAAAAATATTCTCCATCAGTTACTTAACGCCTCTCAAAATGAAAAAGAGGCGCTTATTATTGCTGATGCTGGTAAGATCGGTGCTATAACCATTGCGACCAATATGGCCGGACGTGGTACGGATATTATTCTTGGTGGTAATGTCAGTGAGTTTACAAAGCATATTGATGGCGAACTTTCTCAAGATAGCCTTGAATATTTAGTGTCGCAGGCGAATAAAGAATCAGCACTTATTAAGTCGCTAGGTGGCCTTCATGTGATTGGAACATCGCGCAGCAAATCAAGAAGAGTAGACAATCAGCTTGTTGGTCGTTGCGGAAGACAAGGTGAACCAGGGTCCGCTGTTATCTTTTCTTCTCTTGAAGATGACTTATTGTTGTTTTTCGGTGGTGAAAAATATATATCGTTATTTAGAGGCCTAGGTGTAGGTGATGATGACTGCATATCTCATAGTATGGTAGATAAGGCCATTTATGATGCACAGAAAAAACATGAAGGGGCAGCTGTAGAAATGAGAGCTAGCTTGGTTAAGTTTGATAACGTTAGTCATGAACAAAGATTCCATTATACCTCTCTCAGAAATATGCTACTGATGGATACCGACTACATTGTTCTTAATAATCTGATATTAAACATTATTCCAACGGCTTATTTTGAATCTGTATTTAGTGACTGTGTTGCGAAAATGGAATTTCCTGAATACTGGGATTCTGAAGCAATGGCTGCTAGATTTAGCTCTGAGATAAATTGCCAAATAAATATTGCTAACGTCATTACCAACAGAGATATTTTTGATCCTATTGATGTTAAGGACGAGCTCTTTAGTATCGTATCTAATCATATAAGAAAGAACATCATTGGTGACGCAATGATCAGCAATCCAAGTCATGTTATGCACATGCTAATGGAGTGTATGCATGACGAATGGATAGATAACATTAACCACTTAGAAGAAATTAGATCAGCTATTCATTTGCGAGGTTATGCCCAAAAAGATCCTTTAAGAGAGTATAAGGAAGAGGCGATTAAGCGATTTGAGATTTTTGTCAGTAGCTTCCAGGTTAAATTTATACCTATGCTCTATAAAGCAAACATTAGAGAAGAGTTAATCAGTAAGATGAACGAAGCTTTGTCAGAAGGTTCTCAGGTTCAAGAATAATAATTAGCCACAAACCGCCTGTCATAGTATTATTTAGCGATATTAAAGGTGGTTTTGTTTTTTTGTAAATAAATTATTGGAGTTAATATGAAAAAAATATTTATTGGATTTATTCTTGCCGTTGCATCATGCTCTGCTTTTGCTAGCTCTAGCTGCTTTAAAGCTCCAGAGCAGTTCGCTCAAAATGATAGCGCTACCGGTATTAATAAGCAGGAAGAATCCATGAAGAAAATGGATGAAAGCAGTAATCCAATTATGGAAGTGACTATGTGTATGATGCAGGCTGCATTTCAGAGCCCATCTGATATTCTCAAAGGAGTTTGTGGATGTAAGCAAGCGGTTAAGGCTGCATGCAAATTTGATACTTCAGATCTCTCATTTTCAGGACCTGCAGCATGCGCAACGTTTGCACCATGGGCGCTATAGATAATTTTACTGATAATAAAAAACCTCGACCAGTCGAGGTTTTTTATTGTCCAGAACCAAATGCCTGGCGATAAAATGTCAAGCTACCTTATAAATGCACATCAAGCTATTTGGTCGATTCATCCTGATTCTTGATGACATCAAGCATGAGTTTAGATACCTTGTAAACTGCTGCGTCTGGGCTAATACCATCTTCTTTTACAAGTCGCCAATACTCTGTGGTTAACTCATCAATTTGAGGAATATATTGAGAGAAATCTTCTGCTGTTGCCGTTTTAATGTTTACGACTTCTTTTTTCTCTGTCACGAAGTTATAAAGAGTATAAAGAGATGGCGCGTTTGTGCTTGTGGCGCCGCCTCCGGCACTTAAAGCCGTGTTTGAATGACCGGCATTGTCATCAACAATATTATCGGCTGAAATCGCCTGCGTTGATGCTAGTAATAAGCCAATCGTAAAAAATGTGCTTATTGAATTTAATTTTATCATAATAAACCTTTTATTTAACGACAGTTATTGAAATTCGATTTGTTTGCAACTTTAAGCTAATGCCATCTTTTTGAAAAGCATGGTACATGTACTTTTTCTGGAGGCTTTTCGATAGCGCTGATAAGCTGGATTTTGCATGTTCTTCATTTTCAAAAACAATTAGATCATGATTATTATCAACAATACTTACAGCAAAGCCTTCTTCAGTGTGTTTTCCGATAAAGGCATCAGATAGGTATTCTTTATCTTCGATACTCATCGAAGTGCTGTTAATAAAAATATGCCCAGTATAACCATCCCCTGATCTTGCAATCATGCTTTTTGAGCTCAATATCTTTTTTTGTATGAGTTCATGATTAATATTAGTCATATGCAATCCTGGTGTTTATTTTTCTAAATGACTTTAGCGCAATAATTACTAAGGTTGCAATTGAAAATGCTGCGACCACCGCTTTATCTGCATCAGAGCTAACTTCAAGTGCATCAATAATCAACCTGGGAGAAATTACACCAGAAAGAAGGATTAGTGATGCAAACAGAGTAAATGGAATATATCTTGCCGAATAAAGCATCTGTGCAGAAGATGACACCCAGATTTTTGATGCCGGAGAGATGTCCTTGTCACTAACCTCTGCAATCTGCATCAGAGGCACAACGACATTTCTTCTGTATAAATTTGATATAAAGAAAAGAACAAATGAACCAGCAACAATCTGTCCTGCACCATATGAAAATGATGTCAGAATATCAATAGATCCGCTTAATACAAGCTTTGTGCAAGCAATCGTGGCAACAATAGAGGTGATGCTGGCCACGATTACTGATAATACTTTGTGTGCAATAAAAGAGTTTGAGTTTGCATTATTCATAAATGATCCATTCGCTGATACAATTAATTTGCGACTAGGATACTTATAACAATAAAACAATATAAAGTCAATGTAATACTATATATAGATTATAAATATCAATATTACACCAGATATTGCGATAGCTGGACCATGTTGAATCAGTGGTTTTTCACTTAAGCTATTTATTTTAACCTTTTTCTTTTTTATTAAGTAAATAATTGATGAAAATATACCAGAAAGGACATAAAGCCATAATGACTCTGTTCCGATAACCACGGAAAGTGCTGAGTAAAGCAATATATCGCCACCGCCAAAGGCAAAAAATCTCGCAAGCATCGTTAGGATAACGAACGTGACAATTCCTATCGATAATGCATCTTCGATTGTAACAACGTCGCCACGGCATGCCATCACTAGCCCCAATATCCCTATTACCAGAACTGGACCATTTGGTATTACGCTCATTTTGTTGTCACATGTAGAAATGACATAAAGAAGCGAGTAAATAGTAAATGTATAAATTCCAAATTCAATACCAGCAAAATATATTGATGATGCAAGAGCGACACCTGATATCATCTCAACCAGTGGATATCGAAAGGAAATTGACTTATTGCAGCATTTACTTTTTCCTTTAAGTATAAACCAGCTAATGGCCGGAATGTTGTGATACATTGGAATTGGCTGTAAGCATGAAGGGCAAAATGATCTTCCTCCTAGGGTTGTGTAGTGTTCATGGCTGTCATTTTTTATTTCATGATTCCCCAGGTTAAAATGATCAATAATTGCTATTGCATCTTTAATAAATTCATTCTTCATTATTATTGGCGTTCTGAATGCCGCAACATTTAAAAAGCTGCCAAATGCAGCGCCAAACATGAATAAGAACAGGTAGAAAGCAACAGGTTGCTCCCCGGCAAAAAACATGATTTCTTCGTACATTTTAACCTCAAAATTAAAGATGGGCCTAAGCCCATCTTTTTATTTGTTTTTATTATTTATGCAACAAGCTCGTTGTCATTTTTCTTTTCACTAACAAGGCTTTTATGATGTTTGTATATTGCAATTAGCCATTCTTCCGTTGCTGGTACTTTGATTTCTCGCGTTTTGTAATCAGCAACATTTGAAAATTTAGGATCAAGGTACTCTTCATAGTTAAATACTTGAATTCCATCAACTACAATTTCAGTTGAGCCACGACTTTCGCCGAATTTTGCTTGCTCTGGATCTACATTAGTATTAGTAAATCCAATAATTTCAACTCGGCCATCACTACTTAACCAAGATCTACCTTCTTCAAAAGACATGCCTTCTTCTACTTTATTCGCGTAGATTGCAAGGAACTTTTTAAGAGAGCGATTTAGTTCGAATGCGCTGATCTTTCCGTTGTTTTTCTTGATTTCAGTAACTAGAGACATGATTGCGTCCTTTTTTTTATTTATTATATCACGCTTATTTTACGAATTAAAATGTCAATTTGTTTTTTTATTAAAATCTATTGCCATATATCGCTCGCCCGCTTGGTCATAAATATCAAGATAGGCATCATATGCCTCATTTCCGCGTTTGTTATTCTTAAACTCGTTGATTTCATTATTGAAGTCAAACATGCTTTTCCCATCGATATTAGATTTTAGCATTGATGACAAAGACCCTGGCGCACTAACCAGCACCTCACCTCTAATTGCCTCATGCATCTTTGGGATGGTGATTTTTTGAAGATTTGTTTCACCGATAAGCACTCGACCAGAGCTTTGATTAATATAAATTCTAGCATTTACAATGGCATTGAATTCAGTAATGATCTCATAAGGCGGCTTATCGATACTCATTACGCCAGTAAGATTAATTTTAGCGTTATGATAACTATTAAGAACAAGATCAAGCTTGATGTTGGTCGCCTGTACTTTCATCGTAACATCTTCAGCTTTTGATAGTGATATAGGCGCTATCATTGCCTTATCAAAGATCTTGGCCAAACTTGCCTCTGCTTGTAATGTATTGATTTCTTGGAAGTGACAACCCGATATTGAAACAGCTGCAAGAAAGACTAAAAAGGGTTTTAATTTCATCTCTATCTCTTTATATTTTTAAAATAAATTAATGACATATTATTATTAATAATATATCATTATTCAGAGCATTAAAACAATAATTATCGATACAAGTGGAAATAATGGATAAAATATTTATATATCATGTTATTGAAAGAGATTATTCAGGCAAAGTCGTGAGCAATCTCTACACTAAATCGGCAATGATTGCTTTGTCTGATGTTTTAATGAAATCAAGACTAAATGAGTCCCATAACATGGAAAAAGAGACCGGTAGAAT
>BCQK01000015.1_pt1 | contig 15914 bp, 20 predicted proteins | sample 1008131 | NCBI WGS metagenome assembly BCQK01 (sample SAMD00035458, study PRJDB4067) | museum specimen metagenome | isolation source: Liagora japonica specimen isolated from | place: Japan
GAAAAAACTAAAACATCAATACAAGCAATCAATACAAAGTACTCGACACGATTATCTTTGGAAGGTTTACCCTAATGTCAGAAGTTCTATATTTAAGAAATTTAGTACTCAGCAAGAGCGTAGCTTTTATTTTTTGCATCGTATTGAATACAAAAGCTATTCGTTTAAAATTCGTGTAGCACGTGGTAAAGGCTTACCTCATGATTGGGATGATTTTCCGACTTGCGTTTATAAAGTTGCTAAAAGTTGGAAACATAATTCTAAGAGAGCACATCAGTACTATAAAGAACATGAACAAAAATAAAAAATGGGAGCTATCAGCCACTGCTGTCCCATAAATATCACAAGAAGAACCTCAAGTGAGGTTCTTCTTGTTTTCGCTGATTTTTATCGGGCATAATCTGATTTGTCCTTGTACTGGCTTATAATCGTATCTAAAAGTACTGCTGTTAAATTCGTTTTACTAATTTCAACTGTATAATGCTCTTTTCCTTCAAGAGTATCTGAACCAAATCTTACGAAAATTCGATAAATATCACCAACAGCCCTGCTTATTGCCCTTCTGCTTCTTCAAACAAACCTTTTTTGTTCAAAAGCATATGTTTGATCGGCTGACCAGTTAACTGAGCAATATCCAACAGATCACAAACCATCTGTTGTCCTAGCTGTTCACGTCGAGCAGCTTCAACGATTTTCTGCATGTTTTGAAATCCTTCAAAGCTTAGAACAACTGTTAGCGGCAGTGTAAAAATGACCCCCTAATGGCATTTAAAAACTGACCCCCTTGGTTAATATAGCGAACATCAGTCGCAGAAACAGTCACGCCATTAATAAAAGTTAATCCATTCATATCTATGACCTCATACTATATGGTAAGAGTTTTATCATATTTGCCATATAATTTGGCCATATTCCAAACATGCAATATCAATATTAACTATGTGATTTAATTCTTGATGGCCTACTTGGAACAGGAGTGACTGGTATGATACGAACTGGAATGGGGGATATGTTTATAGAAGAATATGCAATGATGTGTAGTCCAGTGTTTTATCCCGTAAAATTCGAGCAAGAAGGTCAAGCGTATAACGTCTCTTTTCGAGATATTCCTGAGGCAATTACCTGCGGTGACAATTTCGAGGATGCCCTACAGATGGCCAAAGATGCGCTGTTCACCAGTGTGGACTTTTATCGTGAAGATGATCGTATCTTACCTCCACCGAGTGAATGCCAAGAGGGCGAGATCATGATTGCTTTGGTTCAGGCACTGACATAAATTTCAGATTGATTAAAAGTAAGGAGATCGAGATGAAAATAAAAGAACAGGAAGCTTTAGAACAACACAAAGACCTAGAACAACCCGCAGATATTTTATGTGATGTTTGTATGGAATCCATTCAACGGAACTATGCTGTCCTGTCAGCACATTGGGGCAATGGGTCGAAGCATCAGGGAGAACAGTATGAACTACATTTATGTGAGGCATGTTTCTTCGCTACTGTCGCAACGTTAAAAAGAGAGCATCGGGTGAAGCAGATGTTTAATGAGGATTTTAATGAAGCTGCCTTAGAAAAATTTGGTCTGAAATAAAGATGACACGATGATGAATTGCGTCTATGGATACAACTATTAAAAGCCTCTTTGAAGCTGAATTGAAAAATTTAGCAGCGGGCTCAGTGTTTTCTGTTCAAGATTTTAGTGTTCCTCTTTCTAAGAAGCAGCTTTTAAGCTTTTTATCTCCCTATCTGGATCAGGGGGAGGTCAGTCAGGTTGTACCCAATATTTACTATAAAGTTAAATTCTCAAATCTTTTTAATCCGCCGAGAGCATTGCCGCCTGACCTCTCAGATGTATTGGCCGCGATAACTAGATTAACCGGTGAGACGATTCAGTATGATGGCGGCTATTGTGCCAATCGTTTAGGTTTAAGTACCCAAGTCCCGCTATATCATGTCTTGCATACCAGTGGCCGTTCAAGGCGATTCAAACTGGCGGGTATGTGGTATTGAATCACACGGATGATCAACGGCTCCTCCAATACACAGGTCAAAAAGTAGGTATGGCGATCTCTGCTTTGTACTATTTAGGACCAAATGTTGTGGATGATAAGATGATCAAAGCGATCAAAGATCAGTTATCACCTGAGGAGTATGCAAAGTTACTTTCAGTCGATTTGCCGTAATGGATCAAAAGGTTGCTGAGTAATTTTGATAAAAATTAGAATTGTCCGCTTCGTAGGTATTTATTGGTTTTTCTCATTTTCACGCTAATTTTTAATCTGCGATTTGCAGTTAGAATATTTCGCGAAAAGTCATATTTAATCGTCCATGTTTAATTTTTGCCTGCTTAGGCACACTATGTTGCCAATAATGTTGTAATTCGCCTTGCATAATTAATAGGTCTCCATGACCTAGCATGATTTCAATTTTATCGTCATGGTCAGCATTGCGTCTGAGTAAAAAGCGACGAGTCTCTCCGAAGTTTAAAGAAGCAATTGTGGGGTTTTGCCCCAGTTCTGGTTCTGCATCCGTATGCCATGAAATATGATCTTGTCCACTTCTGTACCAATTTAATAAAACACTATTAAAGACCGTATTATTAACTGTAGTTAGTTGTTCTCTCATCCAAAGTAATGCGGGATTCCAAGGGTGGGGGTGCAGTAAAATACCAGAATACTTATAATTTTTTCCTGTATCGCCGTACCAAGCCGAAACACGGGGCAATGCATGTTCTTTACCATAGAACTTTACTGTATCTTGATGCCAAGCAATATTTTTCCAGTTAAGGGCATTAATACACTCAATTTCATGCCAATTGGTATTTTGCCAATCATAATGCTCATTTTCAAAAAAGACAGCGAGTGTTCGATCAGCTATTTTTTTCTCAATGAATTTGGGGATATAAATTAAACTGCCGTGAGGAACTTTGATTTCAAAACCTCTACCACATGCTGTAGGTTGACTTACATATTGCTTGGTGCCAAAACAAGGTGTGTTTGATGTAAAAAGATCATCCATCATGAATAGGCTCCTATGTTATAGTTTCGCGGCAAAGACACGTACTGGTGCTTTACGCATAGACATCATTTGTGATGTATAGCGATATTCTTTGACTTCGATTATGCCAGTTTGGTTTAAATAAATCGTACTTGGGCTAATCAATTGGTGTAAAGCATTAAAACCATGATTACCTGAATAAAAATCTGGGCTGACAGCGAATATATAATTCTCATTCGGTTGCATGCGAATTTTTTGTGAGAGCATTGATAGGCTAAATTGGCCAGTGCTATACATGTCTAGGATGTTACTGAATAAATGAAAACACGGATATTTATTGATATTTGAGGCTAAATAATCGGACTCTAGTTCGTCAAATGTACAGGCATAAGCCGTCACCTCTACGTTAATTTCAGCCACTTTTGCCTTTTTTTCAATCCAGTAAATAGCACGTTTTAAAGCATGTGCAGATGGTTCAATAAGAATTACTTTCAAACACTTAATTTGAAATCCAGATTCAATCAGGTGATCCATAAAAGCTAGAGATGCTATACCTTGCCCACAACCATAATCAACAATACACGTCTCAATAGGTTGTGAGATATCAAAATGTGGTAGCACTTGTACATGGTCAATGACAGTGCGCATACGTTGATAATGAGCTAAGCCATAAAGTGCCATATATGAAATGAGGTCATCAAATAACTGAAGTGGGTTTTTAGCACGCGCTGTACGATTACAAAACTCTGAATAGTTAAAACTTGGCTGTATGTAATGCTTGAAGAACTCAATATTGTGTTGGCAAATCTCGTCAAAGTTGCTTGAGTTGGTCGAGTTTAAAAAATGCTCTTCGAGTTTATCTTGGTATTGTAAAAAGGCGTTCATGCATCATCCAAAATCATAAAGTTTGGATGTACTTTAGGATGAAACATTCGTTGATACGTTTTTTTGCAAGCTTATGATGAGTTAGGATGTTGTGGTCTTATTTTTATTTAAGATACTGATTGTATTTAAAAATTTAAGAAATTAATTTAATGGTTTTTAGTAGCATTTCTTCTGTGCTCATCAGCTAACAGCATTGGGTACCTTATAAGGGAATACTTTATAAGAAACTCGGGCTTTTCGATAGCAAGCACAAATTAAAAAGGCAGGTTTGTCTAAGTCGAGCACAGCTTGCGTTTTGCGGTTGGATCGAGCAGTGCTCGATTTTTTCCAAGCTCCCCCCTTAACTTGCACAACATTTTAAAGCAGTGCTTTAAAAGTTGTTCAGGAGGTCCTTTCAGACTTAAGAAATGCAGAGAAAGGTATCCCAGATTGGTCTTAATCCCTTATCAGCAGGGAAGTCCTTTCAGACTGTACCGAAAGCAATGTCGGTGCGTGATTTCACGTCTTAATCCCTTATCAGCAGGGAAGTCCTTTCAGACTTGAAGATTTATTAGATAAAGGTATTAATACTTTGTCCTAATCCCTTATCAGCAGGGAAGTTTGAAAATACCGCCTAGCATCGAACAGTCTTGCGCTTGGATCGAGCAATGCTCGATTTTTCCAAGCTCACCCCTTATCAGCAGGGAGGTCCTTTCAGACCTTACCTCTACGGCAACTGGCCTTTCGTTTAATGGTCTTAATCCCTTATCAGCAGGGAGGTCCTTTCAGACCAATGCCACGTCGTAGTTACGCAAATACAGCAGTGTCTTAATCCCTTATTATCAGCAGGGAAGTCCTTTCAGACTTGTTAAAATTCATGAATGGTACGGGCGGTTTGTCTTAATCCCTTATCAGCAGGGAAGTCCTTTCAGACTCAATCTTTAGTTAAAGTTGTAGAGCTTGCTGAGTCTTAATCCCTTATCAGCAGGGAAGTCCTTTCAGACAGATTGACAGTCTGTAGTAGTCAATCTACTACGTCTTAATCCCTTATCAGCAGGGAAGTCCTTTCAGACGTGTTGTTTGCTGCTGCTGAACGTTCAGCAGTCAGTCTTAATCCCTTATCAGCAGGGAAGTCCTTTCAGACGTATTTGAAGGTTTAACTGAACAACAATCAGAAGTCTTAATCCCTTATCAGCAGGGAAGTCCTTTCAGACTATGCTGACACCGCCATTAAAACAGGTGTTGCGTCTTAATCCCTTATCAGCAGGGAAGTCCTTTCAGACCGTTCGCTGAGCAAGACATGGGCGTTCCAGAATGGTCTTAATCCCTTATCAGCAGGGAAGTCCTTTCAGGCTGGTGCCGTGAGCAAAACGAACAGAACCTTGAGTCTTAATCCCTTATCAGCAGGGAAGTCCTTTCAGACAGTGGGTGCAATAATACTATTTATTAAAGAATCGTCTTAATCCCTTATCAGCAGGGAAGTCCTTTCAGACTTAAAAGATACGCTAAAAAGCAAAAGCTCGAAAGTCTTAATCCCTTATCAGCAGGGAAGTCCTTTCAGACTTAAGGATGCTGGCGACCGACCGCGGATAATGGTCTTAATCCCTTATCAGCAGGGAAGTCCTTTCAGACTGAAGTATGAGGTTTTAAGCAAATTAAAGTACTGTCTTAATCCCTTATCAGCAGGGAAGTCCTTTTAGACGTAGCCTTTGCTAATGCCATTCAAGATGGTAGGTCTTAATCCCTTATCAGCAGGGAACTCCTTTCAGACTTCTAATAAAGGAAAGATAGTTGGTCTAGTTGTGTCTTAATCCCTTATCAGCAGGGAAGTCCTTTCAGACAATGACTTGGAAGGAAATGGCAAACCGTGCTGCGTCTTAATCCCTTATCAGCAGGGAAGTCCTTTCAGACAGTACCCCTATTTTTTTCTTTTGTAAAGCAGTTACTTACAACGGGTAAATATTTCTGAATATGTATCAGTAAAGTTGCTGTGTGACTAAATATTTCACAGTTATTCTTATAAGTATAAAAAACAATATCTTGCGTATGTAAAGCACATAATTGTTTGTCTATTGGTTTTTCGTAAGCTTGCATTTTATGCCCTGTGTATAAAGTTTATTTTAGCTTAAGTTTATTCTCAAAAAATGAGTATATACATTATGAAAAGCTATCTAGGGATGTATGACGTCAGTAATCCAAGGCTACGTTCGGCTATATTTAAACTGCTGTCCGCTTATGGGATACACCATCAAAAATCAGTGTTTGAGTGCCATCTAAATTCCGACTTAAAACAACAAATCTTGCAGCAAATTACACTACTCAGTCAGCATGAAGATAAACGTATTGTACTTATAAAAATATATCCAAATCATGTGGATAGCGTTTTGCTTGGTGCAGCAAAGCGAATGCCGTCTAGTGGCTGTTTGTATATAGGCTAATCATAATAATATTAACATAAAATAGGCATACCCCCATGCAGACTTTATATATAGACCGTCGAGATACCCGTATAGATGTAGACCGTGAGCGCATATTAGTACATAGCCAAAACTTACCCAAACCACTGTCGATCGCTTTTGCGTATTTGTCATCAATCGTGATTAGTGCCAAAACACAGTTAAACAGTCATGTGTTGTTGGCCTGTGCTAGTCGAGGTATCCCTGTGATTATTTTAGATCCTCGGTCATGTGAACATCACGCACAGTATATTCCACCATCAAGTGGCATTGTTCACAGAAAAATTAAGCAGTTTGAAATTTTGGACCAAGATCAGAGGCGTTTGGGTTATGCAAAACAACTGGTTTATGCGCATTCTGTCCAGCAATATAAACTGATTCATTATTGGGCCAAAAAACAGTTTTTAACGGAGCAAGATACCGAGCAACTGCAGAGTAGAATGAAAACAATTATTCAGATGATTAATGCCTGTCAAAGTATGCAGCAATTGCGTGGTCTGGAAGGGGCAACAGCAAAAATTATTTTCCATAGTATCACTCTGATTGCTCCTGAGTGGTGCCGTTTCCGTGGAAGAAATCGAAGACCGCCATTAGATCCAATCAATGTATTGCTGTCACTGAGTTATAGTCTAATTTATGCAGAATGTAGTAGAGCATTGACGGCACATGCACTTGATCCGATGCTAGGCTTTTATCATGAGCCAGTACATGGCCGTTATTCATTGGCTTGTGACTTGACAGAACGTATACGTACAGAAGTTGAAAAATGGGTCTTGCAGTTAGTGATGACGGAAGAGCTAAAATCAGGCCACTTTAGCTCATCAGAACACTATCCATGTGTACTCAATAAAGATGGGCGTGCCATTTTCTACCCTTTATGGGAGCGTAAATTTAAGGTGTGGAAAAAGTATATTCGCTTAAATGCACAACAATGGGCGAAGACGGTTGATCGAGCTTAACTGTAAAGGAGAGGAGTGAATGGCTGTTGCTCAGTTTCACTGGATTTGTAGCTATGATATTTGCCATCCCAAACGCTTGGTCAAAATACATCAACTCTTATGCATGCTTGGGATTGCAATCAATTATTCCGTATTTTATTTGTATTTAACGCAACAACAATTTCAACAGTTGATTCGGCAGTTAAAAAAGATCATGCACCCTGACGACGATATCCGCTTGTATCGTTGTGCACCACTACATTCAGCCAATGTAGTTGGAGTTTTAAACCCGAGCGGTATCCATTTAATCAATGCACAAGGGGTTTTACTGTAGCTTTCAAAACCTAAAACGTCGCAAGCTTACAGAATCTGAGTAAATTTTCTATTCGTTATTAAATAGTTTCACCAGCGATAAGAATCAGGTGAAGAAGATGATGAATAGCACAGCCTATACTTTATTAGAACAATATAAAACTCAGCTTGACCAGTCTTTTGCTATTCATCAAGACGCTGATGCAGCACTTTCACAGTGGCTTTCTGCACACTTTTCTAAAGCACAGCTTTTAGTGTTATTAACTGCAATTCTAAATGACAAAGAGATCTTGGCAGAAATAAGTGCGCGTTCATATCAGCACGGCAATGGTTTTTTAAAAGTTGTATTGCTTGATCGTGGTTATAAATTGCGTCTGCACATTTGGTTTGCAGGCCAGTCGTGTGAAGAAAATATTCATGATCATCGTTGGAGCTTTGCATCTTTAGTGCTTACGGGTGCTTTAACTAGTGAAATCTGGTCAGAGGATCAAACAGGCCAGAGCTTCCAAGAGTATCAATATCATGCTGCCACTCAGCAACATTCCCCTTTTAAAGTCAATATCGGTAAACAGTCGCTCAAATTAGACCATGTACAGGTAAATACTGCTGGCGAAAGCTATGTTATGCCTAAAGGCAAACTCCATCGCATTATTAATCATGGTCATCAGCTTGTTGCCACCATGATGTGCAGTGCACCAACAGAACAGGGAACGACTCGTTTAATTCCTATGCATAACGGCATTGATCCAAATATTCAGCCACCTAAAACGACTGTTGAACAGCTTACGGCTTCGCTACAACAATTTATTCAATATTTACAGCATGAGAGTACGACATATGCAGCTTAATGAAGAAAAAATGTTGACTGATTTAATTCAGCAGCAGCGAGTACAGGCTCTTAATGTGTCTCAGTTGCAGTTGCGTATAGGTGAAGAAATACAAAGTCTTCGCCAATTAAAAGCGCGTAAAGAATGCTTCTTAAATAGCTATGACCAGTTATTTAGATATATCAGCCTTTGGTTACTGGTACGAGGCTATGACTTAACAAATTATCAGCCCCATCAGGTTTTAAAAACAGTTTGTGTATTGCACTGCCCTGATTGGGAAATGGACAAAATCATTCGCCAACGTCATCAATTGAAAAAGAAGCTCTCACCGCTGGTCAGTCAGGACACCTATATGGAATTGCAACACTGTTTGCAGTATTTCCAACATTATTTACAAGCTTACGTTTGCGTATCGCTTTAATAATCTAAGACACAATAGCTTTAAGAACGTAATGAAAGGCATAACTATGAATATGAATGTAGAAATAAATGTGTGGATGACACAAATCGGCTATCAAAATTTATTGGCAAAAATTGCTGAGAAAGAAAAGGAATATGAACAGGTGCGAGGCCATCGCCAAGTGGCATTCGAGCTGTCAGGTGATGGTTGGCACGATAACCCAGAGTTTAACCGCATGCAGCAGTTAGAGGCCAACTTAAACCATACGCTAAAAACCTTAACGGATCGTTTAGATAGCATGAAATTTATTGAAATTTCAGATGCGATGCGAAATACGCAACAAGTAGAAATCGGCAGTATTGTCTATTTACGTCGCTACGATTTAGCGGATGACTCAGAGCAAGCAGAAGTTTGGGAAATTCGTGGTTTTGATGAAACGGATTTAAGCCAAAAACACTTGGCCTATAACGCACCGTTAGCTGAAAAGATTATGCATTTGCAAGTGGGTGATGTTGCCGAAGAAGTCCAAATTGGCTCTAGGTACTTCGATATTGAAGTTGTGAAACTTTTTAAAACACACCAACTTGCTGGGCTATAAGGAAGGAATAAGAAGAGATGTATATTGCATTAGAAGGCACAAAAGGAACAGGTAAATCGACTATTTTTAGTCGGTTGGAAATTGCACTTCAGTATGATGGAATTCAATTTGCAACATTTAGCCCAACCAAACCGATGCCGACTGATTTGTGGTGGGAAAAAGCCTATGCTCAGTATTCTGAAGTGGATCAGTTTATTGAAGAGTTATATCACGCAAGAGCGAACCATCATGCTAAAAAAATAAGTTTTGATGAACCTTTGGTATTAGGTGATCGAAGCATTTTGACCAGTTTTGTCACACGTTGGCCACAAGAAAGTCAGAAACTACATGAATATATTCAGCATACACGGGCTCAGGAATATGCAGTTCCTGTTCCAGATATGGTGATTTATTTAGATTTACCCATAGAGGTAACGTTACAGCGTCTTGCGAATCGAGAGCGAAACTATGGTCTTCGTGATGAGCAGATTGAGCGTTTGATTCAGGCAAAAATGGCATATGAAGAGTTTTTTAAGTTTAAAAACGAGCTGGGTTTTACAGCATTGAAGTATCAATATGTCGATGCGAATCAAAATGAAACTGAGTTATTTTCACAAGTTTATAATTTAGTGAAAAATGAGCTCGAAAAAAGTATGAATTTTCAATAGTATTGCTTAACTTAATAGGGCTTTATAATAATGTCAAAAAATATTTTATTACTTGTAACGGGGATGACGCCGCAAATTATTACCGAAACGGTATGGGCACTGGCATGTGATCCAAATAATCAAGATCAATGGATTCCAGATGAGATTCATGTACTAAGTACACAGGATGGTTTAACACAAATTAAATCTCGTCTATTTGCTGACGGTGTATTTAAACAGTTCACAGCAGACTATCCGCAGTTAGCAAATATTCGATTTAATGATTCATCTTTGCATGTGATTCGTAATGGGGAAAATCAAGCTTTAACAGATTTGAAAACACCTGAAGATAACGAATATGCAGCAAATGCAATTTGTGAAAAAGTTCGTGAATATACTGCAGATGAAAACGTAACTTTGCATGTTTCAATTGCAGGTGGTCGCAAAACCATGGGGTTTTATGCGGGTTATGCCTTATCTTTATATGGTCGTGCGCAAGATAGAATGTCTCATGTTTTGGTAGAAGAAAAGTTCGAAACTGCTCGAGACTTTTTTTATCCAACACCCGAAAGTTATTTCGTAACTGATCGCTTTGATAAAGAGTGGGATGCAAAAGATGCACAAGTATGGTTGGCAAAGATTCCTTTTGTACGTATGAAAGATGCAGTAAAAGATAAGCATCAATTAAAAAGTGATGATTCTTTTAGCGAAGTGGTACATAAAATTAATGAGTCATTTAATGATGTCAAACTGGTGATTGATTTGGCAAAAGAAATGATCATCGTCAATGGTAAGTTTGAAATTCATGATTTACCACCACGTGAATTTGCAATGTTGTATTGGTTTGCAGATCGACGTAAACAGGGCTTAACTGGTATTTTGGCACCAAATAGAAGTATTACCAGTAGTGATGCAAAGCAAAATGACTTAGAAATTATTGGTGAATTAACGACAGCATTTAAAGCTTACTATGCTGAAGTTAAAAGCATTAGCGATGAAAGTAATGTGAGTGTAGATAAAAAGTTCTTTGAAGGGGTCAAGTCTCATTTAAAGACAGCACTAGAAACATTTTTAGGGCTTGAGCTTGCTGAAAAAATCGCCATAAAACAGGAAGGTCGTGGTAAGCCATTTTATTTAGATATTCAGCCTGAAAATATTGAAATTATAGATAATTTTAAAAATTAAAAACTGAGGGAGCGTTGTATGGGACTACGAGTACCTAATCAGGCAATTCAAATTCCAAAAATGGAAGATTGTCAGCCGTTAAAGTGGCATAAATTGGAATGTGAGTTGGTCACGCCACTATATGGTGGTGGGGTTGAAGCTGCAACAATCGATTTAAAAATGCCAATTCGTGCGAGTGCGATTCGTGGGCAATTACGTTTTTGGTGGCGTCTATTGGCGAAGCATAAATGGAAACTGGGCAACCCAAAAGCCATTCAAAATGCTGAATTTGCACTCTTTGGTGGTATGGGGGATGATGACGGTGGACGGGCAAGCCAGCTTTTTATAAAGGTTAATCAGCCTAAAGTTACACAACATGATTTAGTTGAATATACTGAATATCTTGATGCTGATCAAAATAATAAAAAACTGTCTTATGTTCTGTTTCCTGCTGCTAATGCAGAGGATAAAAAAACTAATCCACATACTTTATTAAAAACGGATAAGTTGCAGTTTCAGCTTAATTTTGCTTTTTCACAAAAGTTGCAAAAAGATGATGATCTTATCCAAAAAGTGATCGAAACTTTGCAATGGTGGTCAAATTTTGGTGGTTTAGGTGCACGTAGCCGTAAAGGTTTAGGTGCAGTACATGTTTCAGAAAGTGTGGATTATCCAAAAATTAATTTACCCTTGACTGCTGAAGAAGTAAAAGAAGCAAATTGTACAGTGGTATTCAAAGGTAGATCAGCGAATGTTTTAACCCAATTGCAAATGGGTATTCGTAAACTCAGTGATTTTAGACAAGGATCTGAATTAGGTCGAAATAAAGGTAGTACAAAATCAGGAGGGCGTAGTCGTTGGCCTGAACCTGATGCAATAAGATCTATAACCGGTGAATATTTAATTTTAGGTGAAAAAAATCACAAACCAATACATGAAGCTAAAAATATTTTCCCTAGAGCAATGTTTGGCTTACCAATTATTGTGAAATTTAAAAATGATGAGAAAGACGACAATAAGAATTGGATTAAATTCCCTGATAAGCCTGAACCAAAAAAAACTACGATTGAGCCTGTAAATGCAGATCGTCTAGCAAGTCCGTTATTTATTCGTCCTTTTTATCTTGAAACAGATGAAAAAGGACAAAAACAATGGGCAAGCTGTGCTTTGGTTATTCCATATGATCATATTAAAAATATGCGAGTCAGTATTGGTGGTCGCGAAAGCTATCCTGTGTGGACAGAAGATACCGCACAGTATATTCGCCCAATTCAAGATTTTAAAGGGCAGGATCCATTAGATGCCTTTCTTAAGTATTTTGCAGTTTAAAGGATCATAAAATGACAGAGTATGTAGTAATTTTAGCAGTTGGTCCTGTGCAAAGTATGATTGCCGCTGCGCGTAAAAGTCGTGATTTATGGAGCGGTTCAGCATTATTGTCCGAGTTAGCCAAAGCCTGTGCTTTATTCTTGCAAACACAAGGTGCGGAACTTATTTTTCCTGCAATCTCAAAAGATGATTCTAAAAGTTTAGAAAAAAATTCAGACTTTTCTGTAGGTAATAAAATTCAAGTTTGTGTACAAGTTGAAGATGAGCAACAACTTAAAAGCATTGTACAGCAAGCTAAACAAGCTACCCGTGAGCGTTTTTTAGAAGAAGCCAATGATGTTTATCAAACATTAAAATCTTCTGAAATTCGTTCAACTATTTGGAATGCACAAGTAAACGACTATGTTGAAGTGCAAGCAGCTTGGGCAAAAATTAATGAAAAACAACCCTATGCAGATGCTGTTTCAATGGCATCTAAAGTGCTAGCAGCTCGAAAAGCAACCCGTGATTTTTCACAAATATCAGCTGATCCATATGCAGCAGATTTTATGATTCCTAAATCGTCTTTAGATGGTGCACGAGAAACTGTTTTACAAGAAGATAAAAAACAACCGTTGAGTAGCAAATCTCGTGCAAAGCTAGGTTTGGCAACTTCGGAGCAACTCGATTGTTTAGGTGTGGTGAAGCGTCTAGGATTACAGAAACAGGCAGATCGTTTTACTGCTTTTACACGTATTACAGCACATGCTTGGATTGAAAAAATTTCTAACGATGAAAACTTTGCAGCACTTAAAGAATGCTATGAGCGTTTATTTAATAATGATTTAGCAACACGTGTAGGTGGTAATGAGGGTATTTATAATCTTTTCCCCTATGATGCACAATTTTTGTATCGTTCACGTCTAGAGGCAGAACTTAGTAATTTCCAAGAAGCAGACTCTCATAATGACGCTTTAACGGCACTACTCAATCTGTTGAAAAAACATTTTTGGAGTAAATATGGTGAACCAGCTGCTTATGGTGTTTTACTGCTTGCTGATGGTGACCGTATGGGTGAATTATTAGACAAAGCATCTGATAAAGACAGTCATAAGAAAATTACTATTGCCTTGTCTGAATTTGCCGATGGTGTCGCAGATATTATGCGTACATACGATGGTCATTGTGTTTATGCGGGAGGTGATGATGTTCTAGGTTTTGTACCATTACATCAAGCTTACGATTGTGCCAAGGCTTTAAGTCTTTCATTTAAAGAAAAACTTCTAGCTATTGCACAAACTTTAAAAGCAGAACAAGCGCCAACATTATCTGTTGGCTTAGCGATTACACACCATATGACCCCCTTAAGTGTGGTTCGTGAATATGCTAGTCAAGCAGAAAAATATGCCAAAGGCGACCATATTAGCGATCCTGTAAAACGTCGTAATGCTTTAGGTATTTTACTCGATGTTCGCTCAGGTAACCAAACAAAGCTACGCTTTGGCTGGGATGATCACAATGCACATCAAGCATTTGCTGAGTGGGTCAATTTTTATGTCAATAAATCTATCCCTTCACGAATTGCCTATGATACGCGGGCAATTGGTTTGCGTACTCAAAAAATAGCAATAGGTAAAGAAATTCAAAAAGAAATTCAATCTGCAGAATTTACCTTAATGTTAAAAAAAGCACGACTATCAACAGGTGGTCTGATTCATCCAAATCAAATTAATCAGCTTGTTAATCGCTCAAAAGAAACAAATTTACAAGCATTGTCTGATGAATTAATTGTTGCACGTTGGTTTGCTGCAAAGACACAACAAGATTTAGGGAAAGATGGTCAATGAGTAAGAATGCATATTTAATTGAATCTCTTGCACCTTTGGTTTTTCGTTCAGGTAAACCCTTTGGTTCTATCGCATCTGCACAAGATGCAACCTTTCCATTGCCGTCTGCAACAGCGGGCTTAATTCGTGCTGTACATGTTGAGCAGACCTTGGGAAAATATCAAGATTATCAAGCACAATTACAGCATGCTGATTATCAAAATTTACTGAGCATTGAATCACAAGGTCCTTTTTTAGTTCGTTTTAATCATCATGATGCAAACGACTATACGATTTTAGTGCCGAAACCTGCCAATGCTCTGTATTTTGAAAATAAGCAAGACAAGAAAACACATTTAGTTCGTTTAGCACCACAAGCATTTGATGCGGAACTTTGTGGTAGTGATTTACCAAATGGTTTGCTGCCTGTGCAAATGCAACAAAATTTAAAAGGCAAACCACAGAGTGGTGTGAGTTATTGGACTTTGACACATTTTATCGAATGGCAACAAGGTAAAGACTTGAGTTTTGATGAGGTCGAAAAAGCAGGTTTAAAAGCATTGCCGATAGATATTCGTACACATGTGAAAATTGATGCCAAAAGTCAAGCAAGTGAAGATGGAAAACTGTTCCAGACTGCAAGTTTAGACTTTGGTCATGCATTGGAGAGCAATGCACAAGGTGGCTCAAAATGGGATGAACGACGTTATGGTTTTGCAGTTTTTAGTTCGCAAACTTTACAGTCCGATTTAGCAACCTTAGGTGGTGAACGACGTTTATCTTATTTTAAACCTGTAAAAATGCCTGAGTCTTTCTCATTGCCTGAAAATTTACTTGGGAATATTCAGCAAGCTAATGGTTTTAGTTTAAGCCTACTCACGCCAGTTGTTTTTGAGCAAGGCTATTTACCTGCGTGGATTAATTCTGAAACCTTAATAGGGACACTGCCAAACTCAAGTGTAGAGGTAAAACTTGAAGCGGTTGCCATTGATCGTTGGCTACCTGTTTCTGGTTGGGACTCTATTTTATGGAAACCCAAGGCAACACGCAAAGCCGTGGGCGCAGGCTCGGTATATTGGTTCAAATTAGTTACGCAAATGGATCAACAGACACTTGAAACATTATGGATGCAAGCGATTGCAGACCATCCGCAAGACCAAAGAGATGGTTTTGGGGTGGTAATGTTAAGTGCTTGGTCAAATTAAATTTATTAAAAATCTTTAGGAATATAAAACATGCAAACACGTATTTTTCATTTACAAGCATTATCAGCATTACACGTGGGTACAGGACAAGGCGTTGGTATTGTAGATTTACCTATTGCACGTGCGAAATCAACTAATTTACCTATTGTGGCAGGTTCAGCACTCAAAGGGGTATTACGTGATGAAGCTGATACACAGCTTAAATTAAGTAAGGATGATGTAAAAACACTTTTCGGTCCGGTAGATTCCGATGCCACTCATGCAGGCGCAATTGCGTTCGGTGATGCACAGCTTTTATTGCTACCAATCCGTTCTTTTGCGGGGACTGTTGCCTATGCAACGTGTCCGTATATTTTACGTCAATATCAGCGTGATGTGGGCGGTCAATTGGATA
>BCQK01000017.1_pt1 | contig 15808 bp, 12 predicted proteins | sample 1008131 | NCBI WGS metagenome assembly BCQK01 (sample SAMD00035458, study PRJDB4067) | museum specimen metagenome | isolation source: Liagora japonica specimen isolated from | place: Japan
CTATGGATTCAGACCGGGAAGAGGTCAGCATGACGCACTGGATGCCCTGCATTCGGCGATTATGACGCGAAAGGTAAACTGGGTGCTGGATCTGGACATCAGTAAGTTCTTCGATACCGTGGAACATGACTGGTTGCTCCGGTTTCTCCGGCACCGGATCGGGGACGAGCGCATACTGAGGCTGATCAAACAGTGGATCACGGTTGGGGTAAGGGATAAACACGGACACCGGCAGCGTTCGCGCGTCGGCGTCCCGCAGGGCGCGGTGTGCTCACCGATACTTGCTAACATTTACCTGCACTACAGCTTCGATCAGTGGATGAACAAAACCCGAAAGTATGCGCAGGGGGACGTGGTGATGGTCAGGTATGCTGACGACGCTGTGCTGGGATTCCAGAAGCACCGGGATGCCCGGGAGTGCTTGTCAGCTCTGAAACAGCGGCTGGGGAAATTTGGTCTGAAAGTCCATCCGGAGAAAACCCGACTGGTACGCTTTGGGCGTTTCGCCCTGAGCCACTACAGGGAAGAGCAGGGGAAGCCCGGAACGTTTGATTTTCTGGGATTTACCCACTACGTTGGACAAAACCGGGCAGGCAACACGGTGGTGATGCGCAAGACCAAACGTAGCCGTCGTCTGGCACAACTGAAGGCAATCAAACAGACACTTCGAAAGCGACTTCACGAGAAACCGGCCGCAACAGGCCGATGGTTAAGGCGAGTGGTTGAGGGGCACATCAATTATTACGGTGTCCCCTTCAACAGCAGAGCGCTGACCCGGTTCGTGGAGGAAGTGAAAAAGTTGTGGCTGAAGTCACTGAAACGGAGAAGTCAGAGGCACCGAATGACATGGAAACGCTTCAGTGAGTTGTGCAAACGCTGGATACCCGCCCCCAGAATTGTCCACCCGCACCCAATGCACCGCTTTCACGCCAGAACCCAAGGTAAGAGCCGGATGCGTTAGCAGCGCACGTCCGGATCCGCGCGGGGGTAGCCGGTAACGGCTATTCCTACCGCAACCAGATCCTTAAAGATTAAAATATCATTAAATTCAATAAACTGCTCTCTTAATGTCCGGTTAAAAAGTTCTCAGAAAGCGTTCATTAGTGGCATGTAGGGATAGGTCCAGAGGTGTTTGATGGCGGCTTTCTGGAGCGTTTTGTCGAAGCTTCCAAGGAACTCTTTTCCGTTATCCGGGAAGTTCTGGCTGATACCGACAGGTTGTTCGTCGCGCCAAAGTTGCTTTACTGTGCAGGATTAGCCCTTCAGGCCCGCCGTTGTTCAGCAACTGACTCCACCATTAAAGCGTGCGGCAGGACATGCCAAGGGCTTCATAAACCGCAGAAATACCGTGTTTATCCCAGAAGAGCAGAACCTTCATTCTCATTGTAGCCATATCAGCCATCACTGAAAGCATCGACCGTTTAGTCGTACTTAGGATAGCCGACCATCAGGTGCTGCATTTGCATAGTGCAATCTCCCCCTTACCTATCCGGAGTTAATTGCAGTATCTCTGTGAACTTTCACAGACTGCCCAGGTTTTTTATCCTCTTACGAGAAAATGAACGGGTCTATTTCTGAAGTTCAATAAAGTAATATGATATCAACTTAGCGTGAAACAACACGGAGGAAAATTAAGGGTTAAGTCAAAGTAAACAAAAAAATATCTATATTATTCAATATGTTTTTTCATCTTGCGAAGGTGCATCGACGCTACCGTAGCGTGGCAGTCGTCGCTAAATAGTAATACTTTGAAGTCAGTCACACTAATTAACAGATAATTGTATTATTATATGCCTACTAATTGTTGCGGCCTAACTCTTAAGGAGTATGAAAATGAATCCTTTCTTTATTGAAGAAGAAAGCCCATGGGAAGAACTGCCAGGTGGCATCAAGCGTAAAATCGTGGGTTACACCGATGATCTGATGGTCGTGCATCTTTGCTTTGAAAAAGGAGCTATTGGCGCACCTCATTCACATGAAGTCCACGATCAAATTGGGTATGTAGTAAAAGGGAGTTTTGAAGCAGAAATTGATGGTGAGAAACGGATTTTGAAACCAGGGGATGCGTATTTTGCCCGCAAACTCGTGACGCATGGTGCCGTTGCATTGGAGCAAAACAGTATTCTGCTTGATGTGTTCAATCCTGCCCGTAAGGACTTTCTAAAATAATCACTCTATAGAAACTTTAGAGAAAGCGATAGATACCGAAAAATTATTGCTTTTGAAATTGTTCAAGTCGTAAAGGTGAAACATTTATGTCTATGAAGGTTGCAGTCATTGGTGAATGTATGATCGAGTTGTCCGAAAGGAAATACTTGGTTGCGCTGTAATTATCATAACAGGTGTTCCTCTCATTATAGCCGACAAATTGCTTGGTGGTGGTAATGACATTGCAGGCATTGCGGCATCTTTTACTGCAGGTGCGGCTGTAGCAAACCCGATGATCATTGCCCAATTAAATCCAGAATTTGCTACTGTTGCTCAATCTGCAACTGCATTAGTTGCCACTTGCGTTATCACTACTGCTATTTTTGTACCTATTCTTACGGCTCTATACAGTAAACGGTATGGGAAGCCACCTCAGCAAGGGAATGATATTATTTTAAACAAATAATATTAAGAATCACATTATCAGGTGATAGATAGTTACCAAGATTAAATCACCATAAATAAGATATACCCAAATAATTTGAGTTGCAGCAAGGCGCTAGTGACCGGGAGAATGTATACAACATATGCACATGTAACTTGAAGTATGGTAGGTAGAAAGCCAATTAATAGCCGGTAAGCTATATAATACCTCGTTGTGTCAAGGTATATGGGTTATATATTTACAAACGAGTTTATAGGTTTTTAATTGATTAAACTGCATTTTTAAATAGGATTCTATTTATGAAAAGTCACTTGGAAATTGCTGTCGATGCTGTTAATTTAACTATACCCTCCATCGAAAAGTTGTTTCAACGCACTAATAGAAAAGAGCTTCACATAGTAGTTATGGATCCCAGAATAAAACCATGGGAAAGCTCTTTTAACGAAGCTATCCTATATGAAGTATCTCTAGGGGCGCCTCAAGAGTGGACAATTCCATTTGCTGACTTTGCACGTAATAAGGCTCATCAAGCATGGCGAAATTCACTACACAATATTTATAATCAAACTATAAAAACATCCTCGCTTAGAGAAAATGATTTACTATTTTACGGCTCATTTGTTCATGGGGACATTGTAGTCGCTTGTAGCGGTGTAGAGCAATGGTACGATATGCTTGTCAGTGGGTGGGTTGCTGTTGCATTTGAACAACTCTGTAGCGCTGAATATCAGAAAAATATAGTCAATAAATAAACTGCCCCATCGATCAACAGACACTTCGCCTCTTTTAAAATAAGAGGTAGTGTTAAACCTATGTTTAACATCAGTCAGAATAATAAGATGTTTGAATTTTTATCAGGACCTGAGCGGCGTCGTACACAGCATGAAAAAATTGCCATTATTAAAGTAAGTTCCCGGTGAGGGCGTGACCTGCTCCCCGTTGATTAACACACCCCGATGTTAGTAATGTCTTCATAAGCCACATGAGGACATCCCCATGAAGAAGCGTTTTTCCGACCAACAGATCATCAGTATTCTCCGTGAGGCTGAAGCCGGGGTATCCGCGCGTGAACTCTGCCACAAGCACGCCATTTCCGATGCCACGTTTTACACCTGGCGTAAGAAGTATGGCGGTATGGAGGTGCCTGAGGTTAAGCGCCTGAAGTCGCTTGAGGAAGAGAACGCCAGGCTCAAGAAGCTGCTGGCCGAAGCCATGCTGGATAAGGAGGCGCTTCAGGTGGCCCTGGGCCGAAAGTACTGACGACAGACCAGAAGCGGGAAGCCGTGGTGTTGATGTGTGATGCGACCGGTCTGTCGCAACGTCGTGCCTGCAGACTCACAGGTTTGTCCCTGTCGACCTGCCGCTACGAAGCGCAGCGTCCGGCGTCGGATGCGCATTTATCCGGACGCATCACTGAACTGGCACTGGAGCGCAGGCGTTTTGGCTACCGCCGCATCTGGCAGCTGTTGCGCCGCGAAGGGCTTCATGTTAATCACAAGCGCGTGTACCGACTTTATCATCTCAGTGGCCTGGGGGTAAAACGCAGACGACGTCGTAAAGGCCTGGCAACAGAACGTCTGCCGCTACTCCGCCCGGCGGCACCCAATCTGACCTGGTCGATGGATTTTGTCATGGATGCGCTGGCCACCGGTCGCAGGATCAAGTGCCTGACCTGCGTGGATGACTTCACAAAGGAGTGCCTGACGGTAACCGTTGCCTTCGGGATTTCAGGCGTGCAGGTCACGCGTATTCTGGACAGCATTGCGCTGTTTCGCGGCTATCCGGCTACGATAAGAACCGATCAGGGTCCGGAATTTACCTGCCGCGCGCTCGATCAATGGGCCTTTGAGCATGGCGTGGAGCTGCGACTTATCCAGCCCGGCAAGCCGACACAGAACGGATTTATTGAGAGTTTTAACGGACGCTTTCGCGATGAATGCCTGAATGAACACTGGTTCAGCGACGTCAGTCATGCCAGGAAAACCATCAGTGAATGGCGTCAGGATTATAACGAATGTCGCCCGCACTCCACGCTGAATTATCAGACACCGTCTGAATTTGCGGCGGGCTGGAGAAAGGGTAATTCTGAGAGAGAAGGATCCGACATTACTAACTGAGCGTTGTATCTAATCCTGGGGGCAGGTCAGGGGTAGTTCAATATCACCACAGTTTGTCCGTCCGTCCGTTAAAACTAACAAAAATGACTTCGTTGATGCCGAAGCTATCTGTGAGGGTGCATCACGTCCATCAATGCGCTTCGTTAAGCCTAGAACGGAGTCTCAACAGGCCATGCGTGCTCTACATCGGGTTCGTGAGTCTCTGGTGCAGGATAAGGTCAAAACGACCAATCAAATACATACTTTTCTGCTGGAGTTTGGCGTCAGTGTTCCTCGAGGTTCTGCGGTTATCAGTCGGCTAAGCACGATCCTTGAAGACAACAAATTACCTTTTTATCTCAACCAGTTATTGCTGAAATTGCAGCAGCATTATCATTATCTTGTTGAGCAGATAAAAGATTTGGAGGCTCAGTTGAAGCGAAAGTTAAACGAGGATGAGGTTGGGCTGCGTGTACTGACGATCCCCTCTGTGGAAACACTGACAGCCAGTACCATTTCCACTGAGCTTGGTGAAGGCAGACAATACGCCAGCAGCCGTGATTTTGCGGCAGCAACAGGACTGGTACCACGTCAGTACATCACGGGCAGCCGGACGACGTTGCTGGGGATCAGCAAGCGAGGCAACAAAAAAATCCGAACCTTGCTGGTTCAGTGTGCCAGAGTTTTTATATAAAACTTGAACATCAGTCTGGCAAGCTGGCCCGACTGGGTCAGGGAGTTGTTGTGCCGAAAAAGTAATTTTGTCATGACCTGTGCTCTGGCAAACAAGCTGGCCAGAATAGCCAGGGCACTGACGGCACGACAACAGACGTTCCATGCGTAAAGTCAACAAGGATAATGATTTTAAACAGCTACTTATCTGGTTTTGCGAATACTGATTATTGATGATTCGAACGGCCAACCGGCCTATTGAGGAGCCTGTAAAAAGGAAAGACTCATCTGAAGCCGTATATTTTCTAGAGTTTCATTAGGCGCGGAACTCATCGAGCCGCGGGCAATTAAGCTCATTCAGACGCCGGATAGATTCAAGCAAGCCAATGATATCTTCAAAATCAATGTTGCAAAAACGGGAGTGACCATAGATTCCGTTTTCCAAGCGGACCCCATGTTGGTTATTCTGGTACCCACTGGCTATACATTCGGTGACTGGCCCACAGTTTTTCATGCTCTCCTTAATCAGCGTGGCTAAACCACTTATCAATGCATGTAGCCAGAGTAGTTGACCTCTAATATGCCCTTTAAGTAACTTTATGACACAAAAAACCAGCTTAAAAGCGGAATGTTAAGGCTGGTTTTTTTGCATTACTGATTACTTACTCAACTGTAACTTTGAAAACGATACACGGTTATAATCACCATTTGCTTTATCAACAATAAAATCACCCGTGCCCGCACATCCTGTAGACCAGAAGCCAGCATCATTTTTCACGCTACATTGACCGTAGGCCCCTGCTTTAAAATAAAAAGAATCCTCCGAGTAACCTTTTGGATTATCTTTTTCATCTACTTTTCCGTTGGCATCGACATTGTTTGACAAATCTATCTGATAGATAATGTCCTTATGGTTTGGTGCCGTAAACAATAAATGCATAACATTACCAATAATATTGATGTTATAGCTAAATTCATCACCTAATCCGATACCTGAATCTTGCGGATCCTGAGTGATTTCCCAAGTATTACCCCATACAGGATAGGCAATATCTACACGATTTGGATCATTTTCTGCCAGATTACGCTCATATGTCCAAAAAACGGAACCTGTTTCATGATTCGGCCACTTCTTATAAAATATTTTAATTGGTTCATTTCCATATCCAAACCCAGTTTTACCCTGAATCATAACTGGGTCTTTATTTGCATGAACCTGACCAACGACTACGGAGAAAGCCGGATATTTTTCCGGATGTTTGGCATGCAGGGATACATGTTCAACCTTAACCGTTGCCTCCAATGTCCCACCAATTGCTCCATATATTTTTGCAGCGGGGTGAGCCGCCAAGGAAAAATTATTCAACGGAGCTTTCACGTTAATATCTGTGTTCGTACCTCGTAACATCTGCCGGAGTTCCGAGCGCGCATTTGAAGAGCCTGAGGTGGTAATCGCTTTGTTCGGAACTTGGAAGACTAATTGTTTATTTTTATCTAAAAAGAAGTAATCTGGATGGGAGAGGTAGTACATCGCCACACCTTCTATCTCATCTATTTTACCATTTTTATCTTTATCTAAAGGCAGGGTTAATTTCCAGTGCGATACATCAAAGTGGTCGGCGGGTAAAATATCAACGTGTGTTACGCTTGACCATGAGTTTGCTGATAAGCCTATCAACAAATATAAATACGATATTTTATCAAACATATAAACCTCCATTAATTTTTGCAATAACAATACATAACAAAAATAATTTATCAATACTTACCATTGTTTGTTTTTACAGGTGTGATCTCTCCAGAGAGAAATACTGACATTAGTGTCAGTGGTACAAGTGCCGCACCCAAGATAAAGAACGGGGCGTAATTGCCACCCTCGGTCAAATAAGGAACAAACTGTGTGGCAATAATAACACTCAATACAGCAGCCGTCCCGCTCACTCCTGATAAACCGCCGACTGACTTACCGTTGAAGAAATCACTAGGCAATGTTTGAATGTTGCCAATAGCCGTTTGGAAACCAAACAATATTACTGCAATGAGAATAACTGCACTCATTGGCATGTTTGCAATAGTGGTTAATAGTAAAGCAGGTAGCATAAGTGCACAGCCAATAAAAATGGTTAATTTACGAGCTTTGTTGATGCTGCACCCACGACTAATCAAATGCCCACTAAACCACCCACCAAATAGAGCACCTGCGGCTGCTCCAATGTAAGGGAACCATGCAAATGCGCCAATTTCTTTAATGTCGAAGTTAAATTTTTCGTTTAAATAGAGTGGCAACCATGCGACGAACATCCACCAGATTGGATCGATAAAAAAGCGTGCAAAAATAACACTCCAAGTTTGTTTATGTCGTAATAACTGCCAAATGCCAGGCGTATATTCATTTTTTGTGTCATCACTTGATTTTCTAAAAACCTGTCCAGAAAGAATATATTTCCTCTCTTCAGCCGTGAGCCAAGGGTGTGAGTTTGGGCCAGATTTATAGATGCTTAACCAAGGGATAATCCAGAGCAAACCAATACAGCTGATAACAAAAAAAGTCGCCTTCCAACCAATAAGAACATAGATAAAAGCGATAAGTGGAGGGGCAATAATCGCACCTAGCGAAGCACCTGCATTGAAAATTCCCTGCGCCAATGCACGTTCTTTGACTGGAAACCATTCAGCATTTGCTTTTGTCGCTCCGGGCCAATTTCCTGCTTCCCCTATCCCTAATAAGGCCCTAAACAAACTAAATGAGAGCATCGAATTGGCAACGCTATGTAGTGCTATTGCAACCGACCAAGTCGTTATCGCCAGCACAAAACCGATCCGAGTGCCGATTGCATCCATTATTCTTCCAAATAGTGATTGGCCTATCGCATATCCGATCATAAAAATTGTGATAATGTTCGCGTAATCACTCTTATCTAAACCTAAATCTTTCGAAATACTAGGCCACATAACGGGTAATGCTGAACGATCTATATAATTAATTACGGTAGCCAAGCCGACAAGACTGACAATTATCCAACGTAAATTTTTAATTTTCATGATTATTCACCGATTAACTATTTCTTATACTAAAAATATTGAGAACTTTCTTTTCTCACATTGAGATTAACACTGCATCTAAAAAAAACAATTATATTTGTATTATTATATCATCAGCGTGATGGTGATCACTTAGTGCGGCGGCAACCTCAGTAAGGGTGACACTGGACGGTTCTGTCGCATTAAGCTGGCGTCAGGTACGATGCGGCTTTTTCAGGATGTGATCTGATGATGTCGCTAATCCGAAAAAACTTCACCCGCATGCATTATCCCGTCAATTTCATCTTACAATGTGTCCGCTGGTATCTGGCGTATGCCCTGAGACTGCATGACCTACAAGAGATGATGGTTGAGCGCGGAATTATTGTTCACCATTCTACGCTCCGCCGGTGGGTTATCCGTCTTGGATATGGCTTTTCGCTGCCACAAACTTCCCACGGGACGCCGGTGGCGAATGGATGAAACGTACATCAGGGTCAGGGACCAGCGGAAATACCTGTACCGGGCTGTGGGTACGTCGGGTCAGACCATCTACTTCCTGCTGACTGCCTGACGGGATGCCGCTGCGGCGTTGCGCTTCTTTCGTAAGGCCATCCGGCATCACGGCGAACCGGAGATCGTCACCATCGATAAAAGCGGCGCAATCACCGTCGCTCTTGCTGTGCTCAGTGCGGATAGACCAGATAAAGAAGCCATTACCCTCAGGGCAGAATAAGTATCTGAACAATCTGATCGAGCAGGATCAGGATCACCTGAATATCAAATATTGGATAAAACTGATCACGGGATTCAATTCGTTCCGGCGGGCATAGGCCATACTGACGGGCATTGAGCTGCTTCACATGATACTGAAGGGCAGTATCAACATCCGTAAAGTGATGGATTGCCAATTTTATCTTTTGGACGCCTAAAAATCGGCAGCACAGTTTTCTGACTTGCCTACGCTACTGCGATAGGACCCCGTAACGAGGTCTTCATCGGTAAATAGTCTTATTGTATGTATATAGATTTTGCTTTTAGTGATCTAATTATTCAGGTGTATGAAAATGGATCCTTTCTTTATCTAAGAAGGGAACTCATGGGAAGAACTGCCAGGTGGCATCAAGCGCAAAATCGTGGGTTACACCGATGATCTGATGGTCGTGCATCTTTGCTTTGAAAAAGGAGCTATTGGCGCACCTCATTCACACGAAATCCACGATCAAATTGGGTATGTAGTAAAAGGAAGTTTTGAAGCAGAAATTGATGGTGAGAAACGGATTTTGAAACCAGGGAATGCGTGTTTTGCCCGCAATTCGCGACGCATGGTGCCGTTGCATTGGAGCAAAACAGTATTCTGCTTGATGTGTTCAATCCTGCCCGTAAGGTCTTTCTAAAATAATCACTCTGTAGAAATTTTAGAGAAAGCGATAGATACCGAAAAATTATTAGCTTTTGAAATTTTGAACGTAGCACTACTACGGGGCGAGCACGGCAGCGCTGCTGCCTCAACCGTCTTTAAGCCCCAGACTTACATCAACGCCGGCACCGCCTGAGCGAGGCAAGCCTCTCCCGCTGACCCCCATCCCAACACCCGCATAAATTGAGCAAGCCTGTGCCATGGGCGTGCGCCGCTACTACTGTGCTTCGCCTGACTACAGCCATACTCGCTTCTTCTGTCAGAGTAGCTCGATTCAATTGTAATACAAAAAGCGAAAATGTATAATTTTTATCCTTCAAAGGAGCTTCACATTATCGTTTTATGGAAAAAATACATATCTTATTTGTTTTTTATCATATTGTTATTTATAGAAGTGCATTTCCGTGACCGGGCTCTTTCTTTTAGGCTTAATAACTACACCTTTAATTAATATTGTATTACTTTAGTGAGTAAAATGCAGATTAGAATTCTAACTTAGGACTAAGCGATGATCACTGAGTCGATTTTGTTAACAACATCAGAAAGCGAGCAGTTACGTAAAGAGGTGGGCACCTCCAGCTTGATGGGCCGGAGTATTGACGCCTGCTGTGCAGAGGTCGGGGCGTTTATGGCGCAACCTCTTGATGTGCCAGGCCACGGTGAAGCGGGGGGCTATGAGCACAATCGCCACAAACAAAACTACACCTACATGAACCTTGCCGGACGTCTGTATGCTATTACCGGAAATGAGAAATACGCGCAGTTTGTTAAAGATCTCCTCGCGATTTATGCAGAAAAATACCTGACCTTTGATTTCCATGTCCAAAAGAACACCAACCCCACCGGCAGACTGTTCCATCAGATCTTAAATGAGCATTGCTGGCTACTGTTTACCAGCCTTGCCTATGCAGATATCGCGGAAACCATGACAGAAGCGGAACGCCAGGCTGTGGTAAACGGCGTGTTTGAGCCGATGCTGGAGATGTTTACCGTCAAATATGCCCATGACTTTGACCGTATTCATAACCACGGCATCTGGGCCGTGGCGGCCGTGGGCATTTGCGGTCTGGCGATAGGTAAACGCGAATATCTGGAGATGGCCGTTTATGGGCTGCAGCGAAACGGGAGCGGCGGCTTTCTGGCGCAGATAGCGCAACTGTTTGCCCCCTCTGGCTACTATATGGAAGGGCCTTACTACCACCGCTATGCGATCCGCCCGACCTGTCTGTTTGCGGAAGTTCTGCATCGTCATCTGCCGGAAGTGGATATCTATAACTATAAAGCGGGCGCAATCGGTAACACTATCCAGGCACTGCTGGCGACGGCCTATCCGAACGGTGTATTCCCGGCGCTGAACGATGCGTCCCGATCAATGAGTATTACCGATAAGGGCGTTCAGGTTGCCGTGAGCGTGTACGCCAAACACTATGGGATCGATGACAATATTCTGGGGATGGCGGAAATCCAGAATGCGGTGTGGCTGCATGACTGCGGCCTGGCGCTTTCGCAGGCCCGGGAGCAGGCCGCTGCACGGGGTGAAATACGCGCACCTTTCTGGCCCGGCGTTGAATTAAACGAAGGGCCAGACGGGCGCTGCGGGGCGCAGGGATTTATCCGGATGCAGGATCGCACCGGCGATGTCTCACAGCTGGTGATGAACTATGGCCAGCATGGGATGGGACACGGCCACTTTGATACGCTGGGCATCACCTTCTTCAATCGGGGGCAGGAGGTGCTGCGCGAATATGGTTTTTGCCGCTGGGTAAACGTGGAGCCTAAATTCGGCGGACGCTATCTGGAAGAGAACAAGTCCTACGCCCGCCAAACCATTGCGCACAACAGCGTGACAATAGATGAGTGCTGTCAAAACGATTTCGATGTTGCCCGCGCCGATGCGGTTCACGGGATCGCTCATTTCTTCCAGGTTGATGAGCCCACCCTCAAGGGGATGAGCGCCTTTGCAAATGATCACTATCCGGGATTTGGCCTGCAGCGTAGCGTTTTTCTGCTGGATATCGGCACGCTGGACGCCCCGCTTCTGCTTGATCTCTACAGGATAAACGGAGAAGGGGAGCATCAGTATGATTATTCACACCAGTATGATGGCCAGATAATCCGCACCAATTTTGCCTATCACAGCGAGAACGAGCTTCACCCGCTTGGAGAGCACGGCGGTTATCAACATCTCTGGAAAGTGGCCAGTGGTGAAACGCAGGGCGCAGCGCTGGTGAGCTGGTTAAAGAACCACACTTACTATAGCTGGATGGGGACAAGCACTAACCCTGACAACACGCTTATTTTCACCCGCACAGGGGCGAACGATCCGCATTTCAATCTGCGCAGTGAACCGGCTTTCATCCTGCGCAGCAAAGGGCCATCGACGCTGTTTGCCTCTCTTCTGGAGACTCACGGCGACTTTAATGAGGAGTTTGAGCAATCCACCGGCGCGCGCGGCCAGGTCACGGCGCTGCGCATCATTGGTGATAACGAAGTGGGCAGCGTTATTGAGGTGGTGACGCAGACATCACGCTTTACTCTGATGGTCAGCAACTGCGCCGGGGCAGATGCCCGAACGCCTCATCAGACAGAATTCAACGGTAAGCGGTACGCGTGGCAAGGCTTTTACGCACTTGAAATGACGGTCGTCGGGCAGGAGAAATAATCATGAGTTATCAGCCACTTTTAATGAGCTTTGATGAAGCTGCTGAGCTAAGTAAGGCTATTGGCACTGAAAACCTTTTGGGAAAGGCGCTTGCGCGGGATCTTAAACAAACGGATGCCTATATGGCGCAGGTGGGCATTGAAGTGCCGGGGCACGGCGAAGGGGGCGGCTATGAGCATAACCGCCATAAGCAAAACTATATTCATATTGACCTGGCCGGTCGCCTGTTTCTGATTACCGGCGAACAGAAATACCGTGATTATATCGTCGGGATGCTCACTGCTTACGCAGACGTCTATCCCGGTCTTGAAAGCAACATCAGCCGCGACAGCAACCCGCCGGGCAAGATCTTTCACCAGACGCTGAATGAAAACATGTGGATGCTGTACGCCTCCTGTGCATACAGCTGCGTCTACCACACCTTGTCGGAGAGTCAAAAAGCGCTGATTGAAAATAATCTGTTCCGGCAGATGATCGCGCTGTTCGTGGAGACTTACGGCCATGACTTCGACATTGTTCACAACCACGGGCTCTGGGCGGTGGCGGCAGTGGGATTGTGCGGTTATGCCATTAACGATCAGGCATCGGTTGATAAAGCGCTTTACGGGCTCAAGCTGGATAGCGTCAGCGGCGGCTTTTTAGCCCAGCTTAAGCAGCTCTTCTCGCCTGATGGTTACTATATGGAAGGGCCCTATTATCACCGCTTTTCGCTCCGCCCTATCTATCTGTTTGCCGAGGCAATTGAGCGCCGCCAGCCGGAGCTGAAGATCTATCAGTTCAACAACGCCATCATCAAAACGACCTCTTATGCTGTCTTTAAAACGGCGTTCCCGGATGGCACGCTACCGGCGTTAAATGACGCCTCAAAGAGCATCTCCATCAATGATGAGGGGGTGATTATGGCGACCTCCGTGTGCTATCACCGCTATGAGCAGACCGAAACCTTACTGGGAATGGCTAACCATCAGCAGAACGTCTGGGTACACCTTTCCGGGAAAACCCTGTCAGATGCCGTTGCAGCAGCGGACACCATCCCGCCCTTCAACTGGGGCAGTCTGTTTATGACCGATGGGCCAAAAGGGGAAAAGGGCGGTTTGAGTATCCTGCGCCATCGGGATAAAAACCATGACGACACCATGGCGCTGATTTGGTTTGGCCAGCACGGCAGCGATCATCAGTATCATTCGGCGCTGGATCACGGCCATTATGATGGCCTTCACCTGAGCGTCTTCAACCGGGGCCATGAGGTGCTGCGGGATTACGGGTTTGGTCGCTGGGTTAACATCGAGCCTAAATTTGGCGGTCGCTATATCCCGGAAAACAAAAGCTACTGCAAACAAACGGTGGCGCACAATACGGTTACGGTCGATCAGCAGACGCAGAATCACTTTAACACCGCGCTGGCGGAAACCCGGTTCGGTGAGAAACACTTCTTTCATGCTCAGGATAAACAACTGCAGGGCATGAGCGGCCGTATTCAGGACTATTACGATGGCGTCGGAATGCAGCGCAGCATCCTGCTGGCGGAACTGGAGGAGTTTGAGAAGCCCCTGGTTATCGATATCTACCGGATCACGTCAGCGCAGGTGCATCAATATGATCTGCCGGTACACTACGCGGGACAGATTATCCGCACTGACTTTGATTACCACACGGATCGCGTCTTAACACCGATGGGGACGAATAACGGCTACCAGCACCTGTGGAAGCTGGGTTCCGGAAAGGTGACGGGTAGCGCGCTGGTAAGCTGGCTGCATGACAGCAGCTACTATTCGCTGGTGACAAGTGTCAATGGCGACGGTGAGATCTTTTTTACCCGCACCGGAGCCAACGATCCTGATTTCAACCTGAAGAGCGAGCCGGCGCTGATTATTCGCCAGTCCGGGGCTGATCATGTCTTTGCTTCCGTGCTTGAGACACATGGCTACTTTAATGAATCCATTGAAGCTTCCGTCGGCGCGCGCGGCCTGGTTTCGTCCATAGAGGTGCTGGGTCATAACGCTATCGGTACGGTTATCGCCCTTCAGACGACCACCCATAACCGCTACTGCTTTGCCATCTGTAACCTGCCTGAAGCGGAGCAGTCAGGCGAGCATGCCGTCACCATTGATGGTGTCACCTGGCGCTGGGAGGGGGCCTTCTCCCGCCTGTAAAGGGCGTAATGTGAGTCATACCGGGCAGGTCAGCAGACCTGCCTGTTCTGTTTTAGCGTAATGACAATCCTGACAAACATGGCAACGTTGAGGTTAACGAAAGATGAAAAGTGAGTCCCGTTCTGAACAGGCCGCTGTGATGTTAAAAAGCGGCGTTATGGTTGCATCACTGTGTCTGTTTTCTGTCCCGTCCCGGGCCGCTGTGCCGGCGCCGGGGGACAAATTTGAGTTATCCGGCTGGAGTCTGAGTGTTCCTGTGGATAGTGATAACGATGGTAAAGCCGATCAGATAAAGGAAAAAACGCTGGCGGCAGGATATCGCAACTCTGATTTTTTCACCCTTTCTGACGCGGGCGGGATGGTGTTTAAGGCGCCGATCTCGGGGGCAAAAACCTCGAAAAATACCACTTATACACGTTCTGAACTGCGCGAGATGCTGCGCAAAGGCGATACCAGCATCGCGACTCAGGGCGTTAGCCGTAATAACTGGGTTTTATCATCCGCGCCGCTGTCTGAGCAAAAAAAAGCCGGCGGGGTTGACGGCACGCTGGAAGCCACGCTCAGTGTGGATCACGTCACCACCACGGGGGTGAACTGGCAGGTCGGGCGGGTTATTATTGGCCAGATCCACGCCAATAACGATGAGCCGATCCGGCTCTACTACCGTAAGCTGCCTCATCATCAGAAAGGCTCTGTTTACTTTGCCCATGAACCAAGAAAAGGATTTGGTGATGAGCAGTGGTACGAAATGATAGGCACACTGCAACCCAGTCATGGTAACCAGACGGCGGCGCCGACGGAGCCGGAAGCGGGGATAGCTCTGGGAGAGACGTTCAGTTATCGCATTGATGCTACCGGAAATAAGCTCACGGTAACGCTGATGCGCGAAGGGCGGCCGGATGTGGTGAAAACGGTCGATATGTCGAAGAGCGGATACAGCGAAGCGGGACAATATCTCTATTTTAAAGCCGGTGTTTATAACCAGAATAAAACCGGCAAACCTGACGATTATGTCCAGGCAACGTTCTACCGCCTTAAAGCGACACACGGAGCGCAGCGATAGAGAAAAAAACCTGTACACCGCAAGGTGTACAGGGTTGAAACCGCGTCAGCAGACGGCGGTTTTCCGATTGAGATTAGAAACTGTAAGTGACGCCGACCCGGCTCCGCAGCTGGCGGGGAGAGTCGCAA
>BCQK01000018.1_pt1 | contig 15620 bp, 8 predicted proteins | sample 1008131 | NCBI WGS metagenome assembly BCQK01 (sample SAMD00035458, study PRJDB4067) | museum specimen metagenome | isolation source: Liagora japonica specimen isolated from | place: Japan
TACAAGGATGCAGCTCAGGGCTGGAACCTGATACCTTCTCGGTCGAATTGAATGAAATGGGCTCTGGGACATGGACTCGATCGACAGTGGTCACTATCCGTTCGAATGTAGCAGAGCCGGTTGAAGTCACCAATGTCACGGTGAACAATGGACAATGTACTTATATTGGACATGACAAGCGATTTAACTTTCCATTACATTTTCAAATGGGACAGGTATTTCGTCTTCGACTACAAGGATGTAGTTTTGCAAATGTGGTACAGGTCGATATTGAAACGACCAGTGGAAACGCAAGCTATGGTTTTAACTAAACCACAGACATTCTCAGACATGATGGTGATGGCATGACCAGAAGATGCCATCACTGAAATAAGCACAAGACAAGAGACATTAAGAAACTGCATCCGAAAGGGTGCAGTTTTTTTATGCCTGAAACTTTATCTCTAGCATCAGGAACTTCCCTATGAAAACAAATCAATCCTTTGGACAGCCCCCTGCGATTTGTCCTTTTTGCCATTCACCCCATACGCAATTGATACAAACCCATCAGCTTACAACACAGCCTAACAGTACCAGTATTGTGGCTTTTTCCCCAATGGCGCTAGCCAATATTGGTATGCAAATTTCAAAGCGTATGAATCTCCCCCCTATGCTGGGTGGGTTAACAGGTCTAGTGGTTGGGGGCGTTGTATTGTTGTTTCTCAATCATCAAAAGCCGATCAATGTTCTGCAATACCAATGCGCGCAGTGTCAAGAGACCTTTGAAATGCATGGGCCAAGTTAAGCCAAACATACCTTTAGCCACAACATCAAAATTTACAGATTCAACTTCTGAGAGGAACAATCCAATGGCACATCAAATTGAAAATATGGCTTATGTCGGCCAAACCCCTTGGCATGGTTTAGGCAATCAACTGACACCCCATCAACCGATTGAAGTGTGGGCACAGCAGGCAGGCATGGACTGGCAGATCGAAAGCTCAAATGTGAGTTATATGGCTGAAAATCATAAAGGACAAAACTTGATCCTACCGCATGATGAACAACGGGTACTGTACCGTTCAGATACCCATGCACCTTTATCTGTGGTCAGTCAGCGATATCAGGAAGTACAACCGAAACAGATCTTGGAGTTTTATCGTGACTTAACCGAGCAATCAGGCTTTGAGTTAGAGACCGCAGGGGTACTCAAAGGCGGAAAGAAATTCTGGGCATTAGCTCGAACAGGACAAAGTGCAGCACTAAAAGGCAAAGATGTCAGCAATGGTTACATCCTCTTAGCTACAGCCTGTGATGGCACACTGGCAACCACGGCACAATTTACCTCTATCCGTGTGGTGTGTAACAACACCTTAGCGATTGCCTTAAAGGGTCAAAACTCAAGTGCAGGTGTGGTGAAAGTTCCACACAGCACTAAGTTTGATGCACAGAAGATTAAACAGCAACTCGGTATATCCGTCCGTGCATGGGAGGATCACATGTATGAAATGAAACAGCTCAGCCAGCGTAAGGTCACACAGACCGAAGCAGCAGCTTACTTTGATGCGGTGTTTAATAACACTAGCCTAAGTAATACGGAACAAGACGAGGGCATTATTCAGTTTTACCGTAATGTCGCAAGCCAAGCCAACCACACAGCCAAAGCTGAAAACAAGACTGAACCGAATGGACGAGCGATGTCTAAAGTCATGACCATGTTTAATGGGCATGGTCGTGGGGCAGAACTGAGCTCAGCTAAAGACACGGCTTATGGTTTGCTGTGCTCAATTACCGAGTTTGCAGACCACGAACGTCGAGCGATGAGTCAGGATCATCGTTTAGATTCAGCATGGTTCGGTGCAGGCGCAGGCCTCAAACAACGTGGACTCGAACAAGCACTACGCTTAGTTGTTTAAGTTTCGATTCAGATTCAGGATTTAAGATCAGGACATGAGATCAATATGATCCTGTAAATTTCCTTAAACCTAGACACCTCTTTGCCACATCTCCAGATGTGGCTTTTTTTATGCCCAAAATTTAACAATGACAGGAAATCGTTATGAACTCAGCCGTAATTCACCCAAGTCACACCAAAGCCAATATCCATGCCGACCGTCCAAAGCTGTTTACCGCAAAACGTTTCGTCGAGACTAAAAATATGACTCAAGCCGAATGGTTAGAAGTACGCAGACAAGGCATTGGGAGCAGTGATTGTGCCGCAGCCTGTGGACTCAATCCCTACATGTCGATGTTAGAACTGTGGATGATCAAGACAGGTCGGATTCAACAAAACATTGAAGATGCCAGTGAAGGCCATGCACCTCTGTACTGGGGTAAGCAGTTAGAGCCACTCGTTGCTGAATACTACAGCATGCATACCCAACATAAAGTGAGACGTGTGAATGCAGTGCTGCAACATCCTGATCCAGACAAACATTTCATGTTGGCTAATCTAGATTACTCTGTGGTGGGTAGTGCCGAGGTCCAAATTCTGGAATGCAAAACCGCAGGGGAATATGGGGCTAAACTCTGGCGAGATGGTGTGCCTTTATATGTACTTTGCCAAGTGCAACATCAATTGGCAGTGACAGGCAAAAAAGCAGCGCATATTTGTGTGCTGCTCTGTGGACATGAAACCCGTATTTTTAAAGTCACCCGTTCTGAATCGGTGATCCAGCATATTGTGAATGCAGAGCGTTACTTCTGGGACTGTGTAGAAAAGGATACCCCACCAGAAGCGGATGCCAGTGAGTCGGCAGCCAAAGCTTTACAACTGCTTTATCCAGAACATATCCCACTCTCTACCGCAGATCTATCTGAAGATGAGCAAGCCAATCAACAGTTTGAGCAACTGATTCGAGTACGCAATCAAGTTGAAAAGCACCAAGAGCAATTTGACTTACTCAAGCATCAGTTACAAGCAAAGATGCAAGAGGCTGAACGTGCCATCTTTAAAACAGGTTCCGTGACATGGAAAAAGTCTAAGGACTCGATGAGCTTGGACAGTAAAGCGTTACTACAACAACATCCTGAATACTTAAACCAGTTTCCACAAGCCAAACAGGGCACACGGCGTTTTCAGATTTATGCCAATGCTGGGTAAGTCCATTTTTATCCGTACAAGCATCACGCTAAATACCAACAAGCAAACTCATATCAGCCCATGCCAACGGCATGGGCTTTTTATGCCTATTTAATTTACACAAAAAGGATATCAACATGATCAAAGGTTTAGCGATTACTCCGCCAATACTCGGACGAATCAGTATTGGTAAGATGGTGGAGAAGAATGGCAAGCGCGTCCCTGAAAAAGATGACCAATTTACCATTACTAGCCAAATTCAAAGTAAAGACAGTGGTTGGGTGAAACACCCACTGGACGAACAACTACGTGTTAAAGCACCCAATCAAAAACTACGCTCAATTCCTGTACGGATGATCTTCAATGATCCTGAGTTGAATCTAAGAGCAGAGTACAGCTTATTTGACCGTCAAACAGGAAGACCTGTTTGTGTTGGGAATGGTGAAACCTGTCAGCGGTTGACTAGTCAAGGTGTGGAACAGCATCCCTGTCCATCACCTGATTTATGTTCAATGGCTCAAGGCGGGCACTGTAAGCCATATGGGCGACTGCATGTCAATTTAGATGAGTCCGATGAGCTTGGTACTTTTATCTTTAGAACGACTGGTTTTAACAGCATACGGACCTTGGCTGCGCGCCTCAGTTACTACCATGCAGCATCGAATGGCTTGCTGTCATGTTTACCACTACAACTAACGCTTAGAGGCAAGTCTACGACCCAAAGCTATCGAACGCCTGTGTACTACGTGGATTTAACCCTACAGGATGGCATTCATTTACAAGAGGCGATTCAGACAGCTAAGGAGATTGATCTGAAGAGTAAGCTGTCAGGTTTTAATCAGGCAGCTTTGGATCAGATGGCACGGCAGGGTTTTGCAAATGTACAGTTTGAGGTGGTCAGTGATGAGGGACTTGAAATTGTTGAGGAGTTTTACGTGGAAAAATCCTCTGAAGTTGAGCAACAACCTATTGATTCGGGATCCAAGACTAAATCTAAGCTCAATCAAGATAATGGATTTGTACAGGATATGCAGGAAGGGTTGCAGAGGAGTGTGAGGGCAGTGAATTAGTTAATTTTTACAGACGTCCTGATTATTTGAGCAGTAACGCTCGCATTATTGATTTGGAGTAAATTTCATGAATGCGTTTGTTGGACAGACTTTTCAAATGAATCAACTGATTAGTATTAAAGAAGTCATTAAATTTGTTGGTGTAGGTAGATCAACAATTTATGAAATGATGGATGAATACTCACCTTACTATGATCCGACTTTTCCTAAAAAAGTAAAAATAACTCAGAATCGTATCGGGTGGTCGGCTTATGAGATTAACCAGTGGATTGAAAGTAAGTTGGCGAGCCGGGAATAGAAAGGGAGCAAAAGCTCCCTTATTTTTTGTTTGCTTGCATCGGATGAGTTTTTGCATAAGTGGCAGGAGCGGAATGAAGAGCAGGCTTTGATTATTGTAGAGCGAGCTTCTGTGCTGGGCTTCCTGACAGATAAAGAGCGGTCATATAAGGTGGCAGAGTGGGCCTATAAACAGGCAAGAGAAAATGAATATTTAATATGGTTGGGTGGGAATGAAAAAGCAATTTTGAGTTGCTTAAAAATTATTTTATGGTAAAAATAACATTTAGCTATTGAAGAAAACCTGTAAACATTTATATTCAAAATCAGATACTAGTTTTTAACAATATTTAAATAATGACTTATACCAACCACCAAATAAAATATTTTGCATGGGAAATAACAAAAAAACGTTCAGCATCAGACGTTGATCGTTTGTCGCAGTCGTTGTTTGATGCTCAGGTCGATGTAAATCCTCACCAAATTGAAGCTGCACTTTTTGCTTTAAATAATCCTTTAAGTAAAGGTGTCATTCTTGCTGATGAAGTGGGATTAGGGAAAACAATCGAGGCAGCTTTGGTGCTATGTCAGTATTGGGCTGAAAGACGTCGAAATTTATTAATTATTTGTCCTGCATCTTTACGAAAACAATGGGCGCAAGAATTACAAGATAAATTTAACCTACCTACGCAAGTTTTAGATTTGAAAACTTGGAATATGGCACGTAAAGATGGTGTTTATGATCCATTTAAAAATGGCAAGATTTCTATAATTTCATATCCTTTTGCAAATCGAATGGAATATGCCTTGGCACAGATTCCGTGGGATTTAGTTGTCATTGATGAAGCACATAAATTACGGAATGCTCATCGCTCAAGTAACAAAATTGGGAATAGTCTTAAACGCTCATTGATAGGCAAGAAAAAGTTGTTATTAACAGCGACACCTTTACAGAACACTTTAATGGAGCTTTATGGTCTAAGTACGATTATAGATGAGCACTTATTTGGTGATGAGAAAGCATTTCGTTCTAGATATGTGGTTGATGGTGATATTCAATCATTAAAAAAAAGAATCCAGCAATTTATGCAAAGGACTTTGCGTAAAGATGTTTTGGAATATGTTCCTTACACCAATCGTCATGCTTTAACAGTTCCCTTTAAGCCTAGTGATCATGAACAAAGCTTATATGATTCAATCAGTGAGTATTTGCAGCGAGATGTCAGCTATGCATTTCCACAACAACAAAAACATTTAATTTCAATTGTTTTAAGAAAACTTTTGGCATCCTCGACTCCTGCTGTAATTGCAACTTTAGAAGCTATTCAACAGCGACTGAAAAAATTGCTTGAACAGCAGAGTCTAGATGAAGATTGGCTCAGTAATTTTATTGTTGATGAGGATATGGATGAAGAGCTGCTGGATGATTTTGATGAGGAAGCAGGTCATGGACAAATAGATGTTAGTTTAATTAAGTCTGAAATAGCTGAAATTGAACGGTATATACAGCAGGCTTATAAAATTAAAGATGATAGTAAGACTTTTGCTTTACTTTCAGCCATTGAGCAAGGCTTTGCTCGCATGTTTGAAATGGGTGCGAAACGAAAGGCTGTTATTTTTACTGAATCAAAGCGTACTCAGGAATACTTGATCGCATTCTTGGAAGCACGAGGATACAACGGAAAAGTAATAGGATTTAATGGAAGTAATACATCTCCAACGAATACAGGTATTTATCAAAAGTGGTTGGGTAAATATTTAGGGACTCAACATGTTACAGGCTCACCAGCAATTGATCGGCGCACGGCTTTAATCGATTTTTTTAAGAATGAGGCAGAAATACTAATTGCGACAGAAGCAGCAGCAGAAGGTGTGAATTTACAATTTTGCTCTTTGGTCATTAACTATGATTTACCATGGAATCCGCAACGTGTGGAACAACGGATAGGTCGTTGCCATCGTTATGGTCAGGAATTTGATGTTGTTGTGGTTAATTTTTTAAATGAAAGGAATGAAGCCGATCAGCGAGTTTTAGAGTTACTTAAAGATAAATTTCAATTATTTGATGGTGTCTTTGGTGCCTCGAATGACATTTTAGGGACAGTTGAAAGTGGTATAAATTTTGAAAAACGGATTTCTGAAATTTATGATCAGTGTCGTAGTCCAGAAGAAATAGAGCAAAGCTTTAAGCAATTAAGAGATGAGTTAGAAGAGCAAATCAACGATAAAATGAAAAGGACGCAAGAGCTGTTACTTGAGCATTTTGATGCAGATATTCATGACTTGCTAAAAGTACAAAAAGAACGAGCTGAACTACAGCTAGATAAAATTAGTCGTTTGTTTTGGCTATCTACAAAATTTATTCTGGAAAAGTTCGCTCAATTTCATGACCATAATCTAAGTTTTGATTTAACTAAGTCACCTATATTAACAGCACCTTCAGGTAAATATCAGCTTATACGTAAAGGTGAGCGGATTCCTGAAAATACTTTTATCTATCGTTTAACTCATCCTTTAGGTGAGTTTGTATTGGATAGTGCCAAAGGTTTACAAACACCGAAACAATTTATTCAGTTTGACTATAGCCAATATGGTCAAAAGGTAACGCTACTAGAGAATTTAAAAGGACAACAAGGTTGGTTATCTATTACGGTATTGAGTCTGGATTCTTTTCAAGAAGAAGAGCATATTGTGATCACAGCAATGACTGATGATGGTAAGGTTTTAGATGTAGATTTGTGTGAGCGTTTGCTCCAAGTCAATGCAACAGTATTGGCTGATGTGGTAGAGCAGATTCCTGAGTTATTTCAGGCAAATATTGATAAACAGTATCAAGTTGCATTGAGCCATGCTTTGGAGTTGAATGATGAGTTTTTCAAAAAGGAACGGGACAAACTAGAACAGTGGGCAGAGGATAGTTTGCTTGCTGTGGAGAAAATGCTTGAGGATGTGAAGTTAAAAATATCCAGTCTTAAACGAGAGTCTCGCAAAGCACCTGATATTGAGACAGAAAAGAAATTGCAAGAAGAAATACAAAAAACTGAAAAAGAAAAACGACGCATGCGACAGCAGGTTTTTGATGTTGAAGATGAAATCGCAGATAAGCGTGATGCAATGATTGATGCATTGGAGCAAAGACTACATCGCTCAAGTAAAGCTGAAAACTTATTTGTAGTTAAGTGGAAAGTTATTTAAAGTATAGTTAAATTATTGATAATTTTAAGGTAGATAGTGGAAATGGGTATTTGGGATAAGTTGCATAACTTTGCAACTACATGTAATGAATTATCTTCTAAACTTGAAGAAAAAACAGCAAAGCTGGCTGAAAATGCTAAAAACTATGCTGAAGAAGAACGCGTTAAGGATTTTTATAAAATAAAAGATCAACTGATTGAAATAAATAAAAAACAGAAAGAAGTAGGTATTGAAGAAACAACAATTTTTGACTTCTTTAAAGATCGTCCCGAATATGCAGATTTATTAGAGTTAGAGCGAAATAAACAGAATTAAAATTTAATTTAACTAAAAGCGAATAGAATTCCAAAAAATTCTATTCGCTCTATACGGTTTAAGAAAGTTGTTTCTCAAAGAAGTTTTTATATACGTTGCTCGTATCTAAATCAATGATATATAAGTTATTTGCTGCTCTTGTCAGTCCAGCATAAACAATTTCTGGACTATCATTAGGTTGAATGATAAGAAAAGTAGTATCAGCTTCAAAACCTTTAAAGCTATGAGTGGTTGCAATCTTCATTAAACCAGAATTGGCATTAAAATGTCTTTTTTTGAGTTTACGAAACTCATCTAGTGCTTTTAATTTCTGTCTTGCTGTATTTTTCATATAACTCGTTAATTTTTGGATATCAGAGCGAATATGGTTAATATCAGATGGATGACAAGAATGTAGTTTTTCTTCTAATTGAGCTTTCTTTTTTAGAAAAGTTTCAACTTTTCCATCAAAATTTTTTTGAATCATTTCATATTCACTAGGTGTCTCAAAAGTGCTATCGGTTTTTTGAAATTTAAAATTATTTTGTAGATTTCTCAAAAAATCAATTTTTGAAGATAGGATAGCGATATCATTTGGACTAACACTTAAATTTTTTATTATATTGCTAATAAAACTAAAACTAGCCTCGATATTATTTGTTTGCGTGATCTGTAAATATTTCTTATCTGAGAATGAAAAAGCTAGGTTTTCAATAACATCATGCTCTAGTTGATCTGGATATTCCTTTAAAAAAGAATCTTTATATGCATTACAGAGATCAGCAAAAGCTTTATCATCTTGTCTATGTGAGATTTTTAAATTTTTCCAATGACCAAATCCTCGTGTAACAGGATAATCCTGCTTATTAATTAGTCTATTATAAATATTTTGGTTTTGATCACCAAATAATACCATCTCCCCATCTTCTGCTAAGAAGTTGTAAATTATGATTTCTAACCACTCTACTTCAAAATCTTGAACTTCATCAATAAAAATAGTTTGGTACTTTATTGGTTTTTCATTCGCTTCTTTAAAAAGATCTGTTTTAAATACTCTTTCAAAAAAATCCTCTAAAACAAGTTTTTCATCTCGGGCATTTTTTTCAATTTCAAATAAGTCTTTGCTTGATAAACCAATAATTTCAGCATTTGACTTTTCTTGAAAATCTAGGTCAAGAATTTCATTATTTTCAAAGTTTTCAAGATCCTCATCTTGATCACCTGATGTTGGAAAAGGAATGCCTAAATTGTTAAGTTGGGACTTAAAAAAATAATGATAGTTGCTTATTTCAATTGATTTATTGTCAAACTCTAAATTATTAAAGCGAAATGCTTTTTTAATTTTATCACGTATTAGGTTTCGAAGAGCTAAGTTATATGTCAACACTAGCACAGTACTATTGTGACTCTTAAATGCACGAGCAGTTTTTTCGGCTAGTAATGTTGTTTTTCCGCTACCAGCAACACCTCGAATTTTCATTTTTGTATTTGGAACACTATCAAGTAATTTATTTTGATATTTATCAAATGTGTAGTAGTGACCTTGTTCTTCAAAATGCTTGGGTGGAATTAAAATTTTCGTAAAATCATCGTAAATATGATCTTGAAATATTGGATTTTTTTTAAGGTTATTTATTTTTTTAATTAAACTAGAAATATTGTCTTGAGCAAACGTATTAAATCTGTCCCGTTCTAGTTGGTATTTTTTTGAACTGTATCTTTGCCCATTTGCTGAATTTATAAGTTGTTTTACTTCATTTATAGGAAGGTCATAAAGTGCAGATAATCTATCTTTTGTCGTAGTATGTAAATATACAAAGCATTGAATTGTTTTATAAAAGTTAGAATTTAATATATTTGAAAAACCTAATGAGGGTATATGGAGTTCAAATAAATGTGACTTATATTTGAATGCTTGTTGCATTGGTGCGCTAGTTCTTATTTTTGGATTGTGATTTGTGCGCCAATGATTATTTTTATCAATAAAATAATTTGACATGTCCCAGTCTTTGACTTCAATAATAATTGCACCATGTCCTTTTTTTAAAATCAAGAAGTCGGGGCGATCTCCATCAAGATAAGGATTGAAATAAACATCAAATGTGTCATCTAATTCTTGTGCAAGCCTATTTAAAAGAAATGATTCACCTTCAGTTGGCTTGACTGTGAGTTGATCAATAATTTCTAAGCTTGGGAAAAAATTAGCCATATGAGTGTTAATTTGGTGTAAATTGTTAATATATAACATTTATTTTTATTTTTATCAATGATTTGGCAACTTTAAAACTGTGGTTGAACATCTAAAAATACTATAAAATACTCGCCGATTTTGCTTTTGCAAATTTAACTCGATTCACCAGAACCTATTTGTCATAAGGTTTTGAAAAATAGGAAATATTCATGAGTACTCAGTTTTCTGCACTTGTTTCTAAACTCAAAGAGATTTTTCAAATCAATCGTCCTGATTTGGATTTTGGAGTTTATCGTATTCTAAACGCACGCAGTACTGAAATTGCTGAATTTTTAGATAAGCGTTTAAAAACTAAAGTAGAGCAATATCTTGGTGAAGCAAAATCGAGTCTGGATGAAAATGTTTTAAAAGAATTAGAAGTAGAGCTGAAGTCTGAATTTGGTAAACGTGCTTTTAATGAGCAAGGTGAGCTTATAGATGCTGAAGCAATTGAAAGCGCATTAGGTCAAAAATATATTGCTCTTACCCAAGCTGATGCACATGAAATGACAGATCAGTCACAAGTGTATAGCCATTTACTCACATTCTTTAGTCGTTATTACGATGATGGTGATTTTATTAGTCAACGTCGTTATAAGGGTGATACCTATGCTATTCCTTACTCTGGTGAGGAAGTCATGTTGCATTGGGCAAACAAAGACCAGTACTACACCAAGTCTGGTGAGATGTTTAGCAACTATCGTTTTAAACTGAATGATGAACGTTCAGTTTTATTTCGTTTGGTGAGTGCAGACACAGCAAGAGAAAACCGTAAAGATAATGACAAAGACCGTCGCTTTATTATTGTGACAGAACCTAAGACCTTTATTCGTATAGATGAAGAAGGTGAAGAGTTTGAAGAAACGATTGTTCCATTCTCTATTCAAAATAGTGAACTGACCATTCTTTTTGAATATGCAATTTTGCCTAAAGGCTCAAAGCAAGAAGCGCTCAATATTGAATCGTATAACAAAATTGTGGGTGCAAAAGTTTTAACTACTGACTGGCTAAATGATTTAGTACAACTTGCACCGACTGAAAAAGAACCAAAGCGTACAGTGTTGCACAAGCACTTGAGTACATATACGCAAAAAAATACAGCAGATTATTTTATTCATAAAGACTTAGGAAAATTCTTGCGTCATGAACTTGATTTTTATATTAAAAATGAAGTAATGCATTTAGATGATGTGGTGAGTACCGATCAGTTTATTCAGATTGAACGTCAGCTCAGTATTATCAAATGTTTACGTCAAATTGGTTTAGAAATCATTAGCTTCTTAGCATCGCTTGAAGATTTTCAGAAAAAGTTGTGGCTAAAGAAAAAGTTTGTCGTCAGTGCTGAGTATTGTATTACTTTAGACCGAGTGGATGAGTCCTTGTATGCTGAAATTGCAGAAAATACAGCGCAGTGGCAACAATGGGATGATTTAGGTTTTAAAGGCACAGATGCAGGTTGGGGAACAGCTGATTATTTCAAACAGCACCAAGCCTTGATGGTGGATACTTCATTATTTAGCTTAGAGTTTAAAGCAAAGCTGTTGAAAAAAATTGATGACTTAGATGCTCAAACTGATGGTGTAATTATTCATAGTGATAATTTTCAGGCTTTAAATCTATTAAAGTCGAAGTATTATGAGAAGGTGAAATCTATTTATGTAGATCCTCCTTATAATACCTCAGCATCTGAAATTTTATATAAGAATGGTTTTAAAAATTCTTCATGGTTGAGTCTGTTGGAAAATAGAATTTCATTAGGTAAAATTTTATTAAAAAATGATGGAATTCAATGTACAACAATAGATGATGTTGAGCAAAAAGTCTTATCGATATTACTGGAAAATATTTTTTTAAAGGATAATGCAGGGACTTTGAGTATTAGAATAAAACCTTCTGGTAGACCAATTCCCAATGGTTTTGCTTTAGCTCACGAATATGCAATTTTTTCTAGAAAAAATGAAAACACAGCTATACAGCGATTAGGCCATTCTGATGAGCAGATAAATCGTTATAAAGATATTGACGAAAAAGGACGCTTTTTTTGGGAATTTTTTAGAAAAGCTGGTTCTAACTCACATAGAGTAAATCGTCCTACTATGTACTATCCTTTTTTTGTTAATACAGTTACTAATGCCGTTAGAGTTCCTAAAGTTGAATATATTGATGATCAATTAGGATATAAAATTCTTGATAAACTCCATGCTGATGAGACAATTGTTTGGCCACTAAAGGATGATGGAACCGATGGGTGTTGGTATTTTGGTTATGAAAGAGCAAAGCTTTTAGAGAATGAATTTAAGGCAGTATTTTCTGATATTGGGTATAAAATTTATTATAGAAGAAGACCGAATGATGGAATTCAACCTACAACTATTTGGTCTGATGCTAAGTATTCTGCTACAGAACATGGTACAGCTTTAATTAAAAAATTATTTAATAAGCAAGACTTTTTTTCATATCCTAAATCTATTTTTGCAGTTGAGGATTGCTTAAAAGTTAGTGGTGTAGAAAAAGATAATTCTTGTACAGTTGCTGATTATTTCGCAGGTTCAGGTACAACGGCTCATGCTGTCATTAATATTAATCGCCAAGATAAAGGTTTCCGTAAATATATTCTTGTAGAGCAAGGAGAGTATTTTGATACAGTTTTGAAACCAAGAATTCAAAAAATTGTATATTCCGAAGAATGGAGCGATGGTAAACCTATAGATCCTAATTCTGGTATTAGCCACTGCTTAAAAGTTGTGAAACTTGAAAGTTATGAAGATACGCTAAATAACTTAGAGTTGGTGCGTAAAGGCGCTCAACAGACGCTTTTAGCAGAGCAACAAGCTTCAACCAAGCCTGAAGATCAAAACGCTTATAGCGATTATCTCATGCACTATATGCTTGAGCTAGAAAGCAAAGATTCATTGCTAAATGTTAAAGACTTCCTAAAGCCATTTAGCTATCAAATGAATATTACAACCGATAGCGCAGGTGCGTTTGAGCGTAAAAATATTGATTTGGTTGAAACTTTTAATTATCTCATTGGAATGAATGTTCAAGAAGTAGATTATCAGTTAGATAAAGGCTATGCCCAAATCACAGGTAAATTGCGTACAGGTGAGTACACGACGGTTCTATGGCGTGACTGTGAAAAGATTGGCTATGCAGAACTCGATCAACTACTTGCAAAACTTAAAATTAATCCAAACGATGGCGAGTATCAATTGATTTATATCAATGGTGATCACAACGTGGCGAGTAAGTACACCACCAAAGAGGGTGAAGAAAAACAACTCAAAGTCCGATCAATTGAACAAACATTCTTAAAGAATATGTTTGAGGAGTAATGCACTGTGGCAAAGGCTCCTAAAGCAAAAACGAAAGCGCTTAAAGTCAATTTTCACGAGCAATTGATTTTAAATAAATGGCTGTGGTCGAAATTTAATCCAAATCGTTTGGAAGGTATGAAGCAGCAGCTTGATTATCCTCAGTTTGAGGGAATTGAGCATGAAGGTGATAATGCAGGACAAACGAAATTCTTTAGTGTGATTAGCAATACCTTGTTTAATAAACAAGTTGTTGATATCGATGTGCTACGTCGCTATGACTTAAACATTGTGAAGCATTGGCAAAAAATTACTGAAAAGCGTAATGAAATTGAAGGACATGTTTTAAATCTAAAATACTTCCAATACCTTTCATTGCTTTTTACAGAACTATATTTAGATCAATATTTTCATCATCAAGCGGACATGCTCAATGAGCTGAATGTTGAGCTTGAACAATATAACCATGATCAGAAAAGTGATGCAGAGCAATTTCAGCAATATTTGCCTGAAGACCTAAACAAAATTGGTTATTGGAATGCAACAGGTAGTGGTAAAACACTGCTCATGCATGTCAATATTTTGCAGTATCTAGACTATTTTCAACATCAAAATGGCGATAGTACTTATCCAGACCAAATCATTTTACTTACACCGAATGAAGGTTTGAGTGAACAGCATTTGCAAGAACTCACTGACTCAGGTTTTCAAGCGACCCTGTTCGATAAGCAGAAGAGTCGTAATAGCTTGTATCGTGATGAAATTCAAATCATCGATATGAATAAACTGAGTGATACGGATGGTGATAAAACTGTTGCGACGATGAGCTTGGAAGGTAAGAATCTGGTTCTAATTGATGAAGGGCACCGTGGTACGAGTAGTAGTGCAGGTGCTTGGATGGAGCGACGTGATATTCTCACTAAAGATGGCTTTAGCTTTGAATATTCAGCTACCTTTGGCCAAGCTGTGAGTAAGGCAGACAACGTCTACAAACGCTTTGAAGATGCCAAAAAACAGAAAGCCAAAATGCTGTATGGTATGGCGATTAATAAGTTAACCGAAGAACAGAAAAAAAATATTCAGCTTGATGAATTAGAACAGCAAAAATACCGTAGGGAAGCACTTCGAGAAGTGTATGCTAAAAGTATTTTGTTCGATTACTCGTACAAATATTTCTATGCAGATGGCTATGGTAAAGAAGTCAATATTCTGAACATGAAAGAATATCATGAAGATGATGAGCGCAATCTATATCTTACAGCTTGCTTACTTTCATTTTACCAACAACAGTATTTGTTTAAAAAGAATCAGGCAAAACTTGCTAAGTTTAATATTGAAAAACCACTGTGGGTATTTGTCGGAAATAAAGTCAATGATGATGACTCTGACATTTTAGCCATTGTGAAATTCTTGGCGGATTTTTTAGATGCATCTCGTAAGAGTAAGGTGATCAGTTGGCTGCATGACTTAATTACTAATACATCTCGTTTGGTTGATCCTAAAGGAAACAATATTTTTGCCAATCGTTTTGCACCTTTATACGGTCAAAATGCAACTGAGCTTTACCAAGATATTTTAAAAAGCTTCTTTAATGCCACAACCAATCAACGTTTAAATGTGATACGGGTTACTGCAAATAAAGGTGAGTTGCGTTTACAGGTAGGGGAAAATACCCCTTTTGCAGTGATTAACGTAGGTGATGAAAAAGGCCTATACGATAATTGTGAGAACTCAAGTCAAACGCATTACATAAATGCTCGTACCGATGATTTTGCAGAGTCATTATTTCCTACATTAAATAATGATGATAGTGAAACACATCTTCTAATCGGTTCACGTAAATTTACCGAAGGTTGGAGTAGCTGGCGTGTCTCGACCATGGGCTTGTTGAACATGGGTTCAGGTGAAGGTGCTCAGATTATTCAGCTCTTTGGTCGTGGCGTACGTTTAAAAGGTGAGAACTTCTCTTTAAAACGAACACCAAGAGAAATTTATAGTAAGGCTGAATATAAAGGTCTGCATTTAGATTTGATGCAAACTATTAATATTTTTGGTTTACGTGCTGACTACATGGAAAAATTCCGCGATTATCTAAATGATGAAGGCATTATCCTGAATCAGGATTTAGTCACATTGGATTTTCCAACCAATAAAATTCAAGCGCCTCGCTTAAAAACACT
>BCQK01000019.1_pt1 | contig 15489 bp, 11 predicted proteins | sample 1008131 | NCBI WGS metagenome assembly BCQK01 (sample SAMD00035458, study PRJDB4067) | museum specimen metagenome | isolation source: Liagora japonica specimen isolated from | place: Japan
TCAGATTTACTGCATCAATTACGCCCAGAAACGACATTATTTATTATTTCATCAAAGTCTTTTGGAACGATTGATACACTTTATAATGCGCAAACTGCACGCCAATGGCTTGAAAAGCAGTTGGGCCAATCAGAAGCGGTAGATCAGCATCATTTTATTGGCGTATCGACTAAGCCTGAGAAAATGACAGAATGGGGTATAGCAAGCCATAATCAGTTTTTGCTCTGGGATTGGGTCGGCGGTCGTTACTCTTTATGGTCATGTATTGGTTTGCCGATTGCATTAAATATCGGTGTACAAGGCTTTAAACGTTTACTTGCAGGTGCTCATGCAATTGATGAGCATTTTCAAAATGCGCCTTTACGTCAGAATATTCCTATTCTTATGGCTGTTTTGGGAATATGGAATCATAATTTTCTCAAAATACAGACTCAGGCTATTTTGCCTTATGATGGTCGTTTAAAGTATTTTTCTGCATATCTACAACAGCTTGAGATGGAGTCAAATGGTAAGTCGATTCAGCGTAATGGTCAAAAAGTTGAATTAGAGACGTGTCCTATCGTTTGGGGTGAAGTGGGTCCAAATGCACAGCATGCTTTTTATCAATTGTTACACCAAGGTGCGCATAAAGTGAGCTGTGAGTTTATTGCACCCGTTAATCGTTATGCTGCGAACCAATTTACCTATGTAAAAAATGCCAATGCATTGATTGATCAACACCATTTAGCGCTATCAAACTGTTTGGCTCAGTCTCGACTATTGGCCTTTGGTAATCAGGCACTTGATGCTGAAGAGGTGGCGGGTCTAGAGAATTATCAAAAATATGAGGGTAATCAGCCCAGTACAACCATTTTGCTCAAAGAGCTTAATCCTTATACCTTAGGTATGTTGGTTGCGTTGTATGAACATAAAGTATTTGTGCAATCTGTACTTTGGAATATCAATGCTTTTGACCAATGGGGAGTTGAAAAAGGTAAACAAATTGCGAATCAAGTACTTCCAATTTTGACTGGTACAGAAAAAGATTATGTTGATTTTGATAGCTCTACCCGTGGTCTATTAGATATTTTACTTGGAAAATAAAATGGCAAAAATATTAGTCACCGGTGGGGCTGGTTATATTGGTTCACATACTTGTTTGGAATTATTGAATGCTCAACATGAAGTTGTTGTCTTAGATAATTTATCAAACAGCTCTGAAGTGTCATTATCGAGAGTTCAAGTTTTAGCCAATAAAGGTTTAACTTTTATTCAAGGTGATATTCGCGATGCGCAGATTTTAGATCAGATCTTTGCACAGCATCAGATTGATGCGGTCATCCATTTTGCTGGTTTAAAAGCAGTTGGCGAAAGTCAGGTCATTCCACATGCTTACTTTGATCATAATGTTGCAGGTTCGATTAATCTTGTTCAAGCGATGATTCGTGCCAAAGTGTTTAAATTGGTCTTTAGTTCATCAGCAACAGTTTATGATGAAAAAAATATATCACCGTTAAGTGAAGATATGCCAACAGGAATGCCAAGCAATAATTATGGCTATACCAAGTTGATCGTTGAGCAAATGTTACAAAAGCTTGCCGAGTCAAACGCTACTTGGTCCATTGCCTTGCTGCGTTATTTTAATCCTGTTGGTGCACATAAAAGTGGCCAAATTGGAGAGGATCCACATGGGATTCCAAATAATTTAATGCCATTTGTGACTCAGGTTGCAGTAGGGCGACGTGAAAAATTGTCGATATTTGGTCGTGATTACGATACCCCAGATGGTACAGGGGTGCGGGATTATATTCATGTTGTTGATTTGGCTTGTGCACATGTGTTGGCGATTCAGAACAGACTGAATCATACAGGCTGCCGTGTTTGGAATATTGGTACAGGCAATGGAATTTCTGTACAGCAAATCAAGGATACCTTTGAGAAAGTCAATAATGTGCGTATTCCCTTTGAGTACGCACCACGTCGGGCAGGGGATGTTGCAACAACGTTTGCTGATAATGCTCGGGCGGTTGCTGAATTAGGTTGGCAGCCAAAATTTGGGTTAGAAGATATGCTGGTTGATAGCTGGAACTGGCAAAAGCAAAACCCAAATGGTTTTATGCAGGACTGATACAATATTTTAAAACTCTGTCATGTATTGATTATGCAAACAATCATGTATTTATTCCCTTATTTTAAAAAACATCGCTATGATGTTTTTTAAAAATGAACTTAGATGAAGAATATTTATGAGATATCAAAGTATTAGATTTTTGTCACTTGCGGTTTTATCTGCACTTTCTTTGCCAGCAATTGCACAAGGAATTGTTTTAAATAATGAAGACTTACGAACTGATTTAAATTGGTTAAATCAACAAGGTGTGATTCAAATTAGCACGTCTACATGGCCTTTAAGTGGTGATGAAATACAACGTGCTTTATCTAATGCAAAGATTGATAATCAAGTTCAGCAGCAAGTCTTGGACTCCGTGCAAGCTGCTTTAAATGCGGAAAATACAACGGCCAAAGCCAGTTTATATGCTGAATCTGATCCCCAAAATGTACCGCAACGTTTTGCAGATGAACAAAAATCACAATACCAAGTGGCTGTTGAGGTCAATGCTGGTGGGGCGCAATGGGATGCAAGACTGCGTGTTAATGCTGAAAAAGACCCTATTATTGATAATGGGCATGATGTGAATGTTGAAGGGTCATATTTAGCTGGAAAGTTGTGGAATCAATGGTTGATTGCAGGACAAATTCCAACCTATTGGGGACCTGGACATGATGGTAGTCTAATTCGAGGGGATGCAAGTCGTCCAGTATACGGTTTTACAATGCAACGGGCCGACCAGAAAGCATTTGAAACGAAATGGCTGTCTTGGATTGGTCCTTGGCAGTATCAAGTTTTTGCTGGACAGTTGGATGATTATAAAGCGATTCCAGATACAAAATTATTGGGTCTGCGTTTAACAGCCCAGCCTTTACCTTATCTTGAATTGGGTGCATCGCGTACCTTTCAGTGGGGGGGAGAAGGACGTTCAGAAAGTTGGAATACTTTGTGGGAGGCGATTAAAGGCAATGATAACGTGGAAGAGGGTGAGGTTGATAAGTCTAACCAAATTGCAGGCTTGGATGCGCGTTTAAACCTACAACAATGGTTCAAAGTCCCTGTAAGTTTATATGGACAGTTTGTCGGTGAAGATGAATCAGGATTACTGCCATCTCGAAAAATGTATTTAGCAGGGCTCGATTATTCTTCACAAGTGAAGAATATGCCGTTCCAGCTTTATACTGAATGGGCAGATACTCGAACCAATGGCGATGTACTAGGCTATTCTTATAATCACTATGTATATACAGATGGTTATTACCAACATGGATTCCCTTTAGGTCACGCTATGGGTGGTGATGGTCAGATGTATAGTTTAGGTGGGGATATTCGTTTCGATAAAATGAATCGTTTAAATGGTCGCATCTTGTTGGCAAAAGTGAATCAGTCAGGACTTGAAATCAATCATGCTTTTCCACAAAAAGATGAAATCAAAGCTCTGGATTTAACGTGGACACATTATCTTCGTCCGAATACGCCGTTGAAATTAAGTGGTTGGGTCAGCGACTCTGACGTGTATGGTGGAGATAGTGGCGTGTCTTTGGGTGTTGAAATTCCTTTGGATCGCTCTTTATTTTACTAAGATAAAAAAGACTTTCTTAAAAAACGTATCTATACATAAACCATTCAAACGATGTTAAATCGTTTAAATGGTTTTTTATTTGAGGCTAAATATTGCTTAAGCTTGGATAAGTTGGGTCAACTGATCGACATAGACTTGTATTGGTTCAGGGTTTTTACTTGCATCACTTTCAATGTTTAAGCGTAATAGTGGTTCAGTATTTGAAGCCCGTACATTTAGACGCCAAATACCAAAATCTAAACTCACGCCATCAGTTTGATCAATTACTGGATTTTGGTCAGCAAAATGATCAAAGATCTTTTGAATAGTGACTTGTGTATCGGCAACTTTGAAGTTAATTTCACCTGAGCACGGGAATTTTGCAATCATATCCTCAACCAATGAAGATAAAGATTGACCTGTTTCAGAGAGTACAGAAACAGCCAATAACCACGGAATCATTCCACTATCACAGTAAGCAAAATCACGGAAGTAATGGTGGGCACTCATTTCACCACCATATACAGCATTGTGCTCACGCATTACATCTTTAATGAATGCATGGCCTGATTTAGATTGGACAGCGATCCCTTGATGTTTCTCAACAATATCTAATGTATTCCAGGTTAAACGAGGGTCATGCACAATCTTTTCACCTGCTTGTTTGAGTAGAAAGGCTTGTGCTAAGAGACCAACAATATAATAACCTTCAATGAATTGACCTTTTTCATCAAACAAGAAACAACGGTCAAAGTCCCCATCCCAAGCAATCCCCATATCTGCACCATGTTCAAGTACTGCTTGGCTAGTACTATCACGGTTTTCGATTAAAATAGGGTTAGGGATTCCATTTGGGAAATTGCCATCAGCTTCATGGTGGATTTTGATGAACTCGACTGGGATATTTAATGCTTTAAATTTTTCTTCTATCGCATCAATCACATGTCCTGCTGCACCATTACCTGCATTGGTGACGAGTTTCATTGGGCGAATCTTAGTCGGGTCAATGTAGGTCATGAGGTGGTCTACAAATTCAGGCAGGATATTGTATTTTTCTACCAGCCCTTTTTGAGTTACTTTGACAAAATCACCCGATTCAGCAAGAGCTTGAATATCTTTTAAACCTGTATCCGCACTAATTGGTCGTGAGTTCTCACGAACCAGTTTCATCCCATTGTAATCCATAGGGTTATGGCTGGCTGTTACTTCAATACCCCCTTGGACATCTAAATGGAATGCGCCAAAGTAAACTTCTTCTGTACCTGTCATACCCAGATCAAGCACATTTACGCCTGCGTCATTTAAACCCTGAATGGTTGCTTGTTTAAGGCTTTCACTGGTTAGGCGAACATCAGCACCAATCACAACTGTTTTTGGTTGATAAATTTGACCATAAGCACGACCAATTTTATATGCAATATCTTCATTGAGTTCTGTGCCAAGCTTTCCACGGATGTCGTAGGCTTTGAAGCAGGTTAAAGTCATTTTACTACCCTATTTAAAAATGAAAGGGCTGGAAGTGTATGAAAGTAATAAAGTTTCATACTAATCCAGCTCTATCTAATTGATATTTATAAACTGTAAATAATTGAAGAAAAAATAAAGTTTCATACTGAAACGAAGCTTTATTACTCAGTAAATCGGCTTTCATATTATATCAATGATGTTAAAAAATCAGTGTAAGCTTTTAGTTTTTCAATATCTTGAAATAATTGGTTTTTTCTTTTCAAAATATCAGTTTTTAGTTCTGGAAAATCTATAAGTGCTTGTTGAGATGCTTTGATTTGGTTTTCATAAATCTTTTGCTTTTCTTTTAATTCGTTTGTCTTGAAATTAAGCTTTTTGGAATCACTTTTGATAGCTATAAGGTCAAATTTTTTTCTGAATTCTTGCATGCTTTCTGTTTCAATAAATGTTGAAAGCCTTGGATTGTCTGAATGAATATGTTTGACCAAATGCCCTTGTCGTACCAGTTTTCTCAGAAGTCTATACAGTTGTTGCTGGTTGATTCGTTCCTTTTCATCTTTTGAAAGATTCAAGTTGTTCCAAATTTTGTTTGATGTCCATCCATCAATTTGGTTGCGGGAGAGAAGTACTAGAAAAGATTGAAAGATATCGATAGTAGTGGAATGCCATTCCAGTAATAAAAAAGCAGAAAGTTCTAGATCAGATAGAAGATGATGGGTTCTTTGGCTTTTATGACCAAAAACTCGGTGAGATCGACCTTCTGAACTCACATCTCGAATTGTAATCCAAGGCTTATAGTTATTTCCAAAACCCTGTCCTCGTCCTTCTTTAATCCACTTTTGAATTTTGAGTTCATGATTTTGTGTGTTCTTAAAATTAGCCATAAAAAAATCCACACAACATGCTTTTTAGAGCATAGCTTGTGTGGATTTTTTGAGCAATCTAGTATTACACTTTATTACTCAGTATGAGACTTTATTGCTCAGTATGAAACTTTATTACTCTCATACAGGATGTGTTTGAACAATAAAGTTTTAAACTTATGATTTAATAAAATCAATGAGTTAAAGAATTAGATCATTAAGAATTTTACATTAAAGTCTTAAACTAAGTTCAAGGTTTTAATTCTTTTTTAGACAATAAAGTTGTAAACTAAAGAAGACCAAAGCACCCTTCATGTGGATTTTTTGTGAAAACAGTCAATGATATTTGGCGTTGAACATTTAATAGTGGATGTTGGTTCTCAATAATAATCTGGCTATTAGTTCTATGATGTTTTATAAGGTAAACATAAAACATCTCCTTAAGATTTGAACAACTAAGAGCAATATCATTCTCACTTTCAGGCTCATAATAAGCTAATAAAGGCGCAAGCAAAAGAGCTCTTTCCAAAACCATTTGGAACAACAAGTAAACTAGGCCTTATTAGGTAAGATCTCAGGTTCAAAAGTTCGATTAGATATACCTTTGACATTTTCTAGTTGAATTTTTTAAAGCTACAATTACACTCGTTTGATTTCCAGTAAATCTAATTATCAAAAATTATACAGTAAAATCAATAAATAACACATTTCATCTATGTCCGGAGATAATTTTGGTTATAGTTAGACTAAGAATGTAGATGCTTATAAATGCGATTTGCCCATCTTTCTAAATCTTCAATAGCGACTTTTTGACCCTCATCAATACGTGGATGATTAAATCTGACGTGTTGAATTGCTATTTTTTTGATAAAGCTATTCGGCCAATTAAGGGTTTTTTGAACTACAAATTTACGAATTTTTTTATAATCTTCTTCCCAACAGTTCAGATCTTTTAGCTTTAATAATTGGGTTGAAAGACGAGTCGCATTATCAGATGTATCAACCTCTAGTAAAATGAAGTGCTGGCCTTGATGAAGAAAATGCACTTCAGCAATACAGCGTGGTTTATCATCAATCTTTAGATGTTTGGTAAATCCTTCTACTTCAGGCAAAACCTTTAAAGTTAGTGTGTATTGAATTCCGTACTTTTCCTCAAGTTTATAAAGCATCTGTATAAAAGCTGAGAAACGGTCTAGATATAAATGAGCATCATTGGTTTGATCCTTTGCACCCTCAAAATCACCAGCTTTAACTGAACCACCTATCACTGGTTCATCTGCATTAACATCGCCGATCAATTCATCAATATACTCTTGGGCATCATCAACGATAACAGCATTTTTTGAGCCAGTTTTATCTGCAACTTTCCCAGTTTCAAATGGATCATCAAAATCAAGTAAAGTGGTTGGACCATCTACAATAGTAGGCTTATTGCTAGGCGTTGCTTCTTCCTCATCATTGAGTTTGGGTTCTGCATGATTCGGTTTCGGTGGTATGGTACTGGTATTACCCGATTTTTTTGCTGCTTTAGAAAATTTATCATTATGAAAATAAACTGGTTTATTAATATGGGTAGAGAGCCCAGAAAAGCCAATGATTTCATCAATCTTAAATGTATTGGTTAAACTGTCGTAATAACCATGTGCCTCGATGTTTACGTCTGTTAAATTTGGAGGAATGAAACTAAAGTTCCATGTTCTTACCTTATTATTAATGCTTTCAAAGGCTTGACACTGTTGAGCGATGCTTTCATATGAAGCTCTTATATTTTTATTTAGAAGTAGATATGCAATGAATCGACGAAACCCAGGTTTATTAAAATGAGAAAGTGCAAGTGAACGTTCACATGATGGAAGAACATTAATTAGGTAATGATCAGTCTTGTTCTGAATATCAAAGTCGTCTTCCAGCACGTTCAACTCAAGCGCAGATCGAGTGAGGTAAGCATTCCGGAAGAACAAAGCTCTTGCTAACTCAAGCTGTGGCAATTGAATATGGACCTGCTTGACAGTTTGTGCTTCATTTGAAAAGGTTGCCAGAGCATCAAACCCGAAAAACTGAAATTTTGATTTAGACTGGGCAAAAGACATCCACTCTGCTGGTAAAGGACATCTAAATTTTAGGTGAAATCCAGACTTTCGATGCTCATTTTTGGTGGAGTTGATAATTCGACGTTTGGCCAGCAAATGCATGTGGGAAAATGAGGTGTTATATTTTGCTTTAGACTCTTGGGTCTCTCCCCACAGATTAATAAACCAGGGTTTATCATCATATTTAAATAGTTGTCCTATGCCTGTAATCAATGTATCTAAAGGAAAGCTTTTAATATGCATAAATCTTCTTCTCACAAATCATATTTAGGAAAATTTGGGCTTCTTGCGTAATCCTTTCTTTACTTAATCCTGCAAGTCGCAAAATCCGCCATTTATCTTTAGTACTGGATTCTGTATAACCAAGCCTGATCATAGCATGGGTAATTCTCCGTATTTGATAAGCAATTGTATCTTCAGAATAAGTTGAAAGAAATTTGGAGCTTAAAGGTAGTTGGTGCAAATTTTTGGAAATGGAATTTCCTTTGGATAATTGATGGAGAAACCAACTCTTTGACATTCTCGGACAAGCTAAGTCATCATTTGAAAGGTATAAAACTTTAAATAATTCTTTGGTTATTGAAAAATCACGTATGGACCAATTTATTTTATTTTTTCTAATTGGGGGGCATGATATATGTTTTGAATTAAATGCCAATAGCCAATTTCGATCATTTCTATAAAGCCACATATAAATTGCTGAACCTGGTTTAATGTTACGGCCAGTTTTTACACCATGCAGTAGTACTATATCTTGCCACTTCTGTCGTATCTCTTCTTTTTTTATAGAGGGGGCATCATCAGCAAAAATAGGTCCTTTTACAAAATATAGATTTGCTGGAATCGAGCTGACATATTGCAGAATGTCTTTAGGTGCCATCTCAGGTATAAACGAGGACCATACAATACAATGTTCTAAAAAACTAAAGGTTTTACGATGCTTTCTAAAAATAGTTTTGAGCCAAGAAGAATCTTGATCAGGATCAATACCTAAATTTTTAGAATCAAGATAATCGCATGTAAATTTCTTAATCACTTGCTCATAAGTTTGCTCATGACAAACATGATTCCCTCTACGAAAATTCTTTGCATCAGCCATTTCCAAATAGAATTTAGTCCATTTTTCGTGGCTTGGAGTTGGTTGAGGATCAAGTCGTAATAACTCTACAGCCATTTGCCCTAGTATGAAATCTTCCTTGTAATAGGGATGAGGAGTGTCCTGATTTTGATTGGGTAATAAGGGTAAGAAAAGATGTCGATGCTGTTGTTGAATATAATCCTGAGACAGAAGTGAACAATTATGTTTCAGGCATATTGAAAGGTTGGGTAGAAACCAGACCTTATTCCAGAAATACTCCCCATAAGTTTCTCGTTGTTGCTGTATACAGATTGGGCAGTAGTGGAGTTTGGTGTTGTTGGGGACTCGGGAAGCATTCAGACCAAGCATAAGATGAATAGATCCAGATGCCTGCTCAGCCATTAAAGCGATTGCTTTCTGTCGATGGGATTCCTGAACAAAGGGAGCATATAGGCCAAACATAGTGTGTTTATAAATTAGGTCTATTAAACTAAAATGACCAGTTTGCTGTAATAAATGTACGATAGCATTTAAATGACTAGGCAAATCTAACGTAGCAACGACTTTTCTATCTTTGAAGACCTCATCAAGTAGCTGTTTAGGACTTTGAATACCATGGTGTAATCCAGCACGGGCGATGGTACTGTAAATTAGTTCATCGGGGAGCGGTGTTGGAAAATTCCACATGATTCTTATCCCATGCTATGACAATAGGTCTGACATTTGCAGAATTAAACCGTGATGGTCTAATTGGGTATAAATATTTTCTGAGTTGGTTTGATTCATCGAAAAAATATGACGAAGATCTATATCCTCCAGCTCATTCCAGTGTTTTAAGCTAATCCGTTGGTTTTTCTTTTTGGTTACTGGAATTTGAGACGTTGTATTATCTATCTCCATTGTCTGAATAATATCAGCTAAGAGCTGTTGTCTGGATATTTGGGGTTTTAACGCTACAATTTGTTGAATGGCAAAGAGGATAGAGTCTGATGGAAACTCATCTTTTAGCATCAGATAGACACGTCGTTGATCATCATTACTCAACTGTTTTAAGGCTCGGTCTTCTTCAGATTCAACGGTAGTTGCGGAGATTTTCTGAATAAGATGAATAATTTTCTTATCCATATCGGGTACAGCCAAGTCAGAGAATTGAGCGATTCGCTCAGGTATTCCTGAACGTAATGCACTGAGCATAGGATGTACAAGTTTCAGTTCATCCTCATAAACACGTTTCAGTAGCTCTACAGTAATCGTTTCTGCTCCCGTTGCGAGAGCACGTAATTGAGCTAAAATAAAAATTTTCACTACAATATCGAGAATACCTTGGCTTAGATCAAACCAAGTATCACGAATCTCATCACTTAAAATAGGGTTTCTTTTCTGCAAGTATTGCAATTTCCAAAGCGTATTGGTAAATCCAATCCATTCAGGATTTTGACTAGTTTGATCAGGTAGGTATTGTGATATTGGGTTCCAAAAAATAGATCCTAAGCCAGCAGCACGTCGACTGGAACGTAGATCAAGATCAAAAATGTCTCTTGCTTTAGGTGTCCCCACAAAAAGTACAGGAATACCAATGGTATTGCTCATGGTGACAAAAAAGTTGAGCATTTTCTCTGAACCACCAGACTTTGCCCGACTCAAATGTTGAATTTCATCAATGACTAAGAGACCTAAAGCAAACATATTAGCTGTTTGAGCCATTAGTGCAAGCATGGTTTCTACGCCATGTCTTTTCATACCATACTTTTTCTCATAATTTGAACCGATGACTTTATCAATTGCTCGGAAAAAATTGAGACAAAGCTCTTTAAGCGATCCATCATGGGAGCAATCTATTTTTAAGTAGACGATCTGATGACGATTTAATGTAGGGTGAAAAATGACTTGAGGATATGTGTTTAGTATTCTTCGTAAAGATGTCGTTTTACCACTACCTGAACACCCAATGATGGCCATGCTATGAGCAGTTGATTCAGCTCCATCAAAGCGTTTGGCATCTAAGTCACCTTTTTGCAATCTTTCATAACCATTTTGTAGGTGCTGTTGCAACTTTCCTGTGTTTGGATTACGGCCGACATATCCTCCACGAATCATGAGAGAAATACGCTCACTCAGTAGCATATGCATTGCTAAAGGTTGGAAAAATGAGCCTGTAATCTGATGGATATTATGGGCTCGAATAACTCGTTTTTGCTTTAGATCGTCAAGGGTAGGCGTTACTTTTGAGATGAGATTTTTTGTATCTTCAAAAGGTTCCTGAATAGGAGGTAAAGCTTCGATGAACGGGTTATCTTTATAAGCCTGAACACCTGTATCCTGATATTCTGCATTTCTTATTATATCAATTGTCATGATTGATCATCCTCATCATCAAAAAGACCTGGAACGAACTGTGGGTAGCTTGACTCATCTTGTTTCGGCTTAAATGAAATAATTGTTCCCTGATTTTTAGGCTGCTTATCAGGTTTCAAGTAAGTATTAGAAAGTTTTTCATTTTCACGAGCAGAATTTTTATTCGATTTAATTTCAGATAAACGCTGGCGATTGGATACACCAGAGTTGGTCGCCATTTTTTTGGCTTCTGCAATGGTGTCACGAATAAATTGATCTAATTCTCTACGAGCAGTTTTACTATTATCTTTTTCAATTGCATGTAGATTTTTTTCTTGATCTTGTATTTCCCAGACTTGCCAAAATGACATACCTGTAAATTGACGACTTTTAGTTGATAAAGAACATTCCCAATAGATCGTACTATCATGTTTTGGGAATAAATATATCTTATCTACACAACTGGGATCGTAGGCAGCTTGGAGATCCTGTGGGCGAGTGACTTCTTTACTACGATGTAACCAGCCTTCTTTGAGTATCTCTGATCCAATGTAATACAGTCCCCATAAATTGACGCCAGAAGTGGAAATAGAAATTTTCTTACGAGGCAGTATCATGATCCGTAAAGTATCTGGATTTACAGTACGAAGATGGCCTGTACGGTTTTGAATTCCCCAGTTCCATATGTGTAATGGGATAGAGGGTAAGTCTGGTGGAAAATCTGCATCTCTGTCATAAGTATCCAATACATGATGCTGATTCCGATAAAGTATTGTCTTTAAAATCATCTTGGAAAAGGCAGAAATGGGTACAACCGCATCAAGACGGTAATCACTTTCGCCATGTTTTTGAATACGATTCCCTTTTACTACACCAGGGGCATAAGGTTTGAATTCTGCTTGTAATGTTCTAAAATAACGTTCAACAATACCTTTCGCATCCCCTCGATAAGCAGGTGCATTTTCAATACGTATATTATAACCATGGATTAAGCGCTCGACCTGATGGCTCATCATTTCACCACGATCAGCAAGAATGGTATCAGGCAAACCTATGGTCGGCCATTGTTCTGGCTGGATATCAATTCCAAGTAATTTGCACAAACTGACTTTATCACTGCAAGCATTGACAATTGCCTGCATGGCAACAACATATGATGGATTATGAAACCCAATATAGAATCCCACGACCATTCTGCTAAAAACGTCAACCACTACATATAGGATAGGACGACCTAGAATTCTGCTTCGATCATCATCAGCAACTAAATAGATATCGGCAATAGTTGCATCAATCTCATAACGACTACCAGGTCCAATTGTATTCGCTGTAGCAGTCCCACTTAATGGTCGTACATCTTTTTGAAAGTTTAGGACAGATGTTCTGGCCTCTATTCTTTGCGGAAGCTTGTATTCACGTTTGTAGAAATGATCAAACTGTCTACGTGTTGGAATATCTGCCTGTTTTATACATGGGTAATGTTGGACAAAAAGTTCTTCAAATTGTCGATGAGCAGATGTGATATTAATTTTCTTGTCATTTAATAATTCAGATTCAACTATTAACCTAAAGAGCCTTTCAATTTCTGGCGTAATTTTAATACCAGTTCCGTCACCAAATTTACGCTTTGCCCCTGACTTTTTAGAACCTACCAAGGTTCTTGGCTTACCTGGTGCACCAGCATTTCTATAATCTGGTAATAAAGCATTTGGAATTTGACCTCTTTGCCAATAGCGGCGTAGGTATTTGTATATTGTGGCTTTAGTTACAATATTTGTCTGTTCTACTAAACGAATCCGCTTAGCCCTAATCTCTTCATCAAAACAGCCTGTATCATATACAATTGGTTCAATAATTCGGTAAGCCTGATCACGTTTTTCAAAAGTGACTGAGTTTACAGGTGGCTCTAGAGACTTAAGATACTCAAAAGGGTCTGAACTTCTAAATAAGCGTTTTTCATCAATCCATTGTGAAAGTTGCTCTTCAAGAACTAAAGAGGGAACGCCTTTGGCTTCCTCCATATGAATCCATATGATTTCGCCAGATTGAAAGAATAAAACCCGATAGTGGCTTTCATCAAATTTAACGACCTCATTGATTTGCCACATAAGACACCTCTAAATCAAACACTAGGTCAGACCCTTTTAATTTATCGAATGGCTGTTGGATATCAAATTTAATTGAACGATTTGCTATAAGTGTTCTTAAATATTGTAGGGTCATTCCAGCCGTAGTTCTTTCCTGAATATCAACCTCTTTACAAAGTTTAATGATAGAAATCCCTGGCTTTTTTGAAAAATAATAGAAAATTGAATGTAGTTTATCCCAGATATCAGGATCTAAATGTTCTACAATAAAGGGACTTAACCATTCGAGATTTTTTCGGGCAGTTATAGGAATATTTTGTTCCGTCACAATACTCCACGGGATTTCTTTGAGTTTCCAGTAACGACGTTCAATTTCAAGTTTTTCAATTGTCCTTTCTTTTAATAGCTCTTTTAAAGGCTTTACCTGAATCGCAAACTGAGGCTTGTTCTTATCATTTGTATCAATCAGAAAATTGGAACTCATGACTTGTTCTGAGCCCTGTATGCTGGGATGTCTCAAACCATGCTCTAAACAGATTTCTCTTGTGTCATCTATATTCAAAGGAAATTGTTCCCGAATATCCTGAACAGAACTAGACCAATCTAAAATCAAAAAAACATACAGTTCTAAATTAGAAAGTAAATGATGAACTCTTTGAGTTTTATGAGAGTAAATACGATGAGAGACCCCACGAGAGGGTACATCCTGAATAGTCAGCCATGGTTGGTAATCTTTTCCCATACCTTGTCCACGACCATCTTTTATTCTTTTGCTAATTTGTTCTTGTGTGAAGAATCTCGGTGCTCTACTCATAGAAAAACCCAGCCTACTTTTTAATCAGTATAGCTGGGTTTATCCAGTTTACAACTTTAATGTATAGTTTAGAACTATATTGTTACAGTTTAGAACTTTAATGGTAGGTTTAAAACTATATTGTCCAAAAACAAGATTCCCAGCCTTTATTTAAATAATTATTCTACAGTAACCGATTTAGCGAGGTTTCGAGGCTGGTCGACATCCGTACCACGAAGGACTGCAACATGATAAGACAGTAGTTGTACAGGCACGCTATAAACAATAGGAGCCAATATTGGGCTGATGCTTGGTACATAAACTACATGCTGACGGTCTTTGGCTTTAATGCCGCTATTTTCATCTGCAAAGACAAAGAGTTCACCACCACGGGCTTGAACCTCTTCCATATTGGATTTGAGTTTATCAAGCATGTCATCTTTCGGTGCGAGAATCACCACAGGCATGTCATTGTCCACTAAAGCGAGCGGACCATGTTTAAGTTCACCTGCGGCATAGCCTTCAGCATGGATATACGAAATCTCTTTGAGTTTCAACGCCCCTTCGAGTGCGATCGGGAAATTCGTGCCACGACCTAAGAATAAGCAGTGCTGCTTCTCTACGAAAAGTTCAGATAAACGTAAAATTTCAGGGTCATTACGTAAGGTATCTAAAATCACTTTGGGTGTATGCCAAAGTTCAGCCGTAATCTCCGCCACATGTTGTACAGAAATGCTATTTTTGATCGTACCGATTTTTAAGACCAATAACATGAGTGCCGCAAGCTGTGTGGTAAATGCTTTGGTGGATGCAACACCAATTTCAGGACCCGCCAGTGTAAGCAAGCTATGATTGGTCTCACGTACCATAGACGATGTTGCGACATTACAAATGGTCATGGTGGTAATGTCAGCACCTTTTGCTGCAGCACGCTTTTGGGTATCACGCAGTGCGGCTAAAGTGTCAGCGGTTTCACCAGACTGTGAAATGCAAACATAAAGCGTGTGATTGACAATGACAGGGCTGCGATAGCGGAATTCGCTCGCAATTTCTACTTGGCACGGTAGATCAATCAGTTGTTCAAACCAATATTTGGCAATCATCCCTGCATGGTAGCTGGTCCCGCA
>BCQK01000020.1_pt1 | contig 15158 bp, 10 predicted proteins | sample 1008131 | NCBI WGS metagenome assembly BCQK01 (sample SAMD00035458, study PRJDB4067) | museum specimen metagenome | isolation source: Liagora japonica specimen isolated from | place: Japan
CTAAACTTATCAGACATTATTTTTTCGACACGTTTATCGATAAAATAGTCACCTACAGATAATTCGACAACATGCATCTTCATCAAGTCTGTTAGTTTTAATATAATGTCGCCATCTAAATCAGAATGATATTCAAGGTAAATTTCACGAACTGTGTTGCCAGTAAGATTGTACTTATCAGCCATTAAAGCATTCAAAACTCTAATTATTTCTGTGTCATATGAGTTTAAAGAAACGTTCGAAGATATTTTACTTTTAGAGCCCTCTAAATAGCTATCCTTATACTCACAACCAATGATAGAGAAAAAAACCTCTAACAAATTATTGTCTTTACTTGATTTATCATAATCGATTAAGTGTACGTTATTCTGCCCAAAAACATTAACAAAACGGCTAACTTGCAAATCAGCTGACAGCATATAACTTTGACCAGGTCTCGCTATATGCTCATGATAAAACTCAAAAAAAGAAATTGATTTACCATGCTTAACAATCTCCTGCCAAATTGAATACATTTTTAAACTTGAGCGACGCCAACTATAGATAATATTGATATCAAACTGACTAAAAGTCTCCTTTAGATATTTAAAATCTTCAACAGAGAAAGAAATAAAGTCCTCGCTAGATAATAAAACATTAGATTTAATATCTTTAAAAAAATCTTTATCAAGTTCTGTGACTGCTCTATCTTTAATAAGATCACGAAAATGATGATGCCCAAAAATTCGAATGTAATTCTTAGGGTAAAACAAACCATTTTTTAATAATTCAGATTGATTATCCAAAAAAACTTTTTGGATAAGTGTTGTTCCAGTTTTATGAGGTCCAACGTGTAAATATAATTTGCGTTTCATAATAACTACTCACCTAAAAACGGAAAACGGCCAAAATCACTGACCAACGGACCCCATTTTAGGATCTGTTTTTCATTTAAACTTAGCTCACCTACAAATGGATTTTTCCAACCCGCGGCATGCCATTTATCTAATGGATTTAATATATGCATGTTTTGCAGGCCAAAGTCGCCTGGGATTTGTGCATCAGCAACCGCATTATCACCCACATGGATAAAGGTTTTACCTTTACCTAAACCGTCTTTAATGTGAGGCCATAGGGTGCCACTGTCTTTACGTTTACCTAAATCGCTCGATACAAGCAACTCATAGCCAACGCTGGTACCTACTTTAGCGAGCATTAGGGATACTTGCTCAAGAGTATAATAAGTGTCAGACGCTACCGTTATCCGTTTGCCTTTCAACAATAATTCATTAAAAATATCGACCATCTCATCTTTGGGTTCTATCATTGCCAAGTCATAAGCAAACTCTTGCTCGGCAAACTCATTTGATTGAGCCTCAGACCAGCCAAGTTGACTCCCCAAAAGTGCATACGTTTCGAATATATTAACATCGCCGACAAAGTTTTTCGCTTTGCGCACCTCAAACTCCGCCTGATTTCGCTGAGCAACAAACTGATGGGCATCATTAACTAAATCTTGCTCAACTAATGATTTGCCTAACAACAATTTGGCATAATCAGGTACAAAGTAACGCCTGCGCACTAAGGTATCAAAAACATCAAAACTAATATGATCAAAACCACTCAATTGATTGCGGATGCCTTCTTGAGTATTGACATACTGAGCAAGAATAAAACTGGCATCAAAGGTGAACTGACCAGTAGTTGGGTAGTAAAATAATTGCTTATAACCATTTGTTTCAGCCAACAAACCTAACATGCGCTCTAACGCATGCAGTTCAGAACCGTCATTAGGCAAAGGCTCCGCAGGAAAATCATCATATTGGTATTGTTTGTCTAACAATTGCTTTAACGCATTGGGGCGTGCCCAAAACATGCCACCAGCAGGATAAGCTAAAAAGTCTTCAGCCAGCTCAACGCCCCACTCTTTGGCCATTTTTTGCGCATGGGGTTTATTTTTAAGCCAATGGTTAACCCAATTAGGCATCATCCAAAATGAAGTGGGATAATAAATCCCTGTTTTTGGTGAATCACGAAAATGGTTTAGCACTTGCTTAATCACGTGCTGATCATTAAGTAAGTACTCACCTAAGTAATCGGCCCACTGAGTTTGCGCCCGGCCTGAATACAGCGATTTTTTGGAGTGCATATGACAAAACAAGTCGTATGCTTGTAAGTCTTGAGCAAATTCAACCAGCATAGGACCAAAGTTTCGGCCGTGATTTGGCACAACCTTAACCTTAACTTGGTTGACTTTGCTGCATGCCGCAAATTGTGTTTGTGCCTTTGCGACTAACTCTTCGCTACTCACGCTAACAAACACATCAACCGACTGAGGAAACTTAGATAAAGCATTGCAGTAATAATCAATAAACTCACCATAAAACACATGGAAACACATGGCAATTTTATGCTGTGTCGTTTCGCCGTCTGCAGTCGTATTTATCGCTTTAGGATGCCATTTAGGTGTTGCTGGCAGCGACATTCGCCCTTCTGCTTTACCGTGGCTAATATAATGAACTAATGCCTGCTCACCCTGTAAATAAATGTCAGTATTACACTTATAATAAAGCTCTGTATCAAAGGCAGGGCTTGGGTTTACACACGAAAATGCCCCTTTATGTAAGTAATCTTCAAAGGCTTCTTGCTCACAGCTAAACACCCGACACTGATTAGCACTATACCAAGCATAATCAAATAGCCCCTGTGATTTTGCTTGGTTAAGCAGCAAGTTGATTTCAGCTTTTGTAAAACCTTTTTTATCAGTATTTAGCTTTGCATAAGCTCTTGCGCGCAGCCGCCTATCGACGCCCTTTGCAACGCGAAATAAAAAGGGTTGCTGCCTAACAAAGTTGAATAATCCTGGCATGTTTTTTTTAACGAACTGTTTATTAATCATTATGCTAAACCAAAAAATTGAAGGGCATTAACCGTGCCGTTACCAGTAACATCATCATCAATATCAAAGATGTGCCTCACTGAGCGAGGGACCATATTTGCCTTACTTAAGTAACTTGTAAAAAGCATTTCTAGCTCTTCAACGTCGAAATGAATACCGTATTTTGCAGCGTGTTCACAATAGTGAAGCGCGCCTTTCATCACTTGCTCAAGCTCATGAAAATAACGCTGCGAAGCCACTTTTCGGCCATAGTAGAAGTCAAATTGCGTAGGGTCAAAGGTGTTTAATCTAATCCCCCTAAATTGGCCAAAAGGCGCGGTGAGCAGCGACTCTAAAAACATCGAGCGATCAAGTGGTAAGTAACCATCGCCCAATGCTACATTTTCTTTTAAATACCCATGCATTACGGCTTGCTGATTTTCAATAACATGCTTACCGGGCTTAGACGCAATTAAATAATGTCCATGCGTATCTTTATTAAGCAAAATACCCAAAAGTGACTGAATCGTCCCAGAGTAGCCAACATCGACCAAGTGTAATGAATCTTGCTGCAACACACCTAATGTTTCTAAATAGCTCAAATAAGCTTGCTTACTGGGGGTGATGACTTCTTCAATACGAGCAGAGTGTTGATTAAGAACCTCGATAATCTTCTTCTTATCATCAGGTAAATACACGAGCTCTTGAGTTGTTTCTTCATCAAAAATCTGCTTGATTTGCGAGTCTGACAATAGGAATCGAGTGCGAATGAGGTCATAAAAAGCGCCACTAAAACTGCTTTTTAGAGAGTAAGCATAACTACGCTTATCGCTTGCGAGAATTTTAAATAAAAACGCTCTAGACACCAGCATATAATGACTTTCACGTTGAATGTCGGCACCATTGAGGTAAGACTGATAGGCTTTTTCTAACCAATATCCTTCTCGAGCGAGAAAGTACAACGGCTTATCTTTTGGCACATGATTGACTAAGTTTTGTGCAAAATAACTCAGTAAAGGCCCCATAAATGTCGTCCCAAAAGACGAAAATCGTGCTTCATGCACTTTTGTTTCGGTTATATTTGCCATTTCTAACTAATACCATGATGTTTATAATGAAAAATACTGACGAGGACACAACAACTATCACGCAGACAATGGCTTCTGTTCCCTGAAAATAGTCTGCTAGTTTAAGTGGGGTGGGTTATTTAGTAAACCGCTAAAAGCACTCCACTCAAAATCATCCTTACAAACGTTGATTTTACACGCAATTGAATATCATAGGACACATCATGTTACCGGTTTTCAATTCGAGATTGATACTCTAGATATTTGCGCTTTATTAACGGTCCTTTCGGTCTTGCTTCATGAGCTAAAGCCATTAAATAATATGCAAGTTTGATGTCTTTGTTTTCGAAGGAAATCGCCAAATCTCGGCAAATCCCTACTTCATGCTCACTTACCAGATCTGACGATATAATCGAAAAGTATGCTTCATCACTTACTTTTTGTTCAAAAAGTGATAACAAAGACACATCAAAAACCTTAGGGTTAAATGGGGTTATCTTTCCTGCATTAATTTTATTTACAAGTACGTCAATGAAAGACTCTATTCCATTGTTAGTATTGTCTAAATCCCAAAAGCCAAATTGCCACCATTTTAACTCAAGTAACGTTGCTATGATGTCTTGTTGAAACCGGTATCGAATAATTTTAGCAGGTACACCGCCAACAATGGCATAAGGCGGCACATCTTTAGTTACCAACGCATTAGAACCTATAACTGCACCATCACCAATCGTTATTCCTCTGGCTAATGTTACATCTGCACCAATCCAAACATCATTACCAATGATGACATTGCGAACAGATTCATTAGTACGGTTAGAGCGGACTTCATAACCACTGCCCTTATGTTCATTCAATGCTTGAGATACAATAATAGAATTAGCATCGTAAGAAACTGAAGATGTAGTAAATCTATCGATAGGATGATTAATCCCCTGAACATTCAGCCCTTGTGCAATACTGCAATATCGACCGATTGTTAATTGAACAACAAAAGGTAAAGGAAGCACACTATTGCTATATGAGAATGAGCCCATCGAGTGTAGGTTCAAGCCTGCATTAAAGGCTGTATATGGTTCGATTTTACAATTGTTGTCTATAACTAGCGAATCGCCATGCTTTAAACGCTTTTGGCCTTGATAGTGAAAGTGGATTTTACTGTCATAAAATACCTTTTCAATATGGCTATTAACTCGTATTTTCATAAAATAAATCTCTATAACGCTTTAAATAGCATTTTGGCTCTTAAAAAAAGCATAAATAAGATGCATAAAATCAACATGAGTTAAATACGGCGTTGTGATTGACTCTCTAAAAGGAACATTTTTGGGAATATCGATAAATAATGTCTCACGACCAAGCCCATATTCGTCACACAACTGACGATTTGACTCTTCATAAAATGCGACAACTTCATCATATTGCGCCTGTGTCATGAGGCGAGTTCGCTGAGGTTGTAATTCACTGTCAATTAACTGCTGAGCAAATGCCATAAAATCGTGGCGTTCCTGACCAACAATATGTTGCATTCGAGCGTTGGCAATACGAGCAAACTCCAGCATTGGATTGCTCCATTTTTCATTTAACTTTTCTTGTGAGAAATCAAATGACGATGAGTCTGTAACACCGAGCATACCTAAAAATGATAATCGGATATCATCGCCAATAGACGACTTTTCATAAGGAATGAGTTTGAGTGCTTTTTTGCCAAAAAACTCACTCCATAAATCAATGAGCTTTTTATAATCGTAACGTAATGGCTGCGATTGATATTGTTCCATCACTTTAGGAAATACTTTTGGGCTTCCTGCTTTTATTTCTGTGGAATAGGACGATTCAATATAATCGGCCTGGGGGCGTAAATAAATGACTATCTCAGGCTCAATATCCTGCTGTTTAAAAAAATCACGCATAAAAGCCAATGCTTTTTCCCGCAATCGAGAACTAAAATGTTCTGCACTTAGTACAATCGTTTTATTTGGGTGTGCTTTGATACATTGAGCTAATTTGTCCCATAAATGTAACGACGTATCATTAACAGGCGCAAGAAACTCCATGTACTTACCATTATTATCAAGCGGGTGTAATGCATTTACTAAATCGAAATGCGCATCTTTACGTTGGCCTATGTGAGGATACAAAACCCCTTGTCCCAGTAAGGCTTGCCTGTTTTGACTCATAAAGTGCTGGATGCTTGTAGTGCCTGTTTTTTCAGTACCGATATGGAGCACTAACCGAGTCATTTAGATAACTCCACTTTATTGTTTATCTCGTTTAAATAATAGTGATGATCGTAACTATAATGTTGTAATAGCATTTCTTTTTCGCAAACCTCTTTAAATAATGCGATGTGTGCTTCTGACCATCCAAATTCATCAAGCGACTTCACTTTTGATTGAATAGAAGAGGTTTGTTCAGGCCTATCTTCAGATGAGAGTTGCTTTAAAAATACGTTTCTTTCTTTGGGTCTAAATGATAACAACGCCGAAACAGAATCAACAACAAGAACTGGTGTCGTGGCCATGTCAAATTGATCCACTTCAATAAACCACTGATTATGCTTTAATAATTTATTGATTTTTTGTTTGCTATTACGCCAAGCCACAAATGATTGACGCCACTGTTTAATGTGTTGCTCAAAGGCGACCTTAGGGAATTTAATCATTCTTGATTGCACATTTTCCATTGCTCGGCGCTTACAAAAAATGACCTTTGCATGCGGCCATGCCATTAGCGCAAGCGGTAAACTTTCAAGCATTGGGATCCCAGGGGTCTTATCAAGCAATACCTCATCACCATAATAAAGGCGATAAATCTGCCTTAGTGCTGTTAATTGCTGGGCAATAATGACTGTAGTGGGAATGGCATTAACAAGGTTGCCAGCTATTGAAGCGGTTTTAGACTCTTGAAAAAAAGCCTCGGCCGTAGTTAGCATTTTATTAACACCTTCAACCACATGCGATTCACCATGAGCAGACGACCGTAATGCCTTTCTGCATGCTTTACCTAAAGCAGAAGTCCCTGAGCGTGGAGAACCTACAACCAAAACGGCCTTTTGAGGCAAAGTAACGGGCTGAATGACACCTTCGATTAAAATAAGCGTTTCTTGAGATCCATTTTGATTTTCAACCTCTGCAACAATAGAAAAATGTGCATCCTCAACGATATTGAGCCTTTCAATATTAACGTTAAATCGATAGGCAGCCTGTTGCGAAGTTAACATCATTTGCTGATGAAGTTTAGGCGCAGGATTGAGTTCAATAGCCGCAGTAAACTCTTCACCGAGTAAATTAAAGGCTGCAATAGAGGTGATATGGCCTTCAACAACAATACGCCCCTGGATAGTCAACTGCGGTTGATTTAAAACCCCAATGCTAGGCGTAGCAATATTAACCACTTTTTCGGTGGTGGTTGCAATAAAATAACTAAACATATTATATACTTATCAAATCGTTTATGTGCTTGTAACTTTCAGGTAAAGACAATGGCTTAGTAATATTTTTAGCAAATTGCGGCTGTAGCGTTTTGTCAGATAATATCGCCATAAAAGTGTCTGCTAAAGAGACTGCGCTACGAGCCCTAAAATGCAGCCCTGTGACATTATGTTGTATTTTCTCAGCCATACCGCCAATGTCACTCACAATAACAGGTTTTCCATGGCTAAGTGCTTCTTGAATCACCATCGGTGAGTTTTCCCACCATGTAGAAGGTACAACGACCCAACTGGCAGTATCTAAAATACGCCCTAATTCATGTGGCTCATAAGCGCCATGCATCCTAACAACATGGGTAAGCTTTTTGAGTTGTTTAGATATTTTATTTTGAAAGTCACTCTCTTGAGTACTGAAATTGGCACCATGTATATCAATATAAAGCTGTTGTTGAGCTTCGTCTGGCAATAGCGCTAACGCATCAAGCAAAATATCAATACCTTTAAATGGATTAATTTGACCTATGTAAGCAATACGCACTTGCTTATCGGTCACATTGACACTAGGAATGGTATCTATCATCGGCTGACCATTTTCAACCACGTGTATTTTAGTGCGGTCAACTCCCCAATCAATGTAGCGTTCACGTAAAAATGCGGAAGGTGCAATAAAACAGTCAACCCAATTAAAACATTGCTGTATGTATTGCTTACGCAGAAAAAAATCACCAGGAGATTTGTCCGGAAAACATTGGTTGCACTCTCTAGGACCAGACTCAAAACACAACTTTTTATCGTCGCCTTTTTTTACCATTAGGCCCGAATTATGGCAAATAGCGTAGTATTCATGGAGCGTCAGGACTAATTTAACATCAGGTAACACGTGTTTGATTACTTTCATCATCTCTATCCCTAATAGAAAATAATGATGACAATAAATCACCTCAGGTGATAACTGAGTTAATAAATCAGCAAAATCGCCCCACAAATGGCGAGTTTTAATATTAGAGAATAAAAAGAAATCGTCATGTGTCGTATGAAATAAGATTTCTCTTTCATTTTTAATCGTTGAAAATGCAGCACCTCCATGAGGTGTCATTGCAGTGCGAGCTAAAAAATAGGCATCATCACCTTGTGATAAACACTGCTTAAAGAATTGATATGCAGCTTGTTCACCACCGCCTTTGTTAAATTCAGGATGACCATGGGCAATTACTAATACTTTTTTATGCATAACGTTGCTTAACCTTCTCGATTGCCTGACCCCATTTATTTTTTTGATATAACCCATTAAGCAATGTCAGTTTGTACTTCCAATCACCGCTATCGACTAGGTTTTGAGATAAGCGTTCTAAATGAAATAATGACTCTTCGGTATCTAGATAGATTTTTTTATGCTGTTCATACACTTTTAAGCACAAATCTGAGTCTTCAAAATCACCCAAGATATACCTCGTATCAAACCCACCGACAGATTCATATAGTGCTCTCTCTATGAGCATACAAGCACCTGTAACTAACTCCACAGCATAGGTACTTTCACTGGTAATTAATTGAGCAGGCATGCCTTTGTGTGGATGATAATTCATCCAAATACCAGGGTAATAGGCATCTTGCTGAAAGTGCATACCGATATGCTGAAGCGTGTTGTCTTCGTAAACCAGCTTAGTGCCTAAAATGCCCACATCCTCTAATTGGTCATACTTAGAGACTAATCGATTCAACCACCCTTGTGCTGAAGGCAATACATCAGAATTTAATGCAAGTAACAATCTACCTTTCGCCTGGCTAGCACCTAGGTTATTAGCACCGGCAAACCCAAGGTTTTTACCTGCATAAACTGTTTTAAAAGGCATGTTAAAGGTGTTAAATACACCGCGGCAGGCAATACTAAATTCGCGTGCAATTCTAGGGTCATCAAGCACATAGATAATTTCATGGTTGGCCATATCAGGATCTTGTGAAAAGGCCAATAATTGATGTTGAACAAAGTCATAACGGCCATAAATTGGGATAATTAATGACACAACAGGTTGCTCAGTTTGCTCGCCATAAACACATACCTGAGGCGACAATCCATCCATGATAGCTTCTGCTTGCCAAATATCAGCCACATGTTTTAATACTGCTGGTTGGCCGCCAGTAAAAAAGTCATTGAGATGAACATCAACCAACCCTAGATAAGTTTTTAATAAAACAGATTTAGACAAAGGTACTGAATGTGATGAAACAGATGCAGAAATACTGTCAAAGCCATCAACATTTATCGATAACGTTACCGCTTTAAAACCGTCCGGTAAACGACACACACTGACAAAGCCAGCTGTAATATCCAGCGACAAATTCAGTTTCTCATTCAAATCATGACGAACAAATCGAAAACATTCGGTTACAGCAAATGTCTGCCCCTGAGGATTGATCACGACAATATCGTTTAATGCTTGTTCAGTTAACGCCCAACCTTTGAAGTAAAGCAAATTACCGTCTGTGACTAAACAATCATCAAAGTAAAAGTCTACCTTTTGCTTTTCATTTTCATTTTCATTTTCAGGTTTAACACTCATGTCATTACTGACGGTATCATCAGAGGGATAAAAGTCTTTGATACTTTCTACAAAAGCGTCTTTTTTATCGTCTAAGGCAGCAAAAATAATGTCTGAATTATTTAGTAACTTAGGGGTTAACGATGTCATATCGATAACCTTACCATTAACCGATATCACAAAGTTTTGAAAATCATTCGAATCACTAACAAAACAATGTACAAAGCCCACAGCAAATTTGTCATCGCCAAGCCCTAATGCATCGATAACATCTGGGCGAGGTATGCTCTGCCATTTTTGCTGAGTAATTTCAGATGCTGCTTCACTGATAACAAGTAAGGGAGCTGCACTTGAACTCACTAACCAACCAGATAGACTCCAAACGTTGTCTATTTGTGCTACAAAGTCCACATGAAATACAACGTCATTGGGCTCAGAATTGACTTGTTCTGACACTTAACATTCCTTTTATTTAGTTTTATCTAAGTATTCTTCATGTCTAGGATACTAAATATGCTTACTTGATTACTATAACAACCCATTCAAGGTTTACTGATTTATCTCAAACACTTGATACTATGTGTAAATCATATCTATGTGAAATAGCACAAATTGACCTAGTCCATTGTAAAACGAAAACTGTCGCTCAATAACACCGTTGATCATAAATTATGTGTATTTTTTTAGCTTATTTTTAATCATCTCAGCGTCGGGCTTAAAATAGAGTACCGCTTTAAAAAACATCACAGCTTCATCAATACGTCCAGCTTTTTCAAGTGCTAAACCTAGCTCACGGCAGAACCTGACTTCATTGATGTTTGGTTTAGCTTTAATCTCTTCAACGATTTTCGATATAAAAGAGTAATCCTCTTGTTCAACTAACACAGTGACAGAAGGTTGTCGCTGAGCTTGTGCTGGGTTATTGTTGATTGCAAGATGAAGGTTGCTATCAACAACTTCAGAATCCTTAATTACATCAATAATTTGTTTGTATAAATCCCCATCTTTTTTTTCAAGGAAACGAAGCACACTTTCATAATCCTCAACGGATGCTTTTTGCTGCACAAAGCTTTTTTGTGTTTGATTTTGAAGCTCTTGTAAATAAGGCTGTAAATGTGTGAGTGAGAAACGCGATATAAACTGCTCGAGTTGATGAGTAACTTTGATCCTCAACGCTTCATACACATCTGGACTAAGTAATGAAAAGTCCCTTGTGCCTGTCACATATGACTGCAATATCTTATCTATCTTTACAGCTGATTTATCATTAAAACTATGATTAAGTTGCCTTTTTAATTCTAGCGCCTCAAAACAGTAGGATGGGTTAATTGATTGATCTTCATCTACGATAAAATCGATATCAAAAACACTTAAAAAGTCGCTTATCAGATTATTACGCACAAATAACTGAGATGAATAAGGACGTAAAATAATGTCTAATTCATTACTGTTTTCGTACAACTGCTCAATCAAACTCAGCACTCTAAACTCAACATGTCGCTTTGCTTGGAGTTTTTCGGTTTTAAAGGCCCTTTTTACAGCTTGATTGTAGCCAGACTCTATCACGTCGATAGGATTGCGAAGGTATAAAATAAAAGTAACATTTTCAAATGCTTGATTAAGTTCTTTTAACAAAGGGAAAAAATGTTCTGACGACAACAACATCACATCACAAAGTGATGAATCGAACTCTCGTTTTAATCGTTCTACTTTTTTAGTATCTACAACAAAAGATTTAGACTGATTTTTACTTAGAACACGGTTGAAGTTTCCACTACTCACATTATTTTCGTCAGCGGGATGCTCCGGATAAAAAATGCCCTTTGATTGTAATAGCTCTCGGTTATTGAGTAATGCAAACTGGATAGCTGATGTTCCAGTTTTACCAGGTCCAGCATGTATAAATATTTTTTTCACCTTAGCCTCGTAACTTTATTTAGCTTAAATCAATTATACCGATAAAATACAGCGTCCTTAGCAGGGATTTCAACAATACTAGATTGCATCCCCGCCCCTTTTTGGGCTCTAGAACTTATAGATTTAGTTTTATTTTTATTTAATTTTTCTATATTTAGAACATTATCACTATTAGTTGGATTAGCGATAACCACACCATGTTCAAATTGTCTAATGGCCACATAATCACCAATAAATACCGATAACGACCTTACCTTAATAGCTGCGTCATCTTCTAATTCAAAAATAATTTGTTGCTTGCCAGCCATAACGGCATTAAAACCATAATGACTGATAAAATTCTCGGGACCAACCCAAGACATCTGCTCATGTGATGATTGAGCCTTAACCGTTAACAAATTTGCTCTATTAGGGTGCTTGGTATTAACACTATTAAGTACGACCTCTGCAGAAACCAACACATTACTCGGTTTATCTAATTCTATTGGTAATATAAAACGCGTGCTTTTGCCCTTAGCGCCCTTAAAGCTAACATCCCCCTCAAGACTCATCTTTTGAGTCCCTGTTGCCGCAGTCAGTAAGCTAGAAACATCTGGCTGAACTATTTTGGCACTATGACTATCCATATACCCAAAAGGACCTGTAGGTTTTCCTAACCAACCCTGCTGCCTTTTGTTAGGTGAAAGTTCAGGCCAATTATCTATTTTAAGTCCGGCTGGTGCATAAGCAGGAGCTGCGACTGCATCCATCATTAATGAGGCCGCAACCCTTAATCGCCTGTAGTTATCCTGAGGGGGATTTTTAAGCTTTTTATTTTTAGGGGTTAAGCCAATTTTTATATAACTCAAACTTGGTGAATGGCTGTGTTGGTTCCAATACAGATGGCGATTCATGCCACTTGACCAAGTATCAATATCTTCATCCCAATGGCTTGGCCATGTTTCACTTTCAATGCCATTTAAAATACCAAAAGCTCGTTGCTGATTAAGCTCATTTCCATCAGCTAGTATCAACTTATCACCGCCAAGAGCATTTCGTAAGCTAGTCAAAAACAATTCAACACCGTCTCGATACTGTTGTTGAAATAGTTTGTCCGCTTCTGATGCCTGCCCATCAAAGTTATAATCTATCGGGGTTTTACGTGAATGATGTTTTAACCCGCGAATATCTGCTAACACATCAAATTCGACACCATCAAATACACTTAATGGTTTATCCGGTCCAAGATATTGCAATAAATTATTGGTTAGTCTAATTGGCATGCCACCATCATTGCTAATATGTGTAAAGTTATAGCGCCAAAGTGCCTGCTTACTGCCCGGTGCTAAAGCGGGTTGAGAAACATGGGCAGCAAGATAAGCTTTTCCCATTTTATGGCTTGTAGCCTTAGAGCCAAACAATCCACGTTTTACATTAATAATGTTATTCTTATCAATGCTAACAAGCTTTACCTGCTCAGCATTTCGCCAGTCCAAGCCCCCACTATCTTTTAAAGGGACAAGTGCAAGATCATCACCATCTCTAAATACATTACTGTCAACCACAGAAAACCGTGTATCAGATGCGGTTATGGGGGTGATTGAATGCGTTCCTACAAAATACGTCCAGTCTTCGGCCTTAAATGCGTCAAAATCAAAGTTAGGGTCTCTTGCATTACCGTTAAAGTGGAGCAGCATCAATTTGGATGGATTATCTTGTTTATATTGGATAAATTTACGCTGAGCTTCTTTAGAACGGCCGGGGATTTCTTCATCTAATGCTTTGACAACCATCCCATCAAACTTAGACCAACGTTTCGCCCATTTTTGGTAACTTATATTAGGATTTGCGGCACTGTTTTCTGCATTACGAAAGTAAATCGCTTTGGGGTATTGCTCGTTAAAAACAGTTAAAGCAGGTGTGTCTGACAGTGCTCCGAGAGAAACTAACAGCAAAAAAATTGCAACGGTGAAAGTATAAATATTCAATGATTTTTTCATTATTTTCTTCCTGAAATAGGCTCCATTGATACATATACCAATTATTGGGCATTCTAACTCAATCGATAATTTTTTTCATGTAACGATAAAAAAACCTCAAATAAATGAGGTTTTTTATACTTTATATCAATCGATGATTAATTGAGAGTTTTGCTATTAATTAAGGATAAATCTGTCCCTTTTAAGCTGGTTAACACTACCGTTCGATCACCTTGGTTTATACCACTAATCACCACATCATCAGAACCATCATTATCGATGTCATAATGCTCAATCGATAACCCTTCCCAGCTTCCTGATAATGTATAGCGGCCGTACTCTGTGGTTGTTTTACCATCTCTTACAATCAACTGCACAGTACGATTAGTCTTGGTGTAACCCAACAAACCAAACTCACTAAAGCCGTCGTTATTTAAATCACCAAGCTCCATTACTTGAAAATCTTCCCAGTTCGCTGGCCAGCTAATATTGGCGATACGTTCATTCGGCAATCGACCATCGTTGATACGCACAAACACTTTGCCATCATCTGGATTCATCCCCAATACGGCAACCTCTCGGATACCATCACCGGTGCGGTCAGCAACCAACAGCGGCTTAACGTCCACCAAGTCATTAGGCCAGCTAAAAGTGCGGATAACGCCACGTTTATCACTGCCCTTTTTTACCACCCATTGATAACGGCCATCGTCTTTACGTTGTCCAAACTGACCCCAATCAAGAGTGCTGTCGCCATCAAGATCATCCATTTCAATTAATTGAATGTCGTCCCACAATTTGTTCCAGTTATACACATCCACTTTACTGTCTGCATTGGCGCCATCAAAAATAAAGAGCTGACCTTTATCCAACTGACTATGACGACCATAAAGCGCAACCTCTGGCACATCATCAAAGGTGACGTCACTCATGGTCACAAACTGCGGAGCATCCCATAAGTTAGGCCATTTAAAAGTTTGGTAACTCGCTTTAGTCGCGCCATCTTTTACCACTAACTGGCGAGTGCCATTTGCTAAATGCACACCGCTTATCGCATATTCTTGTATGCCGTCACCGGTTAAATCCACTAGCGCTTGAAACTTAACCTCCCCTATAGTTGCAGGCCAGTTCCACACATCTTGTTTAACACCCGTCAACCCAGAATACACCTGGAGTTGATATCGGTTTGCACTGGCATCAAAACCAAATACCCCCACCTCATTGATACTATCGGCATCGCGATCACCCAATAATATGGTTGATGGATAGTCAAACGAATTTTCAATCACATAATTAGCAAGCGCGTTATAGTTGCTACCGCTAAATAAGCTCACCTCAACACGATTTGAGTGAGTGGTATACTTAATCCAGTCCGCCACACCATCT
>BCQK01000021.1_pt1 | contig 14974 bp, 14 predicted proteins | sample 1008131 | NCBI WGS metagenome assembly BCQK01 (sample SAMD00035458, study PRJDB4067) | museum specimen metagenome | isolation source: Liagora japonica specimen isolated from | place: Japan
CTTAATCGTCGCTTTTGTTGCATGGAAATTCTTTGGTGTTGACCCACAGCAAGCCTATCAAGCGACCAAACAGGTGACTTCGGCTGGAGCAAGTCAAAATTCTGAACCCACAAATTTAACCCCTGAACAGCAGGAAACGGCATCTTTTGTTAAAACTGTTTTGGCAGATACCGAAGATACTTGGAAACCGATTTTCCAACAACAAGGTGTACAGTATGTTTCACCTAAGCTGGTGATGTTTAGTGGTGCGATACGATCAGGCTGTGGTACAGCTGAGTCTGCAATGGGGCCATTTTATTGCCCAGCAGATCAAAAAGTGTATATCGATACCCAGTTCTTCAAAGATATGCGCCAACAGATGGGCATCTCTGGAGAAAAAAATCAATCTGAGCTTTCAGCTAACGATGAAGCAGGTGATTTTGCACAAGCCTATGTAATTGCGCATGAAGTTGGGCACCATGTACAGAATTTATTGGGAATATCATCTCAGGTTCAACAAGCACGCCAACGTGCCAGTGAAACTCAGGGCAATCAACTTTCAGTACGTTTAGAATTACAAGCGGATTGTTTGGCTGGGGTTTGGGCCAATCGTACACAACAACGCACCCAGTTTTTAGAACAGGGTGATATTGAAGAGGCGATGGATGCTGCTGAAAAAATTGGTGATGACTACTTGCAGAAAAAAGCACGTGGTTATGCGGTACCAGACAGCTTTACGCATGGCACCAGTCAGCAACGTATGCAATGGTTTAATATCGGTATGAATTCGGGTGATATCAATGCGTGTGATACCTTTAAATAGATAGCTAGGGATTGTTGGGTTAAAGAAGAGAACATCATGTTCTCTTTTTTTCTCAATCAATTTTTTTTTAAGCGCTTTTTATGTTAAAAAATATAACCAGTAATCATCATATTTCAGTTTTTTTTGTACAATTATCTAGATTGTTAAATGGTCTCTTATTTTATATTTTATAAAAAAATGATTGAGTGTTTGATGTGCATTTAAATTAAAAATCTAAAACAGGTTTCGGATGGGTAACTATTTCTTTCTTCAGGTCTTTACAGTCATTTTTGCGCTTTCTATCGCGACTACAATTTTTAATAAGCGAATATTAGGTTTCCCTCAAGCCATTGGTGTTCCCATTGTTTCTGCAATTTTTGTCTTTATTTTGCAATGGGGTGCCAGCTTACTCAATGGCAATCAATTTATCTCGATTAATATTCATAATATTGAAGAAGCTGTACGGCATGTCGATTTTTATGATTTTTTAGTCAATGGTGTCATTTGCTTCATTCTGACCTCTTCAGCACTTAAATTTAAGGTTTCAGATTTAAAAGTTTATTGGAAGCCGATCAGTATCTTGGCAACAATTGCCTTACTGCTCTGTGCTGTATTTTTTGCAGGATTGGTGTTTGGTTTCCAATTCTTGATTGGCAATCCCGTTCCAATTTTAGTTTTGTTGTTACTGGGTTCTGCCTTAGGTGCGACAGACCCGATTGGGATCAAAGGCGTGCTTAGTTCAGTACGTGCACCGCATCATCTGATTGTTAAGTTGGAAGGTGAGTCCTTATTTAATGACGCAATGTGTATCGCCGTTTTCATGACTTTATTAAATGTTCTTGAAGGAGAGCATTTTAGTTTAGCTGCAACACTACAAACTTTCTTATATGAAATTGTGGTTGCGGTGATTATTGGTTGGGCTTTCGGTCTGGGAATCTTGCGTTTATTACGTGGTAAACATGAGATGGAGTCCTTGATTCTTACCACTGCATTATTGGCATGTGGTTCTTATCTGGTTGCATTATTTGCCCATGCATCCGCTCCGATTGCCTGTGTGATTGGCGGTTTAATTGTCGGTAATAAATGGAAAGAAATTTTACAGGATCGTGAAATTCGTGAGGTCAATCATTTTTGGCATACGGTAGAAGGGATTATTAATTCTTTTCTCTTTACCTTGATTGGTCTAGAAATCTTTATTTTAGATTTAAGCACAAGTTTGATTCTTGGAGGTATTTTTGCTTTCTTTGCCTTGCATCTCTCTCGTTTTGCTGCAAATTTCTTAGCTTTTGCATTTTTCCCATCATTCCGCAAAAAAAGCTATAACGGTAGTCTGGCTATTCTTTCTTGGGGAGGGGTTCGTGGAGGGATTTCACTTGCACTGATTCTTGCTGTGGCAAACGTCCCTGAGTTACGTGACTACAGTAGTATTCTAATTGGTTATACCTTTATCAGTGTATTACTTTCAGGTGTCGTCTGTGGTTTGGGTTTACCTGCAGTCATGAATGCCTTTTATTACAATCCAAATGAAGAAACCCAAGGTTTCAAAGGTTGGTATCAGCGCATGTGCAATAAGATGAACCGTAAAGGCATCAAATATATTGTGGGTGAAGATAACGAAGGGCATGAAACCATCACCATTTATAACCCAGAAGCGTTGGTTGACAAGAAAGCTGCAGATGGTGTGGCCTCTGTACATCATCCTGAAAAAGCGCAGGAAATGAAGCGATTGGAAAATCCAGGTAACTTCTAAATGCAGCGTATTCAGCCAAATGAATAGTTAAGGTATAAAATTGAGAAGCTAAAACTTAAATATTCTTAAATATTTAGCGCAATAAAAAAGCCAGTAACAATACTGGCTTTTTTATTGGAGCTGTTATTTTGCGTTTTTGCCTAAGAAATCGAGGTAAGGTTTAATCAAAAGTTGCTCTTGTTCTAAAATCGGTAAATGTCCGACTCCTTTTAGAATGATTGGCTCTTGTGCATTTTTCAATAAGCCTTTGAGTTCAGCCGCAGCTTCAACATTGATAATTTGGTCTTTATCTCCCCATGCAATCAATACCGGCTGGTCAATCGAACGTGCTGCAATGGCAAAAGAATCTGGGGTAAATAATTTAGACATCACAATCAGTTGCTCAACCAATTTGGTGGTGTTTGCCGATTGGCTGATCATCAATTTCTCTTGAGCATCTTTTAATTCTTTAGGAATGAAAGGCGGTAGACTGGTGGCAATTTTCATTAAACGATCAAAATCGCCAGGTTTGCTGACAATCATATTACGTAAAGTTGTCGGATCTTTTAAATAAGGAGTATTGGCAGATTTAAATACACCTGCACTATCAATTAAAAATAAAGATTTGGTATCAACAGGGTATTGTGCTGCGTAAAGTAAGGAAATCGAACCACCCATTGAGTGACCAGCGACATTTAAGCCATTGTCTACTTTAATGGCTTCAGCAAAACGGCGTAACTTTTCAGTGAGATTGGGCAATGAATAATCAAAATCGTTAGGGACTTTACTGTCACCTTGACCAGGAAGATCTGGAATAATCACATGGTAATAAGGCGTTAAGTAACGTGCCACACGATTCCAGTTGTCACGACTTCCAGCTAGGCCATGAACGAGCATAATGGTAGGTTTGCCAGCTGGTCCGCCTTCACTATAGGCCCAATCAATATCACCGACTTTTACACGTTTGGTTTCCATGCCCGCCCATGCACGTTCTTGCTGAAGCACACTTTGAATGTCAATCGCTGGAGCAGCATAGCTTGTGGTCGATAAGCCTACTGTTACCACAGAACCCATTGCTAATGCCGTCGATAAAATCAGTTTGTTGAAGATTCCTTTCATCTTTGAATACTCTTGTTGTTGTATTTGAGGTACGATTTAAGATTAGATTATGTACAGTCAAATTACATTTGCCTAAAATGTTGAAAGCCTATTTTCAAAGTCAATTTAACGCTGTTTGCCAAGATGATTATGAAGATTATTTTTTATTACTTGATTGATCTAAAAAATGTCAAATCATGAACTCGCTCAGATGATTTTAAATGTCATCATACAAATTCCCCAAGGTAAAGTTGCCAGTTATGGTCAAGTTGCCAAATATGCAGGCTTACCCAAACATGCACGGTTGGTTGGGCGTGTATTAGGACAGTTACCTGAAGATCATGATATCCCTTGGTATCGCGTGGTTAATTCACAAGGGCGAATCAGCTTAAAAAAGCTGGATGAAAAGGGAATGTGTATTCAGACTGCAAAGTTATTGGCTGAGGATGTTGTGGTTATTGATGGCAAAATAAATCTAAAAAAATATCAATGGGCACCTTAGTTCCTCACTATAAAGATAGTGAGGAATCTTTAAAACAAATGGTGAAAATTATTTAATTACTAAAACAGGGATTTGTAATTCAGTTAATAAGCTTTGCGCTACGCTACCCATAATGATTTTTTTCAGTCCGGTACGACCATGTGAACTGAGGATGACCAAATCAATTTTTAAATCCTGCACAGCTTGATTTAAGGTATGTGCAATATTTTCACCTTCGAGTAAACGTGTTTCAACGTGCACACCTTCTGCAGCAAATTGATCTTTTGCTACATTGATATTGGATTGAATAAATTCACGAGCACGCTCAATCAGCATATTGCTTTGACCATGCGCCAAATATTCTGATGCAATATAAGGGTCTAAAGTCATCACCTGTACAACCGTGATTTTACTGTTAAATGCTTTGGCAAATTCAACCGCATGTTTCACAACAGATAATGAAGTTTCTGAACCATCAACAGGAACGAGGATATTTTGATAAGCCATGTCTATTTTCCTTATTTTACCGAAAAGCTGAGTTGAATATTTATTACAATTCTAAGTCTATAGAGTCATCATAACGTGAATATGAGATGAATAAAACCGAGTAAATGTGTAGGGATAATTCATATAAATATCATAAATTTAATTAAAAGCATTGGCATCAAGTTACATCGTTTTTTTGCTTGCAAATGCAGCTGAATAAAAAGATAAATCAATCAATAAAATAAAGATCGAGAGCAATCAAGCATGATCAAAAACAAGCTTTAAATTGTTTAAACAAAAGCCATACACAATTGAGAAAATATAGAGGCTGAATGAAACAATTGGCAAATGGTAAATCCAGTTCTTCCTTTAAAATGTTTTAAATATAAATACTGAAAATAATAGGACATTACAATTTAAACCATGGATTAAAAGGAAAAGACAATGGAATATCAAACAATTATAGTCGAAGAAAAAAATGCAGTTGGATATTTGAGCTTAAATCGGCCTGAACAATTCAATAGCTTTACACCGCAAATGTGCCTTGAAATTGTAGAGGTCTTAACACAATGGAAAGATGATACCGAAATCCGCATTATTGTGATTGCTGCGATTGGAAAAGCATTTTGCGCAGGTCAGGCGATAAACCCAGATTTATTTGATGGCGGTGCTATAGACTTGGGTTTGGTCTTGGAAAAATACTTTAATCCCTTATTAGCGCTCATCAATACACTACCAAAAGTGATCATCTGTGCTGTAAATGGCGTTGCAGCTGGTGCGGGAGCGAGCTTAGTATTGTTATGTGATATCGTGATTGCAGCAAGGTCTGCAAGCTTTTCACAAATTTTTAGTAAAATTGGCTTAATTCCAGACTGTGGTGCAACTTGGTTATTGCCGCGTATGATTGGCTTTGCCAAGGCCAAAGCATTGATGCTGACTGCCGAAAAAATCAGTGCAGATGAAGCTGAACGATTGGGAATGATTTATAAAGTGGTAGAAGATGATCAGTTACAGATTGAGGTTGTTCGCTTAGCTGAGCATTTGGCAAGCCAAGCCAGTCTGAGTTTTGCCTTGATTAAACAAGCGATGCGGGTCAGCATGCAAAATGATTTTACCAGCCAAGTTAAAGTTGAGCAGGATTTGCAAAGACAGGCAGGGCAGTCAGCAGATTTTTTAGAAGGTGTTCGCGCTTTTTTAATGAAAGATAAGCCAAATTTTAAAGGACGATAAATAACGATGTTTATCCATAAGATGCAATCGATCAAGACATTAAAATGGATGATGTACGCTGGACTCTTGTTTTTCTCACAGCAGGCAATTGCGGATCAAATCAAAGCAATTCCATGGGTTAAAATGAATACTGAAACAGCTCAAGTCACGCACATTTGCCAAGCATTAAAAATAAGCTGTACTACAATGCAGAAGTCTGGAAAAAGAAAACCATTAAAGATAATCACTTATATTTAATAGACAAAACACCTCAATTAATTGAATTCGTAAAAGAAAATAATCAGTATGTCATGCTGAATTCTTGGAATTTCAAGCATTATCAACACCATAGTAAAAGTCCTATGGATGAAGTGTTAAGTAGTGATGGTATTCGTATTTATCCAGCATTTTATCCTTTAAATCGTCAAAAGTTCGCCATTGCTGTGGTAAAGCGCTGGAGCGTGAGTTATTCAGGCGGTGGGAGATTGGAAGAGATTGCAGACTTTGTCATGTTAGAGCCGAATGGTGTATATAAACTGGCTCTGGCTGATACACCTTTTCATTCTTATGAGCGGATTCGAGCGTGTTTTTCTCAAGAGGAATATGAAAACTCAACAGATTGCCATGACGAAAGTAGTTCAAATTTATCCATTGAGTTTAAGAACATTGGGAAAACGTATTATCAATGGATATTGAATTATAACGATTTAAGTTGGGAAGCGTTTTAACCTGAAACATCAAAGCTAGTAGAAAAGTCTCATAATAATGTAATGCTATTTGCGCGAAAATAGTGTGCTCGATGTTATTAGAATAAAAAATAAAATTACACATAACATAATTTGATTATGTATTGCATAAATTAAAGCTTTCTTGTAGGATAAATTTAGAGTTAAGCGTCAGTGTAAATGCAGCTCAAGGTTAGCGCTTTACATGGACTAAATTATGGAAAGGAAGAGTTCAAATCAGGATGTTTTATCGATTGACCTAAATACCTGTGATCTTTTCTCGGCATTAAAAAACGGATGAATTTATTCAAATAAGGGAAACTAGATGGATATTTTAGATAACCCATTAGAACTATGTGGCTTTGCTTTTATTGAGTTTGTTTCGACGGAAAATGGATTAGATCAAATCTTTGAAGCAATTGGTTTTGCTAAAGTCGCAAAGCATAAATCAAAAAAAGTTTATTTATGGCGTCAGGGTAATATCAATATTATCTTGAATTATCAACCTGAATCTTATGCATCATTCTTCTTTAAAGAACATGGCCCATCAGCATGTGCAATGGGTTTTAGAACGCGTGATGCAGCTAAAGCTTTTAAAAATGCAATTGAACTTGGCGCAGAGCCAATGTATTCGCAAGCAGGACCAATGGAATTAAATATCCCAGCGATTAAAGGGATAGGCGGTATGCCAATTTTCTTGGTCGATCGTGATATTTATGAAAATGATTTTGTATTCTTTGATGACGAAAATCGAAATCCACGTGGTGCTGGTTTAAATGAAATTGATCATTTAACCCATAATGTCTATAAAGGGCGCATGGATTATTGGGCTAATTTCTATGAAAAAATCTTTAACTTCCAAGAAATTCGCTATTTCGATATCAAAGGTGAATATACGGGTTTAACTTCTAAGGCGCTGACTGCACCTGATGGGATGATTCGTATTCCTTTGAATGAAGACTCAGACAAAGGCAATGGGCAAATCGCCGAGTTTTTGGCTGACTTTAATGGTGAAGGCATTCAACATATTGCTTTTATTACCGATGACTTAATTTCAACATGGGATAAGCTAAAAGGTTTAGGGCTGAAATTTATGACGGCACCTCCTGAAACTTATTATGAAATGTTAAAAGATCGTTTACCTGATCATGGTGAACCGACAGAAGAGCTGCAAAAGCGCGGTATTCTGTTAGATGGCAATACCAAAGACGGTCAGAAAAAACTGTTATTACAGATTTTCTCTGAAAATATGCTTGGACCTGTATTCTTTGAATTTATCCAACGTAAAGACGACGATGGTTTTGGTGAGGGCAACTTTAAGGCATTGTTTGAATCAATTGAACGTGACCAAATCCGCCGTGGTGTATTAGAAGCCAAATAACAAAATCGTACTCAATAGAAAAAAGCCAAGAATTAAATTCTTGGCTTTTTGCGATCTTTCACTAAAAAATTAGCGTGTTTGTATGTATTGATTCATCGCAGCAACTTCACGTTTAAATAGTTCAAGTTTTTCACTACCCGCGTTGACTGGTAAAAACATTTCACTGTCTAATGCAACAATACAAAATTCCATTGCAAGATGCGCATTGAAAATAGGTAAACCTACAGCGTTGATACCAACAAGCAAGTCACCTTGGGCAATTGCCATACCTTGCTGTAGAGTATTTTCTTTTAAAACAAGAAATTCGTCCCAGTTGGTGGGTTTGACCTGACTATGGTTCAGCGTTGCTTTTTCCCATTCGGCGTGCATCAATGGTTTGATTAGCGCTTCAGGTAAATAGGAGGCAAAAACCCGCCCAGCAGCTGAATTGACTAAAGGCATGATCGAACCGACCTTGGTCACAATTGAAATCGGATGATTTGATTCAATCGACTGTACAACTAATGGGCCTTTAGGTGACCATTTGCTGATTTGAATCCCGCAACCAATTTTACTTTGTAGTTCATAAATAAGGTGCTGAACAAGCTGTAAAACATCGGTGTGTTGGATACAGTTTAAACCTAAACGCCAAGCTTGATCACCAAGCGCATACTGACCATCTTCAAGTTGTTTTGCATAATTCATCCGAATCAAACTGACAAGATAACGGTGTACCTTGGCTGGATGCATATCAAGTTTACTCGACAGCTCTTTTAAAATAATCGGCTTATTATGTTCCAAAAGGGCATTGAGAACGGCTAAGCCCACCTCAAGTGATTGAACCCCACCAGACAACTTTTCTTCAATCATTGAATAACCCTTAATCTGCATACGATCTAGCAGTGTTGATGTGCTGTCGATATTTGATTTACATATTTAACACATAGTGCCTGAGCATTGTACAAAATAGAACTTATCTTTTTAAATGAAATCTCAACAGAGCCTCAGTGAATGTTATCAGCATACAATTGTTTTTGTAGTGCTGCATATGATTTATTAAACAACAGTACATCATCAAAAGGTCTAGACCATTAAAGTTAAGCCGATAAAAATCGGTATTGGAGTCACAACGCTTCAATACCGATGAGTTCTAGCATTGTCCCACAGCAATATTTTAAATACTGATTGCTGTTGTTAGTTGAAGGTTACATAAGTTCCAGCAAAACGAGCATTGTGTGCCATTAAAGCTGCTTAATATCGTGTTCAACTAGATCTAGGATGCCAAATCACGAAACATTCGATTAATAAACTTAGTAAGTACTCAGTTGGCTTTGGCACCCAGACATACTCAATTGAGCATGGTTATGCGCCCAACTCGTCTTCATGCAAAAAATGAGTATGCTGAGGCGCACGTTTGGTACGGCTCCACTCTTCCAGCATTTCTAATTTCATTTCTTCGGTAATTCGTGCAATTTTTGCATCTGCATGCACATCGTTATAGGTCAGTTCTAAACGATGACCATTGGGGTCAAAGAAATAAATCGAGTGGAAAATGCCATGGTTGGTGACACCAAGAACTTTAACACCCTGTGTTTCAAGATGTTCTTTTGCAATCAATAACGTATCGAGGTCTTCAACTTCAAATGCGATATGTTGAACCCATTGAGGGGTATTTTCGTCACGCCCCATATCGGGTTGAGTGGGCAGTTCAAAAAATGCCAATACATTGCCTTGTCCAGCATCTAAGAATAAATGCATATACGGATCAAAGGCTTTAGTCGAAGGCACATGGTCTTCAGCAAAGGCCAAAATAAAATCCATATTGAGCATTTTTTTATACCATTCCACGGTTTCTTTGGCATCTTTACAACGATAAGCCACATGGTGAATTTTTTTAATCGCAAAGCTCATGATAAAACTCCTTTATCTTTATTCCCAATCTGGTTGTTGTTCTGGGGCTGCATTGAAGAAGGCAGGAAGGGTTAAACAGTGTTGACTAATTGACTCAATCTTTGCAAAAGCGCTTAAATCAATTTTAAAGCGTTTGGCGTTATAGACTTGAGGAATCAAACAACAGTCTGCAAATGTAGGTTGTGTACCAAAACAGAATTGCCCGTTTGAATCTTGTAGTTGGGCTTCTAAGCTGTTAAAGCCCTCTATGATCCAGTGTTGGTACCAGTGTTTTTTTTGCTCGTCACTGAGACTGAGATCATGTTGTAAATACTTTAAGACTCTTAAATTATTTAACGGATGAATATCGCAGGCGATCGCTTGTGCAAAAGCACGTACTTTACTGCGCGTGACGATATTGTCAGGCAACAATGAAATTGCTGGATAACGTTCTTCCAGATATTCCAAAATACTGAGTGACTGTAAAAAGCTTTGATCTTCATCCACTAAAGTTGGAACACATTGGCTTGGATTAACGGTTTGGTAACACTCTAGCAGTTGCTCATTCTTAACCAAATGCACGGGCTGTATTTCATAACTCAGTTGTTTGAGGTTCAGTGCAATCCGAACCCGATAAGCCGCAGAGCTACGAAAATAACTATACAGTTTCATAGCTCAAGTCTTCTGTTTGATGAAAGTTAAACTGGCGTGCTGGTAAAATGCTATTGGCAACCTCACCAAAGCCCACTCGGATCCCTGCTTTTTCACAATAGCCTTTCATCACAACACGGTCACCATCTTGCAAGAAACCACGTTTTTCGCCATTCGAGAGGGTTAGCGGTTTGGTGGTATTCCATGTCAGTTCAAGCAAACTACCATAAGCATCTTCTGTAGGACCTGAAATTGTGCCTGAACCCATCAAGTCACCGACTTGGACATTGCAACCTGCAATCGTGTGGTGGGTGAGTTGCTGTGCCATTGACCAATACATATATTTAAAGTTGGTTTGGCAAATTACATCAGCTTGTGCTGATTGAGGGCTTTGAACTTCAATACTGAGGTGAATATCATAGCTGTTGGCAATGTTTTCTTCTAAATAGCAAAGTGGTTTAGGCTGTTGTTCTGGACCTTTGACTTTAAACGGTTCCAGTGCTTGCATGGTCACTACCCAAGGTGAAATTGCACTTGCAAAAGTCTTGGCGTTAAACGGGCCTAATGGTACGTATTCCCATTGTTGAATATCACGTGCCGACCAGTCATTGAGCAAAACCATACCAAAAATATGCTCCCAAGCATCTGCAATTGCGATAGGCTCACCCAATTCAGTCGCTTTACCAACGATAAAGGCAGTTTCTAATTCAAAATCGAGTTTACGTGTTGCAGAGAAAACAGGGCGTTCTTGATCTGGTAATTTGATTTGGCCAGAAGGGCGAACAATATCTTTGCCACTGACAATCACAGAGCTGGCACGACCATTATATCCCACAGGAAGTTCGCTCCAGTTTGGAAGCAATGCATTCTTTGGATCTCTAAACATGGTTCCGACATTGGTGGCATGTTCTTTGGACGAGTAGAAATCTGTATAGCCAGAGACTTGAATAGGTAAGTGCAAAGTGACTGTATTTTGCTTAAACAATGCGTTTTGGCGTAAAACCACATCATCACGAAGTGTTGGATTTTCAGCAGAGAGTAGACTTTGTAATGTCGTACGAACCTTTTGCCAGTTGTGTTTACCCGTTTCTATAAATTTATTCAGTGTCGCTTGATTAAAACAATCTTGATGTCCATTGATCGCTAATAGTCCATGTGCCTCTAAGTGGGCAAGGTCTATGACCCAATCTCCAATGGCAACACCCACTCGTTTTATGCCTTGGGGTGTTTCACTAAAAATACCGTAGGGCAAATTATGTATTGTGAAATCTGATTGTGAGTCAATTTCAAGAAAACAAGTTAAATGTGAGCTCATGATTTGCTTTCCTTGTCTTTAATTTTGTTAGGGGTGATCAAAATCTTTGATATTTTTTTTAAGCATTTGAAAAACAAATAAATATAAAGTTATTTAAATGCCTTGTTCAAATGACTCAAGCAAGTAGTCAGTGTCTTATGATTTCTATCATACTGAAAATATTTGATTACGCAATACATAATTTAATTACACAATTCATAATAATTGTTATTTGTTGAATTTTCTGCTTATATGCGCGGTTATGAGAAAAGTAAATCAATTATTTTTCGATTAGATATAGGCATTTTTGATTAACTTATGATATACGTAATTTTGAATACAAAAATTACGAGACAAGGATGAGAATAATCATATGTCAAAACATGAGCAAGGAAACCTGAAACATGGTTTAAGCAATCGGCACATCCAGCTTATCGCGCTAGGTGGTGCTATTGGTACAGGATTGTTTCTGGGTATTTCGCAATCGATTAAGCTTGCAGGTCCTTCAGCCATACTCGGTTATGCGATTGCTGGATTTATTGCGTTTTTAATGATGCGACAGTTAGGTGAAATGGTGGTTCAAGAACCCGTCAGTGGTTCATTTAGTCACTTTGCTTACAAATACTGGGGCTCATTTGCAGGTTTTATGTCTGGCTGGAATTATTGGGTACTCAATGTTTTGGTATGTATGGCAGAGCTGAGCGCAATTGGTCTTTATATTCAATATTGGTGGCCTGAAATCCCAACTTGGATTTCAGCATTGGTGTTTTTTGTTTTAATCAACGGTATCAACTTATTGCATGTAAAATTTTTTGGTGAAATGGAGTTTTGGTTCTCTATCGTCAAAATTTTGGCAATCCTAGCCATGATCGGCTTTGGTTCCTATCTACTTGCAACAGGTACAGCAGGGCCACAGGCAAGCATTAGTAACCTTTGGGCATTGGGCGGGTTTTTCCCATTTGGTGTTGAAGGTTTAGTCATGGCAATGGCTGTGATTATTTTTGCCTTTGGTGGGATTGAGCTATTTGGTATTACTGCAGCAGAAGCGCGTGATCCTGATAAAACTCTGCCTAAAGCAGTCAATCAAATTATTTATCGTATTTTGATTTTTTATATTGCAACACTGTTTATCTTATTTGCACTTTTTCCATGGAACCAAATGGCAGAAGGCGGTAGCCCATTTGTAATGGTATTTGCTTCACTGGATAGTCATGGTGTTGCGACCTTACTGAATTTTGTCATTCTTACCGCAGCTGTTTCGGTGTATAACGGGACCAGTTATTGTAGTAGTCGAATGTTACTTGGTTTAGCACAACAGGGTAATGCACCGAAGTTCCTTAAGCATATTAATAAGCGCGGTATTCCAACCAATGCGGTTTATGTTTCAGCTTTTGTCACAGTTTTATGTGTACTACTCAATTATGCATTTCCAGAAAAAGCATTTGGTTTATTGATGATGTTGGTGGTTGCTGCAATTGTGATTAACTGGGTAGTTATTTCATGGACGCATTTAAAGTTCCGTAAAGCCATGCAAACACAAGGGCAAACCACCAAGTTTCCAAGTATTGCTTATCCATTCAGTAATTATCTTTGCATTATCTTTATGTTGGGTATTCTGGTGGTAATGTCATTCACCGAGAATATGCGTATTGCGGTAATGATGATTCCAGCATGGATTCTTTGTTTGATGCTTGCTTATTATCTGAAACAACGAAAGTTAAAAAATGCACAGCAAAATGTTGTGTTAAATTCTGATGTATAGCAAAAGATTTTAATCTTTGCAAAAGGGCTAAATTGATATTTAGCCCTTTTGCTTTCTGTGTGATTATTAACCTATACCGAGGAAATTATTCTGCTGCTTTTAAAAACTCAATCAATTGATTGATATCATCGCCTTGTAATTGTTCACGAATTTTTAAAATCTGCTTTTCATCTAAATCATACAATTTAACTGACTGTAATTTTTCAATCTGACCTTGAGAAAACCGATATTTAATGATTTTTGCCGGTACACCACCGACAATTGCATACGCTGGCACGTCTTGAGTGACGACTGCACCTGTAGCAACGATGGCACCTTCACCTAGCGTTACCCCTTGCATAATCATGGCACGACTGCCAATCCAACAGCCATCGCCAATCACCGTATCCCCAGCGGGTAAAAAGCTACGGGTATCAAAAGGAAATGTAGAGATCCAGTCAGGGCGATGTAATTGATTGCCACCCATCATGACCACACATTCCGCCCCAAAACAAACAAAGTTACCAATATATAACTGGTCAATTGGTTTCTCTACAGTTGACGGCTTATCATGCAAATAACGCACCACGCAACGTTCAAATCCCTGATCCCAATATGCCGAATAATAAGAATAATTTCCTTTAATATGAATATTGGGATTTTTCACAGTCTTAGAAATAAACTCAAATTCGCACCAGTGTTTTACGGGGGAGTGAATAGCGTCAGTCATGGGAGTACAAAAGCTTAAGTGCAAAGGCTAGAGCGCGCATTGTAACCTTAGATTGAACTTAGATCTTGATCAGCAATTAAAAAATATTCAGTGCATTGGGTTTAAACATCAATTCTTCAGCAATGCCTTGGCTGGTATTCAAGTATTAACCTATTTTTAAATGGATCAAATGTGTGGCATGCGTATGACGAATATGATCAGCACGATTGTTAAAGTAACGATGGGTAATGTCTTTACCTGATAAATCTTCAACCACCTGATAACCCATCATTGCAACTGCATGATGCAATGCTTGCGAAGAAAACGCACCAATCAAAGGCTCTTTTAAGAAACGGGTAAACTGTGACACTGCGAAGCTACCCAAACGCTCAATACCTTGTAAGGCTCTATAATCAATCGAATAATCCATCACGACTTGGCTATTTTTGCCAGTAAAGGCTGCAATGTTGTGTAAGGTTGCTAGGGTTGCTTGTGGGGTTAAATAATGGGTTGTGCCCAGCCATGAAAAAAATGCAGCTTGGGTATTTTGAAATCCACTACGCGCCAAAGCATCAGACAGTTTTTCTTTTTCAAAATCAATCCCTACAAATTCCACATTGCTTGGGAGTTCAGCTGTATTACTGAGCTTTTTTAATTTTTCTAATTTGGTTCTTTGTGTATCAGGATGATCAATTTCAAATATTTTGAGTTGAGGGTATTGCTGGGCCAAGCGTAATACAAAAGAGTCTAGACCAGCGCCAACCAATACATACTGTTGAATATGATCATGTTCAATCGCTTGCTTTAAAAGATCTTCTGT
>BCQK01000022.1_pt1 | contig 14972 bp, 13 predicted proteins | sample 1008131 | NCBI WGS metagenome assembly BCQK01 (sample SAMD00035458, study PRJDB4067) | museum specimen metagenome | isolation source: Liagora japonica specimen isolated from | place: Japan
CTGGTCGAATTCGACCAGTTTAGCTCCTCTTTTTGGAGTTACTGAAACTAATGGCACAAAGTTATCGTTAATAATTTGATGATGAGTGAACGCAGTGGTGGCGCAGGAGCTAGTCAAGATGATTTTCATCGAGTTTGCTATGCTATCTCATAGCTGCCAGTGACAAGTCATCTGAAGCGCTAACTTTTGCCACACTGCGGACAGGTACTGTCAACTTATCTGAGTTCGGCGACTAAAAGCTGTAAAACTAACATTAAGCTAAATTCTGGACGCAACTAACCTGCATCCATTGAGAAAAAGATCGGTCTCGTAGAGTTCGATAATGCTTCACTTGTAGTCGATGACGGCCAAAGCGAAAGAGATTGTTTACCACCCCATGGCACCTAAAGCTATCTATTACCGAATTCTAGATGGGCATGAATTGCGGCTCCTGATACTACAGAACTAAATGGATCTACGATATGTAAACTTATATGAGGGAACCAATCTTTAACTGCGCGTTGTACTATCGGAGAAAGTGCCATTCCACCAGTTAAATAAATACATTCAGCTTGTACCTTTGCAATAGAAATAGAATCTTCTATTAATTTTTTCAATTCAAAAAGCCACTTTGACATAGACAGATTTAAAGTTTCTAGCTCCAATATTATATTTGTTTTGTCATCGATATAGTTAAGCGGTAAAGACAGACTTTCTTTAGAACTCAACGCTATTTTAGCTTGTTCAACGTCACTCATAAGTCTATGAACCAACTTATTACGTTGTAAAGAAATAAGTTTTTCCAGTTTTTCAGGAGAATTTGCTTTTTTAACTAAGCTCGCGATAATGCAATAAAAAGCGTGCAGCTACATTTTCGAAGTTTTGCAAATGTTGTTGGTTAATATCCGCCCCTAAAAAATTTTTGGGACTATTAATCAAGCGACCATCATTTGGTGAAGACAAATAAAGATTAAATCCTTTATCTCCAAACTCAATGGTTCCTGAAGTTAATAGCTTGTCTAATGTTGTTTCTTTAGCTTCAGCATATATTTCCGCAACAGCAAGACGTACAGCTCTACTTTTCAAAACTTCATTATTTTGTAATTGCTTATCAATATTTTTCAGTGCATTATCTATACTCTTTCGAGATAAAGAAACTGTTTTATCTACAATTCCTTCAACCCGCATAGACTGAATCGGAGAAGATTTTAGATTACTTAACTCTTCAAGATACTTGTTTTTAACTCGCGTTAATTCACTTTTAATCTGTCCTATAAAATAATTTACTCTGTCATCTGATGGCGCTTCTAAAGGTTTATCTTCTTCGCGAATAAATATCGACGACCTAATTTTAAATTTATCGTCCAAATTTTCATCAACTGGGATATTTACCACTGCGCCATTTATATATGCTGCAACAGCACAATTACTGGTTCCAAAATCTATTCCAATGTAGTTCTTTTCCAAAAGTTCTTCCTTAAAATCTAGGTTATAATTGGTAAAATTTTTATATTAAATATTCTCAAATAATACAACGTTGTGAATAATAGCCATATCACTTATGAACTGAATCGGCATCGTTCTATTTAGTATACTTGTATGCTGTCAATGAAAAAGTGCGACTGTCATTGGGACTTATACTCAAGCTAAGATTAAGTTCCGATGTGAATCTAGCGCGCCGTTGTACATTTATGATATATTTCTCTCGCTCTTTTGGAAGTTCTCCATAAACAAAGAATGTCGCAATTGCATCATATGCTGCGCGATTTTTATCTTTTGCTTTTGAGGCGTCCCAAAAGCCATACTTATTTTGAAGCTCCTTAGCTAAGTCACCACAATTTATGTTATTATGTTGACTTTGTTTAAAGTAGCAAATAAGCATTGGATACAATTGCTCTTGTGTCGGGGCTTTCTCTAACGTCTTAAAATATCCAACAAAACGGTTTAGATGATCATCCACAGCCAAAGAACTTGTCGAAACTATTTGCTTAGGTTTATGAGGATTTACTGTTACTGAAGAACCAAATACTTCTAGGCTACGCTCAGCAACAAATGACTCAAAATGAAAACGTGGGTTATTAATCGTTTTATCTTTTGAACGATGTTTGCCAAAGATAAAACTTTCTAGTTGATTCACCCCTACTCCGCATTCGTTTGCCCATCGATTCATTCGTAGGACGAAATCTTCAAAAGCACCACTACGAGTAGCTTTTCTAAATTTAACCTCGACACCGTCGACACGCGAAATATATTTTTTTGCCTGTAGCTCATTGCCCTCATCTATCAACAATGCGCAATACGCGAGTTTCGTCCACTTATCAAAAATGGGAGGGATAATGGCAAAATTCTGGGACTCAGCGATGAAAAAAAACAGCTTGGTAAAATAGGCGTCTCCTAATCCATTAAGTTTCCCTTCGCCCTCCATGTAATTGTAAGCCTTTGAAAATAAATTGTTTTTTAGAAATCCTTTAACCATGAAAATAATGTTTTCTAACCGTTCTTGCTCTACGTTAAGCAATTTAGACAAATTATCTCCGGTGACACCTCCTGTGGATACACCGCCCCAAATCATAGTTGCAAAAAAACCTTTGTAATAATTCTGGTTTTCAAAATAGACTGATACTTGCTGACGACCAATATGACCATCTTTACTGTCATCTAAGATTTCATCGATTACCTTATACTGACGATAGCGGTAGTATGCAGTCGCAATTTTGAATCTTGGCTGTTGAGTTTGTTTAATCTGTTCGATATGTTCTATTAAATAGGGGGGCATTATTTAAATCTCAATTAGTTAAAGGCTAATAAGATAGTGTCATTAGCATTCACATTAAAAAAACAACTTATGTTATTAGGGCAATAAAAACGTTTTTCGTTTGTCACCTTTGATTCTATAGTGTCAAAATTAAGTTTTGGGTCGAAGATAAAAATAGGAACATTACATTCATATACCTTTCCCCTACTACTTGCTTCACTATAAATAGCCATAATGGTGTTTTTTAAAAAATAATCTTCCCACTCTCCACTTTTTGAAGGTAGTATCACTTTTGAATTATTTTTACCCCACAAACGTGAAAAGTATAAAACTGTAAAAATGGATAAAAATTTATCAAAGGATATATATGATTCGTTAATCATGCAATGACGGATATCACCCAATAAATCAAAGTGGTTGTCACACAACAGCTTATCTGTTGACCACAATAATGTTGCTCTTGTTCTTTTAGCTAGCCACCCAAAAACAACCTGTGAAGTAAATTGCATGTCAATAATGACTAAACACGGAGTCATTGGTTGAATGTCGCAAAGATGACATGGCTTGATAACTAGATAGTTTTCATCAACACTAATGTTAACTTGCTGTTCTGTTACGATTAATAACATTGCACTTCTACTCTTTCAAAGACGCACTGAACTAGTGACACAAGTTTACTGCGCTATCGCGTCATTTTATGACGTCAATATATATTATTTATACTTATTTACTGCAATAGCTAAACTTTCAATCACTGCATTACGAAGATGCGTGGGCGCTATGACTTCGCAAATATTACTCATCGACATTAACCACCATTTAAGCTCTTCTGTATGTGCGACACTTGTCTCTATTACAAAGTAAGTCCTATCTTCCGCTATTGTGACTTTTTGATCGTAATTCAATGGTGTTTCCAGCAAGTGATAGCCTAATTCATAATCTATCTTTAATATTAATTTAATCGATTCGCCAAGGTAAAAAGATAAGTGACCTGCTGATAAGTACTTTTCAAGATTAAATGATTCGGGGACCTTTCTTGTTGACAACAAACATTGCGCTTTTAAAACGCGGTGCAGCGCAAAATGCCTGAAAGATAAAGGATCTGCCTGTGTCGCAATTAAATAAATGACGTTAGCTCTCGTAACTAGCGCCAAAGGATTTATTATGTATTCTTTCTCAACATTAGGTGGTCTGGGGCGATAGATCATCTCTACTTTTTTGTTTTCAACAATCCCTTTTTCGATGATTTGTAAAATATCCTCATTAATATTGGGTGCCAATGGCTGGAAACCTGGTGGAACAGCTGCGATCGAATCAGTCCATAACTTCATTCGAGGGTTATTATTAAGGGTTTTATTAGCCTGAGTAAAAAAACCTGACATGTTGTACTGCAAGTTCACAGGCAATAAATGATGTAAATGCTTCTCAGCCATTGAGAGAACAAGTGCTGTAGACGCTGACATTTCAAATGCTGCACGATTGACACCTTTATATCTAAACCAGTGATGAGAGCGCCGTGATTCATCACGGCCAATATGATTCGTGTGACTTAATGAATCAAGATCACGTTGCAGGGTACGAATATTTCCTTTAAAGCCATCATTTTTAATTCTTGTGAGTAAATCACTCGTAGTAATGGAATTAGGGTATTCAGGTAGGTAACTTAAAATTGCATTTTGTCTTTGCTGTTGATTATTCGACACAAATTGTCCATATCATTATTATTAGGCATAGACATTTTTCAAGAAAATGTCACAAAACTGCCGACTTACAGGCAGGTAGCAACCCTGTAAGCCGGTAATTTAGTCGTCACACCAATTTAGTTTTTTGCATTGACGTAAAACCATGTTCTGTTCTTGCTTTTAGCATCGCGTCACCTGCTGAATATGCAAAAACTCGTACCATCGCCTTACGTCCGTCCTTAGTGCCTGTCACTATGTATTCTTTCATGTTGGTTCCATTCTTATATTGTTAAGATAAACACCGTTAAAGCCAGATAAGAATGCACCAGTATTACGTCATTTCATGACGTCGAAACTATTTTTTTGCATCAATGTTGCTTTTATTCCTTCAAAATTAATTGTTACTCTATCATTTACTTCAAATCCTGCAGCTAAAAGTACATCTGACAACCGCATTCTTTGTCCCTTTTGTGACTTAACCGCAGCTTCAAAAACATGACAAAAAGGAGAAAACCATAGATAGCTATTGTTATCAGTATGGCGAAGATTAATAAGATAGATGACCTTTCCAACAGTTAACTCAACGATAGAGGCATTATTCTGAATATAAGGTAAGCTATTGATATCGTTTAATGAGAACATAATTTCCATTGAACGGGTGCCATCTGCATACACATTACCGCTTGTTACAGTACCTTTTACGATCATTGATTTTCCTTTTATAATCTAAAAATGAATGTGGCTAAATATAAAATACTGCCCTACAAGCCCATTGAAGACATCAGCTCATGTTCACTCACTGCTTCAGGCGTCACTACCGCATCACTAAGCATAGTCTTCTTTGCCAATAATTTATCTAAATTGACATCAAACGAGTCATATTCTGGATGTAATAGGCAAGGTAAATGAATAAATACAGTTTTTTTCTGGCCAATACGGTAAACCCGGTCCGTTGCTTGGGCTTCTTTTGCTGGGTTCCAATGACGCTCTAAATGCACCACATGATTGGCACCAACAACGGTCAAACCAACACCTGCAGCTACAGGTGACATGATTATGATGTTAAAGCCTTCTTTAGATTCAAAGTCAGTGATCATACCTTTGCGCGATAGCTGATCTTTTTTTGTTGCCATCGCTTTGCTATCACCGTTAATCACATGAATATGTAAGCCATAAATTTTGTCTAAACATATCTTAAGCACTGCTTGAAGCTTTTTAGTTGTTGCAAAAATAATGACCTTTTCTTGTTTGGTTTTTATATCTGCGAGGGTATCTAACAACATCATTAACTTTTCAGATTCTTGCATTTTCTGCAGAGCTTCTTTAGCAGTATTTGGTGGCTCTTTGAAAACTTCATTCAGCCGTGGGTGTAAACTCACCCCTCTTAACTGCTGTAGCACGGCTAGAGCATGTACACCGCCTACTTCCTTTGCTTTCAATTTTCTGTAATCTTCAACAATTTGGTTATAGCCAAGTAACTGCCCACCGCTCATATTACGTGCAAGTTCTGGTGCAAATAACATATTGTCAGCCAGATGTTTATGAATACCTGTTTTTATCGTTTTCTTTGGCATTCCTGTTAATTCATCTTCCTTGGTTCGGCGTAACATAAACTGCCCAACGGACGATCGTAAATCATGACCAACATCTAAGCGTACTTCCGCTTTTTCTTCATCGTTGGCATTATTAATTGGCTTTATCCAACGTTCTCTAAAATATCCCCAATCACCTAATAATCCCGGTTGTGCAGTATCCATTAAACACCAAAACTCGCTTAAGCTATTTTCAACAGGTGTGCCTGTCGCCAGTAGTTTAAAATCGGCTTTTAGCGCCTTTGCAGCACGAGTCGCTTGGGTATTCGGATTTTTAATATTTTGGGCTTCATCAAACACAACAATACCCCAATCAATCACGCATAAAGAAAACTGGTAATCACGTAGCGTCTGGTATGTGGTAATAACAACCCGTCTGTCCATATCTAAGCGCTTCGTTGCAGCATCAGCCCCAACATGCAAGGCATAACGAATCGATTGATGATCCGCTTGAGTCTCATTCATCACAGACGTTAGCTGCATAGACTCACGGTCAGCACCTTGTACTTTGAACTCCCTTAAGTCCCTTGCTGACTGGAGTACTTTAATATCTCTAAAGGGGGATTGATTAAAAGTAACCGCAACTTCTTGTTCCCAGTTTTCGAGTAGACTAAGAGGAGCAACGATTAAGATCGGTTTTTGAGACTTATTATTTTGTTTTTGGATTGATAAATATTCGGCTAACATGACTAGCGTCATATAGGTTTTACCTAATCCCATATCATCGGCTAATAGAGCGCCTTGAACACGGTACATATCGTTATGGTCATCTAATTGTGCAGATTGCAACAATGACAACATCCAACTAATTCCAGACTCTTGATGAGGGAAAGGCGTACGGGCTAAGTTAGTTCGATCAAAGCTAATTGTTCGGTCTAACTGTGCGACCTTATTTACAATATCTTGATTATGTTCATCTGCATCTTTGAGTAATAAAGACATTTGCTGTTTACGTTCGGTAAGATCGTCCGTTTCAAGCTCGTCAGGACTATTCGCTAAATTTGATAAATTATCTCTTACCTCTGCAAGCGCTTCATTGACACGCTGCTCATCACGAATATCAATGATTTCATCATCAACAATGACACTGTCGGCGTTTTGTCCTTTAGCTTGCTCGTAACGTTCTTCAAAGGAGGTGATATCTTCTTCACATTCAAGCAGCCTAACTAAACGCTCTGGAGGTTCACTCGCCGCATTAGTTGAAAACCAACCGTTACTTCCATCATTATCTTGCCCAAAGGGGATATGAACCATCTTCCCAATACCATAAACCCGAATAGAAAAACCTAAATCAAGATTCAGAATCGATGCATCTAAAAATGCCGAGGGTGTTTTAATAAATTCTGCAACTTTGTGTGCTGGAATGGTCCGATTTTGTAGTACTTCTTTAATGGCTTGTTTTTTATCATCTGACAACAACACAATGCGATCTTTTACTCGCATTACCTGCCCATCACCTTGTAATTGAGCAAATCGATTTTGTAAATCTTCTGATGATGAGCCATCACCAAAACTTGGACTTAGTTCTAAGCTACCATCTGCTTTCTGGTTCGCCGTGACAGTAATATGTTCCGGTTGAACTAAATCAAATTTATCAAACTGCTTTAAATCGAGTTTTAAACCATCTTTAACTGCTTGCTGCAACCTAGCGATGGCCAACACATTATTAAGTTCGTTGCGGTCATCAGGTGTAAGAGACGAATGTTCTTCTACAGCCAAAACAGCATTAAGCTGCTCTGGTGTCATTAAAAATTGGGTTTGCTCACTAAAAGCCAGTATCGGCCCTTTTCTTTTGACGGGATATTTTTGATGGCCAAGCATTGCAAACAACTGTAATGTAAAACTACTTTTTGTTGTTCTACCTTGAATATCAATATCAAAATGGTGACTAAAAAAAGGTGGCAACCCAAGTACATCGGCATCTTCAGGGTCTAATAAACAAGCTTGCTCGCTATCAACTCTAAATCCATTAGGAATAGTTTGTGCAATGTCCCTTTCTTGCAGCATTTTTAGTACAACATGCGCAATGAGTTGACTGCCACCGCCCTCACCTTTGTTTAAACAATGGTAAGACGCCTCGTCTGTGACAAAGTTAACGCCATATGAGTCATACACTAAGGAATATTTATCGCCTGCTAAATGACTATTTTTATTATTAGGCAAAAGCCCTTTTATCAAACTAACCAGTGACATGTTACATTAATTCCTTTTAGATATTTTCGGGTTAAAGCCGGTTTAGTCAGCAAGATGCCAGCAATAACTCTCGTCTATGTTCACTTTTTTCTGTGGTAACATTGAATAAAGTTTAGCGTTAACTGCGGTGCGGTCTGTCACCATATTAAAGTCTTTCTCTAAAATCTTAACTAACTCTTTAGCCATAACAGGTTGATAAACGTGTATAGCTTTTAATAAGTTAACTTCAAATAGATTTTTCTCCTGGGTATTAATTCTGACAACCGGTAATCCATAACGACTGACATACCTTCTATAGTTAGCTTTATCAAACAATTTTTCTAAATCAAGTTCAACACCATTTTCAGTCAAAAAATCGATCGCATTATTTTGCCAAGATGTTGGTGAGTGCTGAATAGCCAAGTATTCGCCATTCGGAAACCTTTTATTAAATTCAGTTGGGAAGCGATTTGTGAGGTCGTTATGAGTTAACTCGGTTAACGAGTAATTTGTTACCCTCTCACTTGGTAAGCCCATATAAATCCATAATTTAAAATTGTGCGAGCCTTCAACAATATGAAAATCACCACAATCTAAATAAATAATAGATGTCTGAGGCATAGATTTTAGTTTGATATAACTAGTCGTTAAGCTGGTCCCTAACACTTTTTTTACTGCCGATGCAGCTTGATAACCAAGCATTAAACGAGCATTACGCACAAAACCGTGTTCGTAAAGCCCTTCTAAAAATCGTTTACGTGCTGGAAACATTCGGTTTAGTGAATCATCACCAGTACTATTGGCGTATTCTTCAATCGCGCCCAAAAATAACCTTAGGTCTTCCTTAGCAAGCCAACTTGTAACAGCTTTTACTCTATGCTCACCAATGGGTTTCCACCATTCGCGGTAATTTTTAGCCGTATTTGCAATACGGGGATCACCTGCCATATTCAGTACAAAGTTTTGCCACACTTCACTTGGGGCGCCCGCAGAACGGTCAATTATAATCTCAAGAGCAATATGACCAATTCGCTTACCATCTTCAAAAGGCATAGTGGCAACATCATGCTTTAATAATTCATGGAGTATATCGTTCTGCTCACCAACGGGGATTTCTCTTAGCGTATCGAGATAATATTGCGCATGGCAAATATCTAAAAAACGCCCTTGTGGTAACTCGTTTAAACGAAGTTTCTTTAACTGGTCATTAAGATCTAAATGGTTCTGTTTAGCAAGATTCACCAATGCCATTGGTGCTGTTAAATCGAACAACCATTTCGCACTATTTAGTACAGATAAAATGGTATCACTGCTGTTTTTACGCTCATCCACGCGCTGCGCTATTTGCTGCTTAATCCATGCTGTTAATTTATGAAAAATATTACCATCAACTAAGGCATCAAAATAACGATAAACCAGCGAAATTAAATTCATTAAAGACGACATGCCAAGCTTAGGGTGCTTAGCTTGAATGTAATCGATGGTCTCTTCATTTAATGAACCATTTCTTATTTCTTGTTTATCAATCCACAGCTGAGTTAACACCCTAACCCCTTTGCGTTTAAGCAAAGTGTTATTTAATTGTGCAACATCACCGCTCATTACAAATCGGCTAACATGTTGCTCAAGTGCCTTAAACTCTTCGCCTTGCCCGGCACCATCAGCAATGGTTTTTGTTTGTAATGTAAGGCTGTTCCACTGCTTTGTAATACGCTCCCAGTTAAACTGGGACAGTTCAGGTATAGGAGGTAAAAACAACATAATTACGGCATCTCCAAACGGCTTCTTACTGATTCATATTCTTCACTAGAAGGACGACGAATAGTAAAGCGGATATCAATACGTCTATTTGCACCAAAATCTTCATCTGTTAGTTCATCAACCACCATTCTGCGCGTCGCAGCATAACCACTGACTGAAAAAAGCGGGTTACCATCTTTATTATTGATGCCTGCTAAATTCAGGTCGCTAGGTAAGGTTTGGCTCCAAAGCTCCCAAAGAGAAATAGCTCTAAACGTGGATAAGCCCCAATTTCCTTTACCCAATACGCCATTGAAGTTTCTACCGTCGGTATGACCTTCAATAAAAATGGTATCAAGAAATTGCTCACGCCTATCTTTATTAATCACCATTGAAAGTACTTCACCGATTTCAAGGGCGGTTTCTTCAAATTGAGGATTAATATTAAAAGCCGCGCTATCGAACCCTAAAATGTCGTTCGGAATACTTAACACTGTTTCATTTTCGCTCACACTGACTTGTATGCCACGCTGCCTCAGTAAATCAGCCGCTTCATGTAAAATAGTTTTACGTACACCTTCAGCCATGTGCAGCATTGCTAACTCTTGAGTAAAGGCATCTTTTTTATTTTCGAGCTCTTGTTTCGCTTCAATTAGCTCAACCATTAACACAACTGACGCTAAAATAAATAAAATCAGCAAACCTGACAAAATGTCAGAAAACGACATCCAATATGGGTTTTCTTCATCAATACTCGCTTCGTCAGTTCTAAATATACGCATTAATTACGCTCCAATTCATCCACTAGGTCAGAAATTGAACTCACTGTTCTGCGCATTTGATCGCTAAACTCAAGTGTTGTTGTATTCCAAGTTTCCATACGTTCTTTAACTTGGGTATTCACTTCAGATGAATAACTGCGTAGCCACTCATTGGTTTGCTTTTCAATATCCGATACCTGTTTTGCTAACGTATTGCTTAAACTTTCAAATGATGACTCAACACCCTGTATGAACTCTGTTTGATGAGTTTTCATGTCGCTAAAGCCGTGTTGAGCTAACTTTGCTGTTTCGCTAAATTGTTCTGTTGTAACAACAAGTGATGTTTCAAGCCCTGTTAGCAGTTTTGCTTGCTCAATGACATGGTTCGCTAATGCATCATTTTGAGTAGATATGCCTATAATGGTGTCAGTCATGTTAGCTAAACGCGTATCAAACAGCTCCGTTGCCTTCATTAAATTAGTCGATAACATGGCAATTTGGTTTGAACTATTACTTAAATTTTGGCTACTTGTCGCCGAAGACTCAGCAACTGTTTTAAGTTCGCTTACCACCTCTTTATGTTGTGCAATAACCGAATCCATATGGGTTTGAGTCCGTTTTACCGCATCTGTCATCGAAGTCAGCATTTTATCTTGCTGCGTTAACCATTGGCTTAACTGGGTTTGAAGTTGATCGCGGTACAGATCATCACGTTTGGATGCCTCAACCTGTTGATTTTGTAATAATGCACTAAAGTTTTCTTCTAGCTTTTGTTGGCGTTGTGATGAGTTTTGCATAAAGCTTTGCAAGCTGGTCTCTAATCCGCTGGTAAATGCTTCTTGCTGGGCAGTGCTCTTTTCATTTTGGCTAGTGAGTTGGTCAACATAACTACTGTTTGACTCGCTCATTGCACTTTGAACTTGGCTCATTGAGTCTGATAACTTCGTCAGAGTTTGCGACTGCTCAGTTAACCAACCACCGAGCACAGATTGTAAGCTGTCGACATGGTTTGCTTCTCGCTCAGCTTGCGACTGTTGCTGCGATTCAAGCGCAGTAAACAACTTTTGTTCCATCGCCTGTTGGCGCTGCTCGCTTTTGCTGAGCATTGACTCCAGTTGTTGATTAAATTGCGCCGATGCCCCTGTTTGTTGCTCGGCCATCAGGTTTGCTTGTTTGCTACTTTGCTCAAGTACAGCATTCATTTGCTCGCTTAAGCTGCTCACAGCCTCATGCATTTGCTCAGTAGACTTCTGCATTAGTTCGCCCTGACCTCTGCCCGCAGCTTGCATGCTTTCGGTAAAATTACCAATAAGCTGCTCTAACACACCGCTGGTTTGCTGGCTGGCATTACTCACTAATGATTGCATTGCTGGTGCCATGACATTATTTAACGCATTAGTGAAAGCTTCTTGCATGCTGTCACTGACGCCAGAAATAGTCTCTTGCAAACGGTCGCCAATACGTTCATGCAACTCTTGCAATGCCTGGCTGCTTTCACCGGTGTTTTTAGAGATATCAACTAACGACTTTTCAGCTGGTAAGCGAGGATAAAGAAAATCAATTTTTTGCTGTACCTTGACAATATTACTTAAAATGCTCCGCTCGGCGATTTTCTCAATAAAGTTAAGCAGTAAGCTTAAACCCACCCCCCAAACAGAGGTAACAAACGCAAATGCTGCGCCGCTCATCATGCTAGCAATACCGGCTTTTAATACTTCAATGTCGTTACTTTCAATATGAATATCACGCAGGCCCATAGTTAGGCCCATAAAGGTACCTAACACACCAATAGCGGTCAAAAATGAAGGGGTTGCAGCTAATAACCTGTTAGAGGTTAACCCAGCAGAAAGGGTTTTATGATTAAAAAAGTGCTCTGCATCCAGGGTATTATAAACACGCTGTGTACGATCATCTTGTACTAAGCTTTCGCTAAATTCATGCCACAAGCTATGCACTATTTTATCTTTTGATGCGCTGGCGCGTTCAGTAATGCTCAGGTTATTATCATAAAGCGTGGTGACGGTTTCACCTTTAATAATCTGCCTGACTTGCTCTACTCTGCTTTTACTTTTAAGCGTGCGCGAAATAATAGTCATCAGCGCAATAAAAAACACTATCAACAGCGAAAGCCAAAACGATACCCCTAACAGTGATTGAGGTATCAACCAATGCGATGGTAAAAAATCCAACATTATTACTACTCCCTTAGTGTATTTGGGTATTGATTATTTTTAGATAAAGCTCGCCAGCGAAAGCTTTTTGTTCGGTGAATTGAAGCTGTCATCTACAATATCTTGGGATACTACAATCTTTATAACTACTTAACAGTATAAGTTGTCAGAAATCCCCTTAAAATTAAGAAGATTGCTATGTGATTGATATACTATTTTATTCATAATAGCTTTCTTATAAAATCATGATTACTTGTTGTTAATCGACACGAACTTTGTATTTTGCTTTGTTGCCACTTTTGCATATTGCGTTTAGTTTACCGATAATTAAATTAGGACTAAGTTAATGAAGTCATGAGAAATGAGCTTGTCATAAGAATTTGAATTTGGAAAAGCAGGAGGATGAAGTTCTTTGTATAAATAGACGACAACATGCTCAGCAAAAAACGAAGTTTAACCAATGAATTTTGTGGTTCTGACATCGCAGACTCTTCAGAAAATGCTGATAATTGATAGCGCTGTGGCCATTTTGTTTGAATATGTTTAAAACTCATTGATTGCTTCATTCCGTTTGATCCTTCGATATTACCTATACCGCAGTTACAATCTCAAGCATGTTAAAAGTACTAATTAATCAATTGTGATATTCTAACGTTTCATCCTGTTTGTGAACGTTTGATGATCTTCTAATCCAAGCTTTTGTGTGGCTAGCTCTATAACATTCCCAATGCTTTTAACGCTGTGTTAACATATTTTTTTGAATGTCACCAGAGATTTGAACTATATCAACTTTATCGTGCATTGACATAGTAATTTTATTATCAAGCTTATTTTTTTGATGTTTATCATACTGTCTGCTATGTCTTTTTTTCATTGACAGCCGCCTTGTTATCTGAACGTTATTAAACCTCTACAACTCATGTATATTGTCGATAAATGCAGTTTTTCAAATACTCTTTAAACCGCGTTAAATTGTAAGGCCTGAGACTAGGTCAAGGTAGCGAACGTTTTTTAAGTACTTTTAGTATATTTTTACAACTTAATTTGTTCGGTATGTTATCGCTTCATGATTGATTGGAAATAAATTAGTATTGTAATCATTCATGATGAGCAAAAAACACACACCCATGTGGTTACCCTGGGCCTGAGATCTCTTGAAATCTTTATATAATAATAGCAACTAAACTCCGTTATTCGTCACATGATTTATCGAATAAACTCTCTGGGATAATACGTTTAATATGAGCGAAAAAAATAATCACCTATAACTGGAATAGGTATGTCTTTTTTAACTTCAATCCACTCCAAATAGATTAAATCAATAATTACTTCGTGCATCTGAGCGGATAAATCTTTGGCAGACAACAGGCTGTTACCATTGATTTTTGTGAGTAGAGTCTCGTCAAGCAAATCCATGACTGTTAAGCTTGGTTCTAGTTTTTGCAAAGCTTCGCAAAGACTTTTTAATTTAGATATGAGAAAGTCATGTTCCCCAGATAACATTCTGCTCATAAACGTCTTGTTTAAGTCTGAGTTGTAATCGATTAAGTTCGATGCTCGTATGCTGTGCTTTTGGAGCAAACCGGAAACGTTTTTAGCAACTGTTTTCGTTAACATTAGCGCTAATCCTTGTGTCTAATAATTAAATTATGTGTACTTAACACATTTGAAGATAACAACAGTATAAGTTTAAAGCCATAATTCCATATTCTTAAAATTACATGCATTTAGCAGTAAAAACCTTGGCCAATTTAACTTGACCACTTGTATTAATGGACAGTGTTATCCTGTGCGGGCTATCGATAGTTTTGCCCTGGAATTTAAAAGATAGGTCTAGAAGTCCAGGCGCTTACTTAATAACTAAGACTTTACCCAAACCAGCGATTCCTCGATTACCCTTAGAAACTCTTTGCCATTAAATCCTAATGGATACAAAGAAAAAGGCTCTGAAGAAAAATCAACCTGCTTTGCTGATGCAATTGACGATGAAATTTCTTTCTATTGATTACACAAAAAATGTGCATTATCTGCCAGTGCAATCAAAAGCTCTTCTATGCTCACTTTCATAAATCCGGCGAAATATTCATGGTCAAACTCAAGTGACGTGTCAGCAATTAGCC
>BCQK01000023.1_pt1 | contig 14846 bp, 10 predicted proteins | sample 1008131 | NCBI WGS metagenome assembly BCQK01 (sample SAMD00035458, study PRJDB4067) | museum specimen metagenome | isolation source: Liagora japonica specimen isolated from | place: Japan
TGTTTATCCATTACACCTTCAGCGGTATAGAGTGAATTCACGATAAACAGCCCTGCGTTAGTTGAGTTATCGGCATGATTATCCGTTTCTGGAGGGGTTTTAATCGTGTGAAAAGGGGGAGAAATGGGGGGTTATTTGCATTTATAGAAGATTTAACATTCCTGATACTGGCGATGAACCTGAGCTGGCCAAGTCTAGAAGCTTTTATGAAGAAGCTGTACTCTACAAAGCAACTGAGGGGTACCCCCCTCAAAATATTTTTCAAAGTGTTCAAAAATGCTATGATGCCACTTTTTGTTGCTTAAGATTAACAGAACATTTTAACTGACATAATCGGTGGATCACCATAATGATTTTGCTCTGCTCCTCATCTGTAAGATCAGGAAAAATAGGCAAGCATAAGATCTTTTCTGCAATTGTGTTTGCGACTGGCAATGCCTCAGGAGATGCAGTAGGTAAATTTCTATACATAGAAAATGAACTTATAAGCGGATAGAAATAGCGACGCGCATATATATTCTCTTTTTTAAGCATATTATACAATTCATCTCGGCTTAATGGGAAGTTATCTTCTACAAGCATAGGGAAATAGGCATAGTTCCACTCGTAATCTTTATTGTATTGATAATAAGACAGACCCACGCTGGCAGGCAACTCACGAGCATAACGCTGAAATATTTTTTCTCTCGCAAGCAGGGCTTTGTCGATATGCTTTAACTGCAACAATCCAAAAGCGGCAGAAACCTCACTCATTTTAGCATTTATGCCTGGAGCGACAACTTTCGTTTCATCTGCAAAACCAAAATTTTTGAGATAGTCTATACGCTGTTTAGTTTTGAGATCATGGCAAATTATAGCCCCGCCCTCGAAAGTGTTAAAAACTTTAGTTGCGTGGAAACTTAATATAGATAAATCACCATGTTCGAGAATACTGATGCCATTCTTCTTAACACCAAAAGCATGGGCGGCATCATAAATTACACGTAATCCGTATATATCAGCAATCTCCTGAACTCTTTTAGTTTCACAAGGAATGCCGTAGCAGTGAACAGGTAAAATTGCGGTAGTACTAGGCGTAATCAACTCTTCGATACGATCAGGATTGATATTAAAAGTTACAGGATCAATATCTGCAAAAACAGGAGTAAGACCATTCCATAATAATGTATGGGATGTTGCCACAAAAGAATATGGCGTAGTTATAACCTCCCCTGTGACACGTAACGCTTGCAGCGCGGTCAACAGCGCGAGCGTTCCATTAGAGAACAAGGAGACATACTTTACTCCAAGAAAGTTCGCAAGCGATATTTCGAGTTGCTTATGGAAATCCCCTCCATTTGTTAACGTTTTGCTTGCCCAAATTTGTTCAAGGTAAGGAATAAAATCTTCCAAAGGAGGTAGCAAAGGACTCGTTACAAAAATTTTGTCGCTCATAGCGGCACCGAATGACAGAGATTGTCATCTATCATGAATGAAATTAGCTGCTTTAATCGCGGGAAAAGAGCTCTCTTTTAGTCTCATTTTGTCATTATAGGTGTTACTACTCTGGTCTACATTAGTATTTTAATAACCTGAATAACCGCAGAAATTTGCGGTTATTCAGGTTATTAAAATACTAAAACATGCGTTATGCTGCTTGTAAGATGATGATATCATATATTTAACGGATGTAATTTGGCCGCCTGATGTTAACGGTGCGTCTGTGTATTTAGTTAAAAATGGGCCTCTAAATATGGTTAATGTTTCCTCTTATAACTTCGCCCCCAAAATCCTCATTATTTCCGATAACGCAGAACTTACCGGACATGTTGTAGCATTATTGAAGAAAAAATTCCGACTTAAAGATTTAAGTTACTCCCTCTACTATTCTTATAATAACAGTTCGCCTGAGGCAATGATTAAGCTTGGCGCAACCTATGTTAATCTTAAGAATAAGTCTTCAGTTAATAAAATTATAGCCTCAACAGATATCGTTTTTAGTTTGCACTGTAAACAAATTTTCCCGCAATCATTAGTCGACGCAGTTACTTGTATCAATGTGCACCCAGGCTTTAATCCTTATAATCGTGGTTGGTACCCACAAGTTTTTTCTATAATTAATCGTCTGCCAGCAGGAGTAACAATCCATAAAATGGATTACAAGGTCGATCATGGCCCAATAATTTATCAAGAAAAAATTCAAATAGAGGAATGTGATACCTCATTTGAGGCTTACCGGAAAATAATCGCTTTAGAGAAAAAATTGCTTAATGATTATTTTGTTAATCTAGTGTATGGCGAGTATGAAGTCCGCTTACCAATACATGATGGTAATTACAATAGCATTACTGACTTTAAAAATCTGTGTCAAATCGAATTAGATCACATTGGCACAATGAAAGAACATATTAATACCTTGAGGGCATTAAGTCACAGACAATTCAAAAATGCATATTTTATAGATAGTGATGGGATAAAGAATTATATACAGATCATTATTACAACCGAATGAAATCACTCGTATTGATTAAAGAAAATAAACAGGTACCTATGTATAATTCCGAATTAGTGAGCATTCTAATACCTGCTTACAAAGCTGATTTTTTTGAAAAAGCATTATTAAGCGCTCTTCATCAAGACTGGCCAAATATAGAAATAATTGTCTGTGATGACAGTAACAATGATAGCATTCGATTTTTGTGTGAAAAATACGCTCAGTATAATGAGATGCCTATAATTTATAAAAAAAATGAGCAACGTCTACTAGAAGCGGGAAATGTCTTAAGATGTCTTCGCTTAGCGCGAGGAAAGTATATAAAATTTTTGTATGATGACGATGTTTTAAATTCCAATTGCGTAACGATTTTGGTTGATGCATTAGAGCAATCGTCTGATATTATTTTATCTTCATCACGTCGCACACGTATTAATGAAGACGGCGATTTGTTACCTGATATCCCTGCTACGGCATTCCCCTTCAATCAAAATGTCATTATCAGTGGTGACGACCTTGTGTCATTCCTTTGCGATCATCAAGTGAATTTTATCGGCGAACCGAGTGTTTTTCTATGCTACCGCGATGATTTACTTGAGTTTGGTGATCAGTTATTTAATATCGAGCAAGAAGAGATGGATTATTTTGCTGATGTTGCGCTAATGATAAAACTTCTCCGTAAAGGCAACCTGGCATTTATCAGTGAACCGCTATCAGCATTTCGTATTTCAACAGGCCAGATCAGCCAGATGGCAGTTGGCCAACAGGAGAAAGTGACGCGCACCTATTCTTTGATGCCACAGCTGATTAAACAATTGGGTTGGTATAAAGGAAATAAAGAAGATAATCAGTTCGTTCGCGTGTCCCCTATGAACAGACCTGATATAATATTGAAAGAAAATTTATTGCAGGCTTTGTTAAACTCCCACCAGCATTCCTTTATGCAGTATCAAAGCAAACAGTTTTATAAGTGGCTGGGAAAACGCCATTTACCCTCACAATATAAACCTATTGTCGCAAATTGGCATCAGATGCATGCGATACAATCAACCCTAATAGTTATTATTCTGCAAAACGGGTGCGACCCTACAGCCTGCCAGGCTTCTACTGATACTTTGGCCAGCCTGCGTGCATACCAGGCCTACGGCCTGACGATTAAACCGGTGCTAGTAACTGACGGTTATGCTGGTCAAGACGAAGACGTACAGGTAATTGTGGCCACAGATATCAACCGAGTCGCCGCAATTAACCGCCATCTTGCAGGTTGCGATGCAAATTGGGTGATGATTGTGGAAGCGGGGGAAACCCTTCAGTCCAGCGGTATGCTGATGTTTGATCTTGCGCTGGGTGATACTGCTACCTGCGATGCTATTTATGGCGATGAATTTTATCAGAAAGAGGGATACATTCTGGGTACAGCGCTACGCCCAGATTTTAATCTGGACATGTTGTTAAGTTATCCAGCAGAAATGGCACGTCATTGGATATTCCGCCTCGAAACGCTGATCGCGCAAGGTGGATTTAATACGCGCTATCAGCAGGCGTGGCAATTCGAGTACATTGTTCGCTTAATTGAGCAAAAAGGAACGGCCTTTGCCGGACATTTGCCTGAAGTCTTCATCCTGGCGCATCCCCCGGAAATAAAAACTCAAGGGGAGGAAGTTCAGATCCTGACCCGACACCTGCACAACCGCGGCTATCCACAGGGAAAAGTTGAGATACCCATTGAAGGAAAATATGCGCTACGCTATGAGCACTCGCAGCAACCGTTGGTCTCAATCATTATTCCTACAAAGGATCAACTGGACATCCTAATCCCTTGCGTAACTTCTCTGCTGGAAAAGACACGCTATCCCAATTATGAAATTTTAATTGTTGATAACAACAGCGAAACCCCTGAAGCGCAGCAATGGCTGGCAGGCATTATTGACGTCAATCCTGCACGCATTCGCGTTTTGCACTATCCGTTACCGTTCAACTATTCAGCCATTAATAATATGGCAGCAAAGGAAGCACGCGGCGAATACCTGCTGTTACTAAATAATGACACCGAAATGATTAATAGCGAATGGCTGGATAATCTCCTTAATCACGGGCTTCGCCCAGAAGTGGGGATTACTGGCGGCAAACTACTCTATCCCGACGGTGCCATACAGCATGCAGGGGTGGTAATGGGCTTACGTGGTCCGGCATCACATCCGTTTAATAGCTGTGAACCTGCGAATGGCGAGTATATGAATCGCCTGCACGTCGATCAAAATTACAGCGTAGTGACCGCCGCCTGCCTGCTGATACGCAAATCGGTTTACGAACAGGTGGGTGGGATGGATGAAGACCATTTCAAAGTCTCCTATAACGACGTCGATCTATGCTTGAAAGTACGGGAAGCGGGCTACCTGACGGTCTGGACGCCATATTCCGTGGTTGTTCATGTGGGTAACGTCAGCCAGAACAAGATTGATAAAACAAAATTGCATCAGAAGATCCTGCGCTTAAGAGGAGAACAAGATGTTATGTATAAAAAATGGCTTCCAATCATCACTCAGGATCCGGCCTATAACCAGAATCTCTCACTTGAGGGTAACGGTTTCGATTTCGTTCTGGATAGCCTGAGCACCTGGCAACCACTGCACTGGAAGCCGTTACCCACCATCCTGGCATTCCCTCTGCGCGATTGCGTGGAGAGCACACTCAGAATGGTGCGCCCGCTGGACATGATGAAAGATGCGGCGCTGGTTGATGCACAGATAAGTTACCATCCCTTAAACTATCCGGAAGTGGCGCGTTACGCCCCCACTACACTGTTAGTTCAGCAGCAGATCACGCCGTTAGTTCAGGAGTGGCTCAGTCGCCTTAAGGTTATCTCCCCTGCATTTACTGTTTTTGATATGAGCGAGTATCTTCCGGCACTGGCCGCTAATGCGGCCGCACGCGAGCAGCTGCCCAAAGATATTTTGAAGGCGCTGCGGGACACGCTCGCATATGTCGACAGAGTGATCGTTCCTAGTCAAGTAATGGCAGAAGTATGTTCAACCCTGCATGGGGATGTTCGAATAATGGAGACGCGGCTTTCTCTTGCTCTCTGGTCAGGGCTGGAAAGTCAGCGCGGAACAAGCAAGAAACCCCGTGTAGGCTGGGTAAGTCAGACTGACAACAATGCTGAACTGGAAATTATCCATAAAGTCATTGGTCAGATGGCGCATCGTGTTGACTGGATCTTTGTTGGCTATTGCCCGCCTTCATTACGTCAATATGTGGCTGAGTATCATATTGCGGTGACGCCGGACCATTATCCGCGCCAGCTTGCTTCCCTGAATCTTGACTTGGCTCTTGTTCCACGCGCAGACAATGCCTGGACACGACCATTGAGCGCATTACCATTGCTAGAATTTGGCGCTTGCGGCATCCCGGTTATTTGCAGCGATGTCGCCAGCTTCCGCAATGATTTCACAGTAACGCGCGTTGAAAACAAAGCAAAAGCCTGGCGCGATGCATTGGAAATGCATTTGCAGGATCTGGAAGCTACGTGGCGAATGGGAGATGGGTTGAAAGCACAGGTCTGTCTAAAAGGTATGTGGCAAAATAGCATGCTCGCAGAAACGCTGCGCCTCTGGTTACCTGATTAGTAACAACACTTACGCTAGAGTCCTCTGGCATAGTCTTGCCGTATACCCTAAGGGTATACGGCAATTCCCTTACTGATTACCAGATAACCAACCGTAACGCCATTCATCAAGCCCGGCATCACGCAGATACCAGTCGCGATGAATTTGCGCGCGCAGCGCATCGCCTTCCTTCATGCGTAATGCGTCATCATTTATATAAGCCATAATCGCATTCATCCAGTCTTTGAAGCGGTTATCAACCAGCGTAACCGGTAGTCCACAGCGGTAAGGCTCAATATTGGTGGCAATGATTGGTACGCCGCAGGTGCCGATTTCCAGCAGCCGCAGGTTGCTCTTGCATTCATTAAACTGGTTAATCTCCAGCGGCACCAGCGCGAGATCCAAATTCAGGCTCGCCAGTTTCTCGGGATACATCTCGAAGGGGACACCCGGATGAAATTCGCATTTCGCATTATCCGGCTTCATTCCCATAAAGACCCATTCCACTTTATCCTCCAGCGCCTTAATAATTGGGCGCAGTATTTCCAGATCTCCGGCGTGAGTTCCTCCCCCTGCCCAACCGACGCGTATTTTATTGCCCGTGTTTCGGGCGCTAAGCAAATGGTCCCACTGCCGGGTCGACAGACGGTTCTGCGCAACGCGGATATCCGGGTGAAATTCACTGTAGGCATACTTTAAGGCATGGGTTGATACGACTACCCAGTCCGCGGTGTCGAGCACACGGCGGAAATTCTTCACAATATTTTGCGGGAAATGCACCCTGTTAGTGTTTTTCATCGGTAAATTCAGCAAATAGTCATCATATTCAACGACGATTTTCGCATTGCTGACCTGCCGGTATTGCTCAATGATAGAAGGAAAACCACTACCTGTGATCAGCTCCATAAGAATGATATCCGGCTGCAACTGAGCGACCTCCATCACTCCTGACGTGCCCAGGCTCATGCCTCCCTCAAGCAGCAGATTCTCTTCCATTGCTTTAAACGGCTGAATGACTCGGTGGTTTCCACAGCCATACCAGTTAACGTGATTCGCGAGCACTACGGGCAGCGGCCGTCCTGGCAACGCCTCCCTGAAACGTGCCGTTCCTTCGGAAAGGGTGAATAGTTTGCCCATTTTATGCAAGCTGGGGTGATACGCCGTATCGCTATGCAGCGCAGCGCCCCATTTAGCGCGCAGAGCGGAAAGAACTCTCAGATCCGGCCGCGCAGGAACATTGAATTTCTCATGCATCAGACGCGACGCACCGCCCATATGCTCAACCCGGGCGTAGGGCGTCCAGACATTTAGATAGCCTTGCTGATGAAGTTTCAGCCCCAGATCAACGTCACCAAAGTAAATCGGAAACTCCTCTTCGGAGAAGCCATTAGCGGCAATGAACACTTCTTTACGGATCATCATGCACGAGGCACTTACCGCCGTGACGTTATGCGCCGCTTTCAGATAATGAAGATAACCGCTTTCGTTGGCCTCTTCAGCGCCAAAGGAAGGCTCAACGCCGAACCTTACACCGACAGTGTATCCGGCGTGCTGTACCCGACCGTCTTTATATTCCAGCCGCGCACCAACCATACCCACTTCTGGACGCAGCGCCTGTTCAAGCAGCGCATCCAGCCAGTCAGTATGGGTAATCGTTATATCGTTATTTAAGAACAGTAGCACATCTCCTTGCGCATACTGAACCGCGAAGTTGTTTATTGCCGAAAAGTTAAACGACCCTGAATAACGCAGCACCTTGATGTTGGATAACTTCATGTTTTCAAGCTGTGTGACAAAATGCCGTGTATCACTACAGACCGAATCATTGTCCACAATGATCAGTTCATAACGGGTCCAGGCGGTTTTTTCCATCAGCGTTTCTATGCAATTTTTTAATAGTGCATAGTGATCTCGTGTCGGAATAATAATCGACACCAATGGTTGTACCGCCCAGTGATAACGCACCCTTTTGACAAAGCTGCTTTCCGTCTCTTCCGCTACGGCATCTAGCCCCATCCGATGAAGATGCGCATTCACCACCAGCAGATGTTCCGCCTGGATGGCTTTGTTGTTTAACCAGTCGATGGTGGGTGATGCGGTGGAATAGATTACCTCTGCAACGCGGCCAATCGCCGTCGGGCCGAAATGTTCCATACAGCGGAACAGCGCGTCATAGCCAGGCAGTAGCCTCAGGCTGGTATCGAAACCGCCGATATCAGCCAAAAATTCGCGTTGAAAGAGCATTACGCTGCCCATATAGGGGAAGCTTCTGACTAAGTCAACGTTACAGGCTGGCCGCAGCAGAACTTCATGCTCTTCATATTCGTCAAGCTCCATTTCATCCGCATACCAAACCTTCTGGTGGGGATGTCTGATTTGCTGTTCAGCCAGCAGAATCAGGGCATCCTCCAGCAGGCGTGTTCCCGCAGGAAGTAACATCAACGTCTGATGGGTGCTTTGCGCAACCAGGGCATTGAATTCATACGTCCATTCTGCCGTGCACAAGCGGACTGTCGCTTCGTCATGGTAGAAGTCACGGTTGGCCGTGAGCACTGTGACAGATTTAGCCGCCTCGCTTTGTGCCAGTACCGAATCAATACTGGCGCACAGTGCTGGCGTATCGTCGCCTACAATCACCACGCCGGTATCACTGCTACCAGGCACCGACTTAATAAACGCTTTTAACGCCTGGGTACGGGCTTCACTGATTTTTCGATCTTTCAGCCACTGCTGAATGCTGTAATCCTTGACTTTATCCGCAATCAGCGTTTTGCCGTGCAGCGTCAAATCGAGAACCTCTTTATCGCTCAGGCGAATAACGTCCGCCTCAGGCAATACCCTCAGCAGGTCAGGTAAACGACGGCTAAGCAGCCACTGCTGGCGTAACCTGTCGCTTTGTGTTTCAACCCACTGGCGGGCGTCGTTGAAGCCCTCTAAAAGCAGTTCATACCACTCTTCCGGTTTGAATTTTGCTACGGAATTAGCGCAGGAAAAATGAAAATTCTGGTTATCCATAAAATTACGCTCTGTCAGGTAGCCTTCAACGTAGCCGCGCGCTGACAGGAAAACAGGCACTGCCGAGGCAATCGCCATGGGTACGAAGGACTCGCTGGCAATCACGACATCGTACTGCTGGAAAAAGGCGGGCGTCAGCCGTTCGGGTAAGCTGTGTTGCTCCAGCCAATCAAACTGCAGCCCTTTATCTACAATAAATTGCTGAACTTCCTGCATCTCCAGCGATAGCTCGCCGCTGACATAGAGAATTTTTTTTATTATCTCTTCCTTGGCCGGTACGCTTGGCGTAGCAAAAGCCTCGCCCAGCGCCCATGGAAAATCGATCATTTTCTCTTGCGTCAAGCCCGTTTCATTTAATTTAGTGGCCGTAGAAGCTGACAGGCTCAACGAGGCCGCAGCAATCCTGTTTTCCAACGCAGGTCCGTAGGGGATATACACGTCGGCATATTCAAAGAAATGACGGAAGACAATCCGCGAAACCAGATGATTATCGACGATTTTATCAATCAGTTTCTGGCTGAAAAAGCCGTTATAGATCCAGATAACATCGTATGCCTCTGCCAGTTCGCCAGACTTATCCGTCACCAGCGTAATCGCCGGGTGTTTCTGCAGGGCCAATAATGCTGGTGCTGCATTTTTCAAAATACGAGCAGCATTAACATCAACTGACCAGCCCTGGTGTAGCAGTGCATCTATCAAATCCAGAAGTTCGTTGTTTTGGTGATCAAGTTTTGCCAATCGCTCAATGCTGATGAGAACCCTGCTCATTAACTTTTCCTCATACTGACTTAACTGTCGGCTCCGGCCATAAGAAGGCAAGCGACATGAGATACATTTTCACGCCTACATTGTCGTTCAGTGATGAGGAAACGAATCTGTTAAAAACGTATGGAATGGGTAGTATTTCGGAGGATCAAAAAAGGCATCGGAAGATGCCTTTTGGGGAAGCGTAGAAGGGATTAACGCAGCAGGGATAACATGGTCTGTGGAACCTGGTTGGCCTGCGCCAGTACCGAAGAGCCAGCCTGCTGCAGGATCTGCGCACGGGACATATTGGAAACTTCCGTCGCGTAGTCGGAATCCTGAATACGGCTGCGGGCTGCAGACAGGTTGCTGACCGTGTTGTTCAGGTTAGTAATAGTGGATTCAAAACGGTTCTGGGAGGCACCCAGCAGGCTGCGCTGAGTATCAACAGATTTGATCGCGTCGTCGATGGTTTTCAGTGCGCCGCTCGTCACGTTACCGCTTGCGTCAGTTGCAGTTGCGGTCAGAACATCGAAGCCGCTCGCTGCAACGGTACGGGTACCGGTTGCGCCAGTTACGTCTTTCAGGGTCGCGCCAGAAGCAACAAAAGTACCGCCGTTGTTAGCATCGGTAGTTGCAGAAGCCTGGTACAGATCCCAGCCTTTGCTCGCGCCAATAGAGATGCTAATTTTCTCTGCATCTTTGGAACCCACCTGGAAGGAGTAGGTTTTGTCTGTTGCCGCGCCGGTATTCAGTACTTTCGTGCCGTTGAAGTCGGTCTGTTTGGTTACGCGGTCGATTTCAGCCATGCGCTGGTTGACTTCAGCCTGGATGGAGTCGATATCAGAGGCTGAGTTAGAGCTGTTCTGCGCCTGCACGGTCAGGTCACGAACGCGCTGCAGGTTGTTGTTGATTTCGCTCAGCGCACCTTCAGCGGTCTGCGCCAGGGAGATACCGTCGTTGGCGTTACGCGCCGCAACGTTCAGGCCGTTAATGTTGGAGGTGAAGCGGTTAGCAATCGCCTGGCCTGCTGCATCATCTTTCGCGTTGTTAATGCGCAGACCGGAAGACAGACGCTCAATCGCAGTGCCCAGAGAAGACTGCGATTTGTTCAGGTTGTTCTGAGTCATCAGAGACAGGGTGTTAGTATTAATAACAGCCATGATTTATTCCTTCCTTAATAAATATGAGTTTCGGTATGCGCTCGCGGCTTCATCACCGTCATGATAGTTATCGACGCTTCAAACGAATGCTTTAGCTTTTTAAGTTGTTTTTTAATAAAAAAAGCGCCGACAAGCGGCGCTTTTTAAAACTACGTATACCTAACTGATTAACGCAGCAGAGACAGCATAGTCTGTGGAACCTGGTTGGCCTGCGCCAGTACTGAGGAGCCAGCCTGCTGCAGGATCTGCGCGCGTGACATATTCGATACTTCTGTCGCGTAGTCAGAATCCTGAATACGGCTGCGCGCTGCAGACAGGTTGCTGACCGTGTTGTTCAGGTTAGTAATAGTTGATTCGAAACGGTTCTGGGATGCACCCAGCAGGCTGCGCTGAGTATCAACCGCTTTAATTGCTTTGTCGATAGTAGTCAGCGGGCCGGAGGAACCATCAGTTGCCGTAGCTGCCAGAACGTCGAAGCCGCTCGCTGCAACGCTACGGGTACCGGTTGCGCCAGTTGCGTCGCTCAGGGTTGCGCCAGAGGCAACATAAGTACCGCCGTTGTTAGCGTTTGCAGTACCAGAAGTCTGATACAAATCCCAACCGCTGCTTGCGCCGATAGAGATGCTGATTTTTTCTGCATCTTTAGAACCTACCTGGAAGGAGTAAGTTTTAGAGGCATCAGAACCGGTGTTCAGCACTTTAGTGCCGTTGAAGTCGGTCTGTTTGGTCACGCGGTCGATTTCAGCCATACGCTGGTTGACTTCAGACTGGATGGAGTCGATATCAGAGGCTGAGTTAGAGCTGTTCTGTGCCTGAACGGTCAGGTCACGAACGCGCTGCAGGTTGTTGTTGATTTCGCTCAGCGCGCCTTCAGCGGTCTGCGCCAGGGAGATCCCGTCGTTGGCGTTACGCGCCGCAACGTTCAGGCCGTTGATGTTAGAGGTGAAGCGGTTAGCAATCGCCTGGCCTGCTGCGTCATCTTTTGCGTTGTTGATACGCAGACCGGAAGACAGACGCTCAATCGCTGTACCCAGAGAAGACTGAGATTTGTTCAGGTTGTTCTGAGTCATCAGAGACAGGGTGTTAGTATTAATAACAGCCATGATTTATTCCTTCAAAAAAGTTTCAGATTTAGGCTTCTGCCTACGGCTTTCTCACCGCTAACCTGATTATCGACCTCCTCTTCCTAACCTTTAGAAAAAAGATCGTTTTTTTAAAAGGACAAACTGCCCGATCTTTCTCCGCTTTATTTCCGCATTGATAACTGCAAAAAAAGCTAATCTTTTTCCTGCGTCTGCCGATAGAACTTCCAGCGATTGTCACAATAAAGGATGAAAAAATATGGCAAGTGTTAGTTCACTCGGTGCAGGTACCAGTCTTGATCTCAATACGTTGTATGACAATTTACAGACAGCCGAACAGACCAAACTTACACCGATTACGCAGCAGCAGAGCTCTTATAAAGCAAAGCTTACCGCATGGGGCGTAGTCCAGACTGCACTGACCAAGTTTCAGACTGCTGCAGACGCGCTGAAAAACACCTCTGCGATTGCGCAGTCAAAAGTGACCAGCACTAATACCGCATTCAGTGCGACCTTGGCGAGCAGTGCATCAGCCGGTTCCTACTCGGTAGAAGTGACGCAGCTGGCCGCCGCGCAGACGCTGCTGAGCCCGAAAGTAGCCAGCAAAGATACCGATCTTGGCAACAGCAGCATAAGTTCGCGCACCATTACCATCACGCAACCTGGTCAGAAAAATCCGTTAACGGTGACGCTGGCAAGCGACAAAACCAGCCTTGCGGATGTGCGTGATGCGATCAACGCCAAGCAGGGCAGCGTCACCGCCAGCATCATTAAAGCGGATGACAACAGTTACTATCTGTCACTGACCTCACGTGACAGCGGTGTCGCCAATGAAATGACGATTACCACTGACGACAGCGAGCTGGCGAAATATATCAGCCACGATCCGCTCGATTCATCGACGGGAATGAAGGTTCAGGTCCCTGCCGCGGATGCCATCGTCAATATTAACGGCATCAAGATTACACGTAGCAGCAACGCTATTACCGATGCTCCGGAAGGCGTAACGCTCAACCTGACCAAGACCAATGTCGGAAGCCCGGAAACGCTGTCGATTGTAAAAGACAACCAGCCGATGACCGATGCGATTCAGGCGTTTGTCGATGCGTATAACTCGTTACAGACCACCATCAGCAACCAGACGAAATATACCGCGGTTAAACAGGGTGATGGCGCTCAGGATACCAGCAACGGCGACCTTCTGGGCGATGGCACATTGCGTAATATCCAGACGCGCCTGCGCTCTGTGGTCTCGTCTGCACAAGGTTCCGGCTCTCTGTCGACGCTGTCGCAGTTAGGCATTACCCAGGACATTAACGGCAAACTGACCGTGGACAGCACCAAGTTAGGTAAAGCCCTAACGGAAAAGTCTACCGACGTGCTGGCACTGTTGTCCGGCGACGGAAAAACAACCGGCTTAGCGACCCAGACCAGCAATCTGCTGAAAGATATGTTAGGGACAGACGGCTCTGTTAAGAGTGCCACCGATGGCATCAACAAGACGCTGAAAAACCTGTCCGATCAGTATGACCGTGTTAACGCACAAATTACCGCCACTATGGCGCGATATAAAACGCAATTTACCAGTTTGAGTCAGCTTGTTTCCTCTATGGATCAAACCGGAAGCTATCTGACCCAACAGTTCAATGCCATGAACAGTTAATGAATGATGAGTTGAGGTTTAAGATGTATACAAAATCGGGAATTCAGGCCTATGCGCAGGTTAGCGTAGAGAGTGCCGTCCTGAGTGCCAGCCCGCATCAACTGGTGGTGTTACTTTTTGATGGCGCGTTAAGCGCCATGAAAAAAGCCATTATTTTGATTGAGCAAGGAGATATTCCCGGTAAAGGGCAGGCACTGGGCAAAGCCATCAATATTATCAGTAATGGTCTGCAGTCAGGGCTGAATCACGAGATTGGTGGTGAGTTAACCACCAATTTGGACAGCCTTTACGACTACATGACCCGACGTCTTTTACAGGCCAATATTCACAATGACATTGATGCCATCAATGAAGTGATGGAGTTACTCAGTAACATCGCTGATGCCTGGAAAGAGATAGGCCCCAATTCTCAACATATCCGGGACAATTACTAATGGAAGCCAATCTGGGATTGCTCCAACACTATCAGCAACTATTAACCACCAGCGCCTCGATGCTGGCTCTGTCAAAGTCAGGGCGCTGGGATGAGCTGATTACTTTTGAAGTGAAATATCTGACTGCCGTTGAAAAGCTAACACAGTTTCAGGATGCGAATGAAATTGCGCCGTACATACAGGCGCAAATACGCCCGATGCTGCGTCAGATCCTCGACAATGAAATTGAGCTTAAGGCCTTGCTGCAGCAGCGTATGGACGAGCTGAAAACTTTGGTTGGGCACACATCCCGACAACATAATCTGAATGCGACTTATGGACGTCTCTCTGGCAATGTTCTTTTCCCCGCAGACATCTAATTCGGGGATGATCACAGGCGGGTGAATATATTTTGTTATTTCACCCGCCAACTTCTTCCGCCTCGCTCATACTGTCTGTGTTCTTAAACTGGAGCACGGAAGATGAAAAACCCCACCCTCTTGCAGTTCTTCCACTGGTATTACCCTGACGGCAGTCAACTCTGGCCTGAAGTGGCCGAGCGCGCTGAAGATTTAAACGACATCGGCATCAACATGGTCTGGCTGCCCCCAGCCTATAAAGGCGCATCCGGTGGGTACTCCGTCGGTTACGACTGCTACGATCTCTTCGATCTCGGTGAGTTCGATCA
>BCQK01000024.1_pt1 | contig 14603 bp, 25 predicted proteins | sample 1008131 | NCBI WGS metagenome assembly BCQK01 (sample SAMD00035458, study PRJDB4067) | museum specimen metagenome | isolation source: Liagora japonica specimen isolated from | place: Japan
AATAAAAACATGTTTAATGTGTAATTTAACAGCTTATTTTGGCGTAAAGCCAATGAATACAAAAGATTTAAAGATTCTTACATTAATGGGAGATGCTAGAGGTGGAGACGGAGTAGGGATTTATTATAATCGAAAAAAACATTCTAGTTTAGATTATAAGTATGATAACGGATATGGCTATCCTATGGATATTAAAAAAGGGATAGACTATGTAGATCTTATAGAAGAAGTTACAGATGGTGTAGTGTTGTTACACCATAGGAAAAGTTCTAGTGGTTCTAGAAAAGCTACACATCCTTTTGTGTATTTAGATAAAGGTGGTGAGATAGATATGGTATTTATGCATAATGGGACTATTAAGAATATAAATTTAATACACACAGAATATAAGCCAGATATAGCTTGGAACGCTATTGATTCTAAAATTATGGGTCAAATTATATATGAAAATGGCGAAAAAGTCTGTGAAAAATTATTTAAAGACTATAGTGGAGGAGGTAATTTTATTTGGTATTACCCTAAACACGATGTATTTTATTTTTATAAAGGAATAGATAAAGATGGAAAAGAAGAAAGACCTTTATCTTTTTATCAACAAAATGATTGTATATATTTAACTTCCCTTAGTAGACAATTAGATACAATAGGTTTAGAATCTAAAATTTTAAAATGTGGAGATCTATATAGATGTGAAAGAAATTCACAAACTATGGAGTTGCAGAACATATTACAAATAAAAAGAGATAGAGATGTGCTTAGACCTAAAGTAGTAAGTTTACCTGCTACATCTTCATATAGTTCAACAAATAGATCAAGTAGTAATAAAGAATTAAAAAATAAATTTACTAATCCTCAGAATTTAGCAAAGGGTAAAATTTACTGGTATTTAGGAAAATACTATAAAAATGGACACTTATTAAATGGTATATATGACATAGATATTTTTGGAAAAGTAAATGAAAATAATTCTGGTACTTACTATTTTATAGATGGCTTGTGGATAAAAGACAAATATGCTTATAGCAGACTAGTAAAAAAAGGTTCTATAATGTCTATGGATTTATATCCAGGAACTTATAAATTACAGAGTAAGCATATTTGGGGACAAAAAACTATCAAAAATGGATATATTCAACCTCCTTATTCTTATTTTATATACAAAATTGTAGATCAACAGCTAACTTATGAGTATCCTTTACCTACATACGAAGAGTTGGAAGCTATTGAATTATATAATGAATGGCACGGTGAAAATTTTGAATGTATTCAGGAATGTAAAGATCATTTTGAATCAGAATATGAAACAGACTTTAATATAGAATATTTTCAAAATGAAACAGAATTAAATTTAATAAAACAAAATAAACTTATGCTAGAAATAGAACAACTATTTACTCAAGTAGAAGATACTATAAACCTTTTAGAACAAACTGATACAAACGGTATGTCAGATGAAGAAATAGAGCAAATTACTAAACTTAGAGCTATATATAAAATCATCAACAAAAAAGAATTACAATCATGGGAATAAATGTAATCACAATATCAGGACAATCTGTACCTAGAGCTAAGGCTAGAAAAATAGGAGACTTGTATTACAAGAAGGGTAATTTAAGTAAAAAAGATAGTGGAGATTGCTATTTAATAGAAGAAACTTACTATAAGGCTAATTCTCTTAAGATAGCTTGGGACTGTATAGCTAAAAGATATGATTTAATTAGTAGAATGGTTAAATGTGTAGATGAAGAAGGTAAAATGTCTTATTGTAATTTAGATTCTGTCAATATAAAAGAATTAAAATTTACTAGAAGAGGCTCTATTGTACCAACAATACAAGAAAATCTTTACTTAGGACATAGAACAGGTCTATATTATAGAACTCAACCTAATAATACTCCTTATTACGATAGTTTAGATTCTAATTTACACCATACTTATTTTTTAAAGTTAGAAGGTTATAACTATAGCGACTCTCCTTATAAAGAACAAATGGAAATTGATTTTAATGAGTCAATTATGTCTGTATCTAATTTCTCTAAAGAAGTAGCCAAATATGTTCCTTTTACATTTGGTAACGAACTAGAGTGTTCTTGGGGAAGAATACCTGAACATAAGTTATTTCAACTACATCTTCTTCCAGTAAGAGATGGTTCTGTTAATGCGGAATATGTATCTACAATTATGAGTGGTGAAAAAGGTATTCAAAATATTCTTAACTACAAAGATATAGGCTATTTAAAAGCTGATAAATTTTGTAGTCTTCATTTTCATTTTGGTAATATTATAGATACTAATTTTGAGAATAAAAAGTCTATTTATAATTTTAAAAAGTTTGTAGTAGGACTTTATCAGATTTGTTATCAAATACAAAATGATGTATGGCAAATTTGTCCACCTTATAAAAATAATAGTCAATTCTTTTATGAAAAAAAAGGTAAAAATCATTGTATGTCTTTACCAAATTTAGGTATTCATAGATTAAATTTAAATAAACCTTCTAATGTAGAAAAGGCTTTTGAAGATATATTTACTTTATTTCATGAAGGTAAACCTTCTTCTGAAGACTATAATTTTATAAATAGATGTCATTTTAAGGGTGATGATAATAAATGGAATTTTAACTCTAGATATTATAATTTTAACTTTTGGAATTTATTTTTTAACTCTTCAAGAACTTTTGAATTTAGAGCTTTTAGCGGAACTTTTAATTATCAAAAAATACTTTGCTATTTTTTAATTTGCAATGCTATAATTAGATATGCTAAAGAGTATCAAAATGAAATATTTAAAATTAAAAAATATGATTTAGAAGATATTGTTTCTAAAATTTATCCAGAAGATATTGATGAAGTTTTACAAGACTTTATTTTGCGTAGAAGAAGAGAACATTTAGAAATTGTTAAAACATATAAAGCTAACAATAACTTTGATGAATTTAAACATGACAATATTTGGACAAGTAATAAATTATTAAAATTAATCAACCAATATGAACAGTAGAAATAAAGGACACCAGTACGAAAGAGTATTGGCAAAGTTCTTTAGAGATGTGCTAGGATTTGTATATTGCAAGACTTCTCGTGCAGCATCTAAACTATTAGATGATTGTGGAGTAGATCTTGCTTTTTTACCAGTCTTAGTACAAGCCAAAAGAGGCTATAATAAAAACAGACCAAAGTTTGATAATATTTTTAACAAAATTAAATCAAGTTTATCAGAGAATTATCCTAAAGATGATCCTATTCATGATAAACCTATTATTTTAGCACACAAATTAGACGGTAGAGGTAAACAATATCATCAAATAACTATGTGCTATGAAGATTTAGAAACATTAATACAGTTGTTAAAAAATCAAATTGGAATAGATAAAGAAGAATTAAGAGATTTGTTAGAATGTACAATGAGAGAAATTAATGATCTTACTGAAACATTATCAAATACAACACAAGATAAAACACAACATTATAGCGAATCTTATGATAGAATTTATAATTATTTAAAAACGCTATAGTATGTATGAAATTAAAACTATTAATGACACAATTCAAAAAAAACCTTATATTAATTATACATTTAAATATATTATTCCTTACTTTACTAAATCTAAATCTAAAGAGTTTTATAAAGCTTTTTGGAATATTAAATGGATAGCTTTTGGAATAGGTGATTATAATTATAGTGATGAACTAAATTTATATTGTCTTAGTCAAATAAGCTCTCCTTATGATATAAATGTACTAGTTGATGATAATTCATTTATTAATGAGTATATGTATGACCCTAAAAGAACTAATTTAAATATGTTAGTATTTAATTGTAATAAGACAGCTTTATTTGCGCAAGGAAGTTATTCTCAAATGTACAATAAATCTGAATTATCTTATTTTCCAGACACTATTTATAGAAATGGAATAGAATATCCATATTCTGTAAAAAAAGTATTAACTAAAGATGAGAATTATAAACAAATACATATTCAACAAATTAAAGATGATTTTAATGTTACTATTGACATTGATCCTGAAGAATATGATTACCCTCCTCAATTAGCTAATGAAATTTTTAATTATAAAGAATAATAAATTATGAGTAATATTATAGATTTTATCTCAATAGGAGATGTAGTAATAATACAAAACTTACTTGTAGATGATAATAATAAGTATATTAATGTAAAAGCTTATGTACACAATATAGATGATGAGTATGTAACTTTTATGACTTTTCACAGAAATGTTAAATATAGAGATAGTAGATATTTTAAATTAAAAAATGTTAAGAAAGAAAATATTATTATTTTAAATAAATCAGAACCTAAAGTTACTAAAAATTATATTAAAGAAATACACACTAAAACTATTTTATATACTAAATTTAATAAAACTATCTTTGATAAAATCTATAATTTTTACTGTAAAGCACTAAGTAGAAATATGGAAGATGTCGAAGTGACAGAAAAAGATATAGAAAGTTATGATTACGACAACAAATAAAGATTCTAATTATTTAGCTAAAATAGTAGAATTAAAAAATTCAGACTTTAGAGAACATCCTAATGCTGATAAACTACATGTTACTACTGTAGATTTTATGCATATAATTACTTCTAAAGACAATAAAGCAGGTACATATATATATTTTCCAGAAAATACTGTTTTATCTCATGAATTATTATACAATCTTAATCTATACAGAAATAAAAAAGATGAAAAATCATTAAACAAAGATTTAACCAAATCTGGATTCTTTGAAAAAGATAGAAGATTAAAAGCTATTAATTTAAGAGGTGTTAAATCATTTGGTATATTAGTACCTATTAAAGAAATTAGTGATATTTATTTAGATAATAAGAAAGTATTTGAAGATAATATAAATCAATATTTCGATAGTATTAATGGAGAACTAATTGTAGAAAAATACAATAAACCAGAAGTTAAAAAGAAAGGTGTTAATTTAGGACATAATAAGATTAAAGGTAAATTTAATAGACTATTAGATCATCAAGTAAAATTACATGAGAATACAGCTAATATTAGAAAACATATTAATAATATTGATATTAATTCTAATATAACAATTAGTTATAAATATCACGGCACTTCAGGATGGGCTAGTAATATACTTGTTAAACGTAATCTAAACTGGTTTGAGAGACTTTTAAACAAGTTTGGAGTAAATATACAGCAAACTAAATATGATCTTATATACGGCTCTAGAAAAGTTATTAAGAATAAATACTTATCTAATAACTCTAATCATTATTATGGTTATGATCTATGGAAAGATATGGTAGATAAATATGATTTAGCTAATAAATTACCTAAAGGTTATAGCATATATTATGAAATAGTAGGTTTTACTAAAGAAGGTAAATATATTCAGAAAAGCTATGACTATGGCTGTGAGTCTACTGAAGCTAAAATATTAGTTTATAAAGTAACTTATACTAATTCTGATGGTAAAGTATATTATCTTAATACTAAAGAAGCTAAAACTTTTACAGAAAGAATAGGATTAAAATTTGTACAGATATATTATAGTGGAACATTAAAAAATTGGATATGGGAAAAAGACGCTCCTTTTAGTAGATTGACTAGTGTAGATTTAATTTCTATGTTGGAGCAAGAATATAATGGTAATAAATGTCATATTTGTAATAATGAAGTTCCTACTGAAGGTGTAGTAATTAGGGTGGAAAATAATTATAAATTTGAAGCTTATAAACTTAAAGATAAGCAATTTATTTTAAATGAGTCAAATGAATGATATGTTTAATATTTTAGATTGGGTAGCTATATCTTTTGGTATTACTATGTCTTTGTTTTGTATTATTTGGTTAGCTTGTTACTTTTATTATTATAATAAAAATTATTAAAAATGAATATAAAAATAAATAAAGAGGAGGCTGAGTGGTTATTCAAACTAGAATATAGTAGATATATCTTTGGTAGTTATTTATATGGTACTCAAAAAGAAAACTCTGACCAAGACATATTAGTAATATACAATCTACCTCAAGATTGGGAATGTGAGCATTTATTAGATAGGATACACCATCAATTTCAATGGGATGATGTAGAAAATAATATTCAATACGTATTCACATATCAAAATCAATATTGGAATAATTTAGAATCTGGAGACTCTACAATTAACGCTGATATTTTGATATTTGAAAATACTAATTATAAAAGTCAATGGAAGCATGTTCATTATAAAGAAACACTTAATTACTGTAAGACTTATAATATTATTAAAGCTTATTTAGGATTTGCTAAAAGAGACTTAAAACAATATACTAAAAAGAATAAGCTATTTCACGCTATTAGAGGGTTAAGTACCGCTTATGCGTTAATGGAAAATAGATTGATTACTAAACAGGAATTAATTGACATTAAAGACCTTATTACTACTGATAGTTCTATATTTGATATTAACATTTTAATAAATTTAGAAAAAGAGTTAAGAAAAAAATTAAATGATATGTATCAAAAAAGAAAGATTAAAAGATATTATATAGAAGAATCAGGAGACGAATTGTTAGATAAATTATTAAATAGTTTAAATATAGATGAGTTTAAATATTGAATTGATAATACTAAGAGGTCTTCCTGCAAGTGGGAAGACTGCTTTTGCTAAAGAATGGGTTGAAGAAAATCCAGGAAATAGAATTAGAATAAGTAGAGATGATATTAGAGAAATGTTTATAGCTGAACATCATAAAGTTTGGTATAATTTACCAAATAGAAAACAACTAGAAGATCAAATTACTCAAATAGTTAAATTAGCAATAAAAAATGCTATATTTTCAGGTGTTAATGTGATATATGATGCTACTAATTTAAAAAAAAGTTACTATAATCATTTAATAGACTTAGCTCAAACTAGTATAGATACATACAATAAAATATATATCTCTAATGCAGAATTATCTATTTCTATTAAACCAATGAATACTTCTTTAGAAGAATGTATTGCAAGAGATCGCGCAAAAGGAGAATCAGGTGGTAGAAAGGTAGGTGAAAAAGTAATTAGAAAAATAGCTAAAAAATATAATTATAAATAGTAAAAAAAATGATTAGATCAATAATGCAAATGCCTGAAAAGCCAACAATCGTGTCTGACAAAATTAGAATTAGTTTCGATTATGATGGTACTTTAGATCAATTAAGAGTACAAGAAGTAGTAGGTATACTTTTAGAAAAATATCAAAATGATATAGAAATATATATTGTTACTAGAAGGTATCAAATAGAAGGGGAAGAAGTACTGCAAACTTGTGCATCTTTAGGTTTAGATGATATGAATATTATCTATACTGATAGAGCTTTTAAATATCCAACATTAATTAATAATAATATTGATTTACACATAGATAATGACTATATAGAACTTTATCAAATTCCGCTAAGGGAAGAAGTTAATATACTAATTATATATAGTGAAGATTGGATTAACAAATTATTTAACTATATAGATCGTTTATTGTGAGAATTAGATTGAATAAAGATCAAAATATTTACTTTACGTCAGATACACATTATGGACATTCCAATATTTGTAAAAGTATAAGTAAATGGTCTGATAAATCTAAATGTAGAGATTTTAAAACTCTGGAGTTAATGAATCAATGTTTAGTTGATAGCGTTAACTCCAGAGTTAAAGAAGATGATTATTTAGTACATTTAGGAGATTGGTCATTTGGCGGTATAGATAATATTTGGAATTTTAGAAAACAAATTAATTGTAATAATATTATCTTGATATTAGGTAATCACGATCAGCATATAAAAGATAATAAGTTACTATCAAATGTTGCTTGGAAAGTTGAAAAAGATGGCTATGAAATTGATCCTTATCTTGTAGATAGAAATCCAGAATATTTTGAAGAAGGTTGTAACGCTAAACAACTTTTTCATTCTGTAAATGATTTATTAAGATTAACTGTTAGTTCTGATAGATTTAGAAAAATTACTTTTGAAATATGCCATTATCCTATAGCTGTGTGGAATAAGATGCATCACGGTAGAATACATCTTCATGGTCATCCTCATGGAAATTATAATACTAGTGGTAAACTATTAGATATAGGTGTAGATAATAGATATAAATTATTTGGCAACTATGAACCTTTCAGTATTTATGAAATATTAGATTATATGAAAGATAAAGAAGTAATATTAAAAGATCATCATAATGAAAATACAAATTAGCAGTTCTAATGAATTTAGATAATTTTAAAGCGCATTATATAAACTCTAAAAATGAATTATTAGAAATAAAAGTTTATAGAGCTGCGGAATATGGGCTAAACATGTTTGAAATTGTATTTTCTAATGAGGCTTCTGTTATTATACATTTAGATGATGATAGATTTGTATTAGATAATAAAGAAAAGTATAGATATGAAATATAAAATTAAAATAAGTTATCAAACAGGTAATTCATTTAGCAATGAAGATATTAGCAGTTATTTAGATGGAGAATTTGATTTAGATATAGCTAAAATTAATTTAAAAGCTATTAAAGAACATTATGAGTTATATAAGAAACTAGACAACTTTAGATACAGTAATTATAAATCTAAACAAGATATATTAAAAGAGTATGCAGACAAATGGTGGTTTGTAGAAAAATTAAATACTGTAGCTATAAAAGGAAATACTAGTTTTGTAATAACCAATAATAAAGTAGAATTACATAAGAAAAAGGGTTATACAATAACAAAAGAATATGATGAATATTATGGCGGAAATTGTATGAATATACAATTAAATAAAGATAAAAGTATACAGATGGGATGTTTCTGGTGTGGATATTTTGAAAGGTTGTATGGAGCAGAGATAGAAAATGTTGATTCAGATACAAAATTTGAAGTATGAGTAAAATAAAATTTATACCGCGCAAGAAATCTCTCTTTCCAGAGTCTATTCTAGAGGAAGATTTTATTAGAGTAGATAACCCATTATCTTTTAAATTACAATCTGAAGGTGAGTTATATATAAGAGGAGATAAAAAAGAACAATTAATATCGTTTAAAACAGCTAAATTAGCTAAAGAAAAAGGGTTTGATTGGGAATGTTTTTTTAAATATAAACATAATAAAAATCAATCAATAGTAAAAATTTATGATAATAGAAATCATAGATTAAAATCTACTATTCCTTTTTTTACTGGGAATTATAATAACTCTAAATTTACTACTTCTACCCCTACTCAATCTTTACTTCAAAAATGGTTAAGGGAAAAATATAACATTATAGTATTAGTAAATATTTACTGTCCTGATTGGGATAAAACATTTAACTATTATCCAGAAATAAACATTCCTTCTTCAGGAGATTTTGGCGACATCTTAGAAGATAAAAATTTATCATTTGATACCTATGAAGAAGCTTTAGAAAAAGGATTATATGAAGCATTAAAATTAATTGATAATGAAACATCTTGAATTTTATATACTATTTAAAAATAATAATTATTTTAATTTTAAGACAAGACAACTACAAGAAGAATTATGCCACAATTGTCTAGCTAATTTAAAACAAGCTAAGTGGAATCAAACTTATTGGAATAAATCAAAAAGGCAAGAATTACATAATTTGCAAATATTAAAATATAAATCAGAAATTCATTTAGCTATAGAAGAAGTATTAGAGTCTGCTTGTGAAATAGTCAACTGTGCTTCCGATATATTGTTAGATATTGATAATTCTAATTATGATTTAATGTATATTGATTATTATGGCTTATTAATTAAATTACAAAAATTAAAAGAAGATTATGAGTAAACAATGGTATGATAACAATGTGTCAGAAGTATATTACTGTATATATCAAAGTACATATGGTAATTTAATGACAATTATTTGTGTACAAAATTTTGACTTATATAGCTATGAAGAAAAAAATTTTGTATATAATAGTAATAATGATTTACACTGTTTTAGTGATGAAAAAGACGCTATTAAAATGTTAAATAAATGGTTCAAAAAAGAAGAAATTGATCCAGAATATATAAATAATAATATAGTAAGAGATTATGAGTAAAAATTGTCCAATAATGAAAAGAATGAAAGAGAATTACGAGTCTAGAAATAAATATTTTTTGACTCGTAGAACTCCAGTAATTATAAGAATAGACGGTAAAGCATTTCACACTTATACAAAAGGCTTAGATAAACCATTTGATACAGGTTTAATAGAAGATATGCAGCAGACTGGTATTTATCTATGTCAGAATATACAAGGAGCTAAATGTGCTTACGTACAGTCAGATGAAATAAGTATATTACTAACTGATTATAACAATATAAATACCAATTCTTGGTTTGATTACAATATAAGCAAGTTGTGTAGTATATCAGCTAGTTTAGCTACTGCTAAGTTTAATCAATTACGTAGAAATAGGCAATATTCTATAAATAGAAAATGGGTACACAAAGAAGTAGATAATGCTATTGCTGGTACAGGTACAAATAATTTAGAATATAAATCTACAACTAATATGATATTAGCTTTATTTGATAGTAGATGTTTTAACATACCTAAAGAAGAAGTTTGTAATTATTTTATAGCTAGACAAAGAGATGCTGTTAAAAATAGTATTAGTATGTTAGCTCAATCTATGTACAGTCATAAAGAATTGCATAAAAAGAATCAATCTGATATGCAAGAAATGATTTATCAGAAAGGTTTAAATTGGAATGATTTAAGCTTTGAAAAAAAGAGAGGTTCTTTTGTTGTTAAAAATATTTATTGGGAAGGAGAATTAGTTAAAGATACTGGGGGAACTTTACAATCTAAAAGTTTTTATCAACAAGATTATAAGCCTGCTATATATAGTAAAGTTACAACTAATGCTGTTACTCCAACTATTAGAACTAAATGGGAAGTAGTAGAAACTCCTATAAATTTTGAATTAAAACATTTTGAAAAATGGCTATAAATAAATTAGATTCTATAAAAAACTTAATTTTAATAGAAATTTCAGAAGAATGTTTCAAATATTTCAGCAATTCTAATTTTCAATCTATAACTTATCAAGATTTGATAACTAAAACATTGGAAACAAAGTTGTGTAAAATTTATTTAAAAGCTTATGACTTAAAAGCTGAATCAATTGTATTTTCAAATAATGAAGTTAAAGAAAGATTAGTAAAATATATAGATGGTTTACTTAATGGTTTTAAATTATTAAATACTAAAATTATTAGAAAATGATTAGAATAACTATATTAATGCTAATAAGTATTAATCTTTATAGTCAAGACATACTTGTTGTAATATCACATGATGGTGATTTTAAAATATTAGAAAGAGATTACTGCAAAGATAATAAATGTGTAAACGATAGCTACACTAAAGAAATAGGTTACGAACTAGCAGATAGGTTAAAATGTAATTTAATTTATAACTATTTTCATAGATCTACTGTGGACATGAATAGATCTCCTAAACTAGCTTATGATAGTAAAATAGGAGAAATATTTTATAATGAGTTTCATAATAGAATTAAATCTTATATTAGTAACTCAGATAGTTTAATTATATTAGATATACATGGACATATTGGATCAGAAATAATGTTAGGGTTTGATGGTACAGAACCGTTATATAAATTAGGAGATGAGTTAATGAGCGAAGGATATTATACTATTCCTAATTCAAATAATACTACTAGACCTAAATTTGGAGGTGGTTATATTACAGAGACTTATAATACTCATCCTGGAGTTAAAGTAATACAAATTGAATTGCCCAAATACATTAGATTTAATAAAATTAAAAGAAATAAATTCATAGAAGAATTTAGCAAAATTATTAGTAAATATGGAACATGATGCTTTAGTATTATTTATAGAAGGTTTACACAAACATGTAGAAATTATTACTAAAAAAGTAAAAGAATATTGTCAAAATAAAAATAATCCACTAGATAAAAGATGGAATTTATTTATTAGCTCAGATTTGGGGAATGTAGATACTATGTATCACCATCCAGACGGTATAGATTGGACTAAAGTAAGCTTACAATCTGATTTTTATTGCAATAGATATGACACACTTTCTGCTGAAGAAATGATAGAAGAAATAGAAAATGGTAGTGTAGAAGGAGATGTTGGCGCAGTCAAAGAATACTTTTTATCTAATTTTATTAAAGAATTTAAAAATAATTGGTAATGGTAGATAATCTAGAAATAATATTACCTTTTTTACAATTTGAATCTGAAGATGACTTTTATTTCCTTCAAATTCTTAAAAGAAAAAAAGATCAAACTGAAAAAGAAAAATCAGAAGGGAGAAGTAATAATTCAAGAACTATTAAAACTTATTACATTAATAGTCAAGAATATTTATTAAATAAATATGATGAAATTAAAAAATTATGTCATTTATTTAATGCAAGAGCTAATATTAATTTAAATAAGAGAAGTTATAAGAAAACATCTTTATATACAAATAAATTATTAGCTGAATATATGTTTGCTGGAAAATATGATATTACTAGAAATTTATATGATAAAGCTTGTGGTAAATTTACTAGCGCTAAAAAGAAATTGTGGATAGTAGATATAGATAGTTTAGAAGAATTACAAAATGTATCTAATTATATTAATACTTTGTTACCTAAAGTAGATAATAAAATAGTAACCATTATACCTTCTAAATCAGGATGTCATTTAATTACTACACCCTTTAACTTACATGAATTTAAAAAAAAGTTTAACCACATAGACGTACAAAAAAATAATCCTACTAATCTTTATATTCCTTAATAAATTATAATTACAATAATAAAAATGAACAATAATGAAAAAATTAATTACAATTTTAATTTTGATAACAATCTATTTTAATTCTTGGTCGCAACAAGTTTTATTTCCAGATAGGTATGAAGTAGAAACTATTAATCAAAATGTAGTAGTTACAGATCAAACTCAATTACCTTTATTTATTGAAATTAATTTACAGGATAGTTTAATATTAACTTATGCTAGTCAGACAGATATTGATACTACGTATATTAAATGTATCAATAGTAAATCTAATACTAGATTTGGACACACCAATACTGAATATTCTGTTAAAGACGGTATTGTACAAGTAAGAGAATTTTTTAATACACCTATTGCAGTTATATTCTATAGTATAGCTTATAATAATGATGATAATTATAGTCTTAATGCTGTAAGTAGATTTTTTAATACTACTTTAAGATTAGACGCTTATGGATACAAACAAGTTAAGAAAAATGAATAAGCTAATACAAACTTTAATATTTATTTTTATTGTAAATATTATATACTGTCAAGTTTTATTTTTACCTTCTGCTAGACCTAACTTACCAGAAGAAACTATCGGTTTTAATACTAATGAATATGAATTAGGTATGTGTTCTTATGCCAATAATGATACTATAAAAGTATGTGAATGTCATACTACAGATCTAGGTAAAATAAAGATAGCATTGCTATCAGATGATTTACCAACGAGTACTGGGATAATCCAGTACTCTTTTAGAGTAGTAGGTAATAAGATAGAAATATTGTATGTAAATAGACAAGGTATTTATGAAAAATTTACATGGCAATTTAGTAAAACATTAAAAAAGATAATTTTAGTTAAAAATGAAAGAAAATAAATTATTTGCAGAATTTTTAGAGTGGCAAGTACTAAATACTACAAAAGAAAAGATTACAACATTTGATAATTCTATACAATTATCTGAGGCAGGTGAAGATATAAAACATTATAAATATTGTCATAAACAACAGGAATACTGGAAGAAAGATATAGTACCTGTTACTTTAGTAAATAAGAAAGATTGGAGTTTGTTTGGTATTAGTACTGAATTAGATAAGTGTAAATTTAGTTCTGACTGGAACTGGTTAATGGTAGTCGTAGAGAAGATAGAAAGCTTAGGGTTTGATGTGATGATAGATTCTAAATCAAGTGCAATTATTTATGAAGCTTCTATTATAGCTGATAACTGTAATCTAAGCAAAATTGAAAATGTATATCAGGCATGTTTACAATTTATAAAACAGTATAATGGGTAAATTAAATAAATATTTAAAATTGCAACTAACTTCTGAATATAAACAAGATGCTTTAGATTGCATTAAGATAAAAAATAAACTTAAAGAACTTAATAATGGTCATGTTTGGTCAAGCCAATGGTCTATACTTGTTAATGTTATATTTAAAGGATTTCCTAGCGATGAAAGAAGATATAAGCCCAGTAAAATTGGTTATATATTTCTAAAAGGATTGAATAATGAAAGTAATATATCAAAAGACTAAAACTTTAGTAACTAAACCTAATAACAATAGCTCAGATGCAATTAGTCCTAACTTCATCTATGGTTGTAGTGGTGGCGCGGGTGCGAGCACGATTATGGTCGGTTCACTCCTTGCCGGGACTGAAGAAGCGCCAGGTGAAGTGGAATTCTTCCAAGGTCGTTACTATAAAGCGTATCGTGGTATGGGTTCATTGGGCGCGATGGCAGGAGCAACAGGTTCTGCGGATCGTTATTTCCAAGACTCTAAAGCAGGCGCTGAAAAACTTGTTCCTGAAGGGATCGAAGGTCGTGTGC
>BCQK01000025.1_pt1 | contig 14492 bp, 9 predicted proteins | sample 1008131 | NCBI WGS metagenome assembly BCQK01 (sample SAMD00035458, study PRJDB4067) | museum specimen metagenome | isolation source: Liagora japonica specimen isolated from | place: Japan
AAATCAGGCAGATCAGCATTATTTAAATCAAGTTGCCATGTCACTGAATACTCGTCCTAGAAAGGCGTTAGATTGGCTTACACCATTAGAGAAATTTGCTCAGCTTGTTGATTATCATATGGCTTTTGAAACTGTCGCACCTCATGTTTGAATTCGCCAAGCATTAGATACCATTAAATTTAAAATTCTTGAATTATCTTATAACCTTGAAAAAGAAGGAATTTTGGGAGATGATTGGGAGTTTACAGAAACTGAGAAGGAACATGTCTTAAATGTTACTTATAATATTGGGACTGTAGAAAATATGGCAAATCATAATTTAGATTCATTCATTGATAGAAATTAAATATTGAATTCTGAGTTATTCAATGAAGTTATGCTACTTCAGAATAACCTAACACTTGAGTAAAAAATGACTGATTCTTCTTCCGTTATTAAGCTTCAACAATTAGCTTTAGATCCAAATATTCCTATTGGAGAACTTCTAAGCAACGCATACGTAATTGCTTTAAAGCTAGACATTAATGATTTTTCAGCTTGGTGCCAAAAAGAACTTCATGGGTACCAAGAAGGTGATCAGATTCCTGCTTATAGGATTTTTCGAGGTAATATGTATGCCTCTGATTCTTCAGGGTATAAACCTGTTGTTTTGTCAGGTGAAAATGCAGAATATTATGAAATGAAAATTATTCGTGATGCAATTACCAATCTGCAAAGCCTTAAGTCAACTAATGAAAATCAAATTCTTTTAAAATTAGACCCTGAATTTGAAAAATTTTTTATAGAAAAATTTACCCAAGATGATAGACAACGATTTAGTCGTTTAGGTCTTACAAGCAATCCATATTATGATTTAGTTGCACCAACTTACATGCCTGTTCTAGCTATTAGTAAAGCTCAAATTGAACATGTTTTTGTAATAATACGAAATACTATCTTAAATTGGTCTTTATCTTTAGAAAAGCAAGGTATTTTAGGTGACGGTTTAATCTTTACTAAACAGGAAAAGCAAATGACACAGCATGTTAATTATAATATTGGTAATGTCGGAAATATGGCTAACCATAATGACAACTCAACAATCAATCAAACATCAACTAATACTGTACAAGTAATAAAAGGCGATTTTGATTCTTTAGCAAGCAAGCTAAAAGATTATGGTGTTGAAGAAACGGATATTCAAGATTTAAGAAATGTTATTGATGTTACACCAACACCAACATCTTCTGATGAACTAGGGGAAGGAGTTACTAATTGGCTTGGTAAGATGTCTTTGAAAGCATTAAAAGGTTCTTTGAAAGTTGGAAAAGATGTTGCGATGGGAGTGCTAGTTGATGCTATCACTACTTATTATTGTGGTTAATTAAAAGTCCAAGTTACACTTGACGGCAAGATACTTTACTATCAAAACGGCTTTGTTGCATAAAGCTTTTAAAGATAGAGTTCTCTTAAGCAACTCAAATTTAAGTGACAACTTGAGTGTGACGTCGGCCTAATCTGGAGAGAATGGGCTTGGATACAGGAAGTATCATCTTGAAATTAAAGGATAATTATAAAGCATTACGTATAACATGCATTATGATCATTTTAGAAAATCTTAATTTATGAAAGAGAACTATCATTTTATGTGAATTTATTTAGATTCTTCCATAAGATATATCAAATTGAAGATTTTTGATCCGTCTGATATAAATAACGTTCTATAATATTAGGACTTTTAAATGGGCTTACCAAGAGCATTTGTAGGTTTTAGCAGTAGTGATATCCGTTCTTATCATTTAATGAAAGCATGGAAAGCTAATACTCGATTCGATTTCAACTTCTCAGATTGCCAATTACATACTGCAATTAATTCCACTAATGAAGCTTATATAAAAAGATTATGCCGTGAAAGAATAAGTATGGCAGGAACTTTTATATCTTTAATTGGAAAAGATACTAGATTTAAGAAAACATATGTAGAGTGGGAGATCGAAGTAGCTCTAGAAAAAAATTGTAGAATTATTGCTGTCAATCTCGATCGAAATCATCATGATGGAAGACGTATTAACAATTTATTAACTCCCGAGCCTTTAAAAAATGTAGGTGCTATCTTTATTCCATTCTCACCAGATATCATTGCCTTTGCCTTAGAAGATCATACGAGAAAACCCAATGATAATTATCATTATTTATCTCATGTTTATGAAAGATTAGGCTATACAAAAATTTTAGGTCTTGAATGATGAGTAGAGTTTTTAAATTTCCTACATTGTTTTATCAGGCTGATAATTTATCGAACTCTTCTCAGAAAAATTATCTTTTAAATATTTTATTAACTTTTATTCTGAGCTTAGTAAGTGCTGTATTAGGATTTTTGGGATTAACTAGCTCTAATTTTGCCTTTGTTAGTGCGGCTTTAATATTTTTTTCAATACTTGCTACAATTTACTTAGTTCTATCTAAAAAAGACCAAACTTGGTATAGATCTAGGGCACTCGCAGAATCAGTGAAATCTATATCTTTTAAATATGCTACTGGTGCTGAACCATTTTCTTTACAACTAGAAGGTAAAGTTGTGGATGACAATATTATAGATAAATTAAATGCTTTATTAAAAGAACATCAACAATTATCAGAAGACTTTTGTCATATAGGGTCAGATATAAATTATATAACAAGTGAAATGAAAAATATTCGGAATCAAAACTTTGAGGAAAGAAAAGATTTTTATCTTAAAAATAGAATTCAAGATCAACTAGATTTTTATAATACAAATGCAGAAAATAATCGAAGGAAATCAAAATTTTGGTTTTCTATAATGATTCTATTTCAAATTTTAGCAATGATATTTGCCATCCTAAGGGCCAAATATCCAGAAATAAATATTTGGCCTGCAGATGTATTTTTATTAGCTAGTTCATTTGTATTTACATGGTTAGTTACTAAAAAACATAGAGAATTATCCGCTAGCTATAGACTCACTGCATTTGAGATTTCTAAAATTAAAGAGAAGTTTTTAAATATTTTAGATGATAAAGAATTTGAGATATTTGTAGCAGATAGTGAAAATGCATTTTCTCGAGAGCATACGCAATGGTTAGCTAGACAGGATAGTTTATAATATGGCGAACCAAATAGATAAAAACTTAAATAAGGTTTTTATTAGCTATGCTAGTGAAGACTATAATAGTGCAAAAAAGATTTACGACTTTCTAAGCTGCACAAATTATGAACCATGGCTGGATAAAGAAAAAATATTGCCAGGACAGGATTGGGATTTAGAAATAAATGATAATCTTTCGGCTGCGGACTTTATTATTATTTTAATATCAAATACTTCATTAAGAAAACGAGGTTATATTCAAAAAGAGTATAAAGTTGCAAGAAGCTTAATGGAATATAAATTAAATAATGATATCTATATTGTTCCCGTTACGTTAGAAGACAAACTCACGGATTTAAATTTTAAACATATACAGCATATTTTTATTGATGATGTGTATTTTGAAAAAAAAATTCTTGATAGCTTAAATTTACAACGTAGAAAATATTTCCAAGAAAATCATCAAATTAATTCAATAAATGATACTTACATCAATCAAGAAAATAGATATAAATTTAACATACATGATTTTAAAATTGATTTCTTGTGTGAGTTTCCTGAATTTATTGATAATCATTTCTTTGATGCAAATGAAATAAATAATGTAATTCAAGGAAAAATTGTAGAAGAGATATTCGAGTACAGAAATTTCGTATTAGAAGATCCTGAGTACTTTGAATCAGAGGTAATGAAAAGTTTTAGTTTTGATTTGCATATTATTGGAAATATAAGTTTTATATCAAATAACATTATAAGTATATGTATTTCAATAAATTCTTACTTTGGTGGAGTACACCCTAATACATATATAAAATCCATTAATTTCCAAACATCCCCCTTAAGAACTTTGAAATTTAATAATTTATTTAAAGATCACCGAAGTTGGGAAGAAACGTTAATTCTATTAAAAAAATATAATACTTTTGAAAATTTAACAAATTATTTTGAGTATATAAATGAAGAAAATATTATTTTTCTCATTACAGAAGATTTTCTATTAATAGAATTAGCAAACTTCGTACCTAGAGTAATTCTAGCAGAAGCAAGAATTGAAATTCCCTTCAAGGAAATAGATTTACAAATTAAATAATAAATATAAATCTTTTCTATATTTTTATTTAGCATAAAATCTGATCTGCGAAATCCACGTGTTAGAACTCTTTGAATGGTCCAAGTTAGATAATACACTCTGTTCATTTGTTTATGAAATTTGGTGTCCAATAAAAAATACGCAACACAGCATGGAGTAAAGTCGTAAGCGTCCGCTGAGCCCCACTTTTTCTAACTCATTAATACCGCGATAGTGTCCACTAAAATTTAAGTGGACACCTATTTATGGATTTAAAGACAGTTATAGACAGCACACCAACGCTAAAAAAGCCCCGTCGAACCTTCACGGCTGAATTTAAACATCAACTTATTCAGCAATGCCAGCAGCCAGATACATCAGTGGCCAAGGTCGCAATGCAACATCAGATCAATGCCAATCTATTGCATAAATGGATTCGTCAATCCAGATCAATACCCCCTGCATTAACAACCCCATCTAGTCCACAGACTGACTTTCTTCCGGTCATGCTTCACTCGACTCCAGTCAAACAAGAAGCACCTCCGCCACCTGTGCCGGAGAAGAATGCTGTCGCTCAACTCCGGCGTATCGGCGAAGATGTCAGTGAAAAACTGCATTTCAGACCGGCACAGTTCTATAAGGAACAGCATGTGCGTGGCAAATGGGTCTGTGATCAGTGTGACACACTGACTCAGCAAGCGATGCCCGCCTATGTAATTGATAAAGGCATGGCTTCACCTGAACTGCTCAGCCATGTGCTGGTATCGAAGTATGCCGATCATTTACCGCTGTACCGTCAACGTCAAATCTTTATACGCGCAGGTGTTGATCTGTCCAGATCAACGTTATCTGACTGGATAGGTCGCTGCGGTGTGGAACTGGAACCTCTGGCCAATGCCTTAAAACAGGTGGTGTTGCAACAGCGGGTAATCCATGCCGATGAAACGCCGGTCACCATCATGCGGATGGGTGAGAATGATAAAAAACCGAAGAAAGGTTATGTCTGGGCCTATGCCACCACACAGTACAATCCAGTTCAGGCTGTGATCTATGACTTTCAGGATAGTCGTTCAGGTCAGCATGCTGAAGAGTTCCTGAAAGGCTGGCAGGGCTATCTGGTCTGTGATGATTACAGTGGTTATAAAGCACGTTTTAAATCAGGCCAGGTCATTGAGGTGGGCTGCATGGCCCATGCACGTCGTAAATTCCATGAACTGCATGTAACTGGGAAAAGTCAGGTTGCTGAACAGGCCTTAGTGCTGATTCAGAAACTGTATGCGATAGAAGCCGAACTCAGGAAAAAGACCGATAGTACAGCAGAACAGCGCTGCGAATACCGACAACAGCATAGTCAACCGGTGATGCAACAACTATATGAATGGCTCAACCAACATCATCTGACGGTGCCATCGAGTTCTCCCACCGCCAAGGCCATCAATTACACTCTGAAGCGTTGGCCAGCTTTAAGCCGCTATCTGGATGATGGCAATCTACCAATTTGCAACAATTGGGTCGAGAATCAGATGCGTCCCTGGGCGTTGGGACGTAAGAACTGGCTGTTTGCTGGCTCACTGCGCAGTGGTCAGCGAGCGGCGAATATCATGACGTTAATCCAGTCAGCAAAGCTGAATGGCCTGGATCCGTATGCCTATTTAAGTGATGTGCTGAAAAGGTTACCGACACATAAAGTGACCCAAATAGAAGAATTACTGCCACACCAGTGGCAACCCGACCAAAATTAAAAAATAGGCATGGGGTTCAGCGGACGCTTACGTAAAGTCCAACTTCTGTATAAGAAGAATACAATGTATATATCATCAATAGTAGTCCACTAATTCCATTTAAGAGTAGTCCACTAGTTCCGCTTAAAAGTAGCCAATTAGATACACTCAAAAAATTGTATCCTAAGATTTAACATTTTGAACTAAGCTAGTACATATTCCTATACAAACGGACACTAAGTATCACGAGTATGAACAATGATTCCTATTTAACTTGCTAAAAACATATCTTAGATTTCAGAACTAACAACTCAATACTTCAAATCCCAAACTTTCTAATTCTATTTTTTCCTTAGGTTTTAAATTTTTAACGCACCACACTAAAATGTACTTTGGTCTTGATGATGCAACATAAGCAAATCTTGCTGCTTCAGATGTTTTATCTTTTATCCAATGAGACCAATGTGTGCCTGTTCCACTCCGTGTAGGATTTGAAATCAGCATGGTAGCTTCATGTGTTTCACCTTTAACACCATGGATAGTTGATTTTCTGAGTTTGATATCCAATGCATGATTTTTGCGATGATAGTTAGAGATGCAATTACTTGCTTTACGACTTGGAGATTGAATTTTAAGGTTAGATTTTTTTAATGCTTCATAAATTTCAGTAAGAACAAATTCTTGCTCATGTAAATTGATGATTACAGCATTAAGTTTTTTGCACCAATCTGTCCATGAACTAGTTTCTAATTTTAGACCATTACTTAATAAGTACTGAATAGAATTATAGAGAAATAATCGCCATTCTAATTCAGATTCAATAATTTGAGGACAATTGTAGTCGTTTGATTTAGTTTCTAACTTAACCTTATTTTTAATATACTCTGAAAAATCAATAAGTGACTGATTGATTGAAATATAACTTGTTTTATCAAAATTTAAAATTGAGCTTAGTAAAAACTCAGCTGGCTTCTCTGGTCTGCTATCTACAACAGATAGTTGGTTTAAAGTCTGATGACCTCTAGCTACTAAAACTCGATTGCTATACTGTTTGGTTAGTTCATTAAATTGAGAAATCACTTCACTAGGTGAATCTTGATACTGAAGTACAAAGCATGATTGTTTGGTTGATGTGAAATCTGCTTCGATTGAACCTGATTTCATAATATTAGTAGCAATATTGACAATTTTCTGACAGCTTCTAAAGTTTTTAGTTAATTGAATTTCTCGAAAGCCATTGTCAGTTATAAAGTTAATAATGTCATTAGGATCAACATCTCTAAATTCATATATAGCTTGATTTAGATCTCCAACAAAATGTAATTTTGTTCCGTTCAACATCATTGCTTTTAAGATAATTAATTGCTCAAAAGATAAATCTTGGCATTCATCTACAATGATGAGTTGAAATCTTGTTGCTAATTTTTTTGCATAATCCTGTGTAATGGTACGAGTAGTGAGAGCTGATTCTGCAAGGTATTCGATGTCTTTATGAGTCAAAAAACCTGCATCCCTGCATTTTTTTTTCGCACGATAAATGTCATCTTTGCGCCATTGTTCCAAAACCATAGCATTAAGGGCACGGTTTGCATCTTGATTTGGTAAATGAAATTTAAAGCGTCCTGTTCTGTTATCAATTTCTACCTGATGCCCCGAAATTTTTTGATAACCGTGGGGATACTCTGTTAAATAAAATAACTGTGAATTGTAATTCACTACTTTAAATGAATAATCCCCATTATCTCCTTCATATTTAGAAATATCTTTAGCAAGTGGATTAACAATATTCTTGAGGATAAAGCTATCAAATGTACCTATAAAATGGGGATAGGTTGATTGTCCTTTTATTTTCTCTTTAATTCTATGTTCAATTTCTTTAGCAGCGCTTTTAGTAAAAGATAGAACAGCTATCCCACTAGGAAAATTTGCCCAACTCTCAATTTCATTTGCTACTCGTTGAGCAATGGTTTCAGTTTTTCCACTACCAGGACATGCATTTAAAAAAACATTCTCTGTAATTTTTGTACGTTTAATATAATCGAATTGTTCATCTGTATATTTCATCTAACTATGCCTCAATAGAAAATTTGTCTAATGAACAAGCCCAAAGAATCGCATCTTCGAGATATTGAGGTACTTTTAGCTCAACCATTCCTAAAGAAATTTTATCTGCTAAAATCTGCGCAAAATAACCTTTTCCTACATTATCTTCATCCACCCTTTTTAGTATTTCAGAAGCATAATCTGCTTTTTGTTCAGGTGTAATTGTTGAAAAATCATCTTCGTATATTTTTTTGAAACCTTTTTTAATATCACCATTAGTAGGCCAGAGTTGATAAAGAATTTTTGCCATTTCTATTGCATTAGTGCCCTCCATTGCTAAATCATATTCTAGCGTTTTAAATCCAGCAACAAACAGTCGAGCATGTTCAGAACTATTAATACTTTTCACTAATTTGAGAGCATGATTTTTCCCCTCTAATTTATTTTTTTCATGAGGTGGCTTATGATAATATTTTACTTGTTTTTTTACATCTTCACCTGTCTTTGAATCATTGACTGTTTCTTCTTTATAATAATGTTGCTCAGGATCTAAATCTGTAATTCCCGCACAACGGATAGGAATATTCAAGCCTACTTGATCTTCTTGAACATCCGGCACACCTGTAATATTGCAATAAAGGCGCATAAAATGATTAAAATATATGCCATTAAGATTAATTACTGAAACCCCATAGTCTTCTATATTATTAATCTCTTTACCTTTTAGTACTGTCCTAGCTAGCTCTGGAATGATCATTTGTTCAGCTATACCTTCAACTAGGATCACTCCACTCGCAAAAAGTAAGTTGGATTTTGTGATATCCAACCAGCGATTAAGGAAACTCAAGTTATTATCAGCTAAACCACATTCAGCTAAAGGTGTTGCAATAGGTTTATCATGCTTAGTTAAATGTATAATCTTATCTAAATGCACACTTGAGGCTAAAACTGTAGAGTGAGTCGTAACAATAACTTGTACTTTATGTTCATTTGCTACTTTTTCAAGATGATCTAATAAACGAACCTGTAATTGAGGATGTAAATGCGCTTCAGGCTCTTCAATAAGTAAAAGCCTATATAATGATTCTTCTTTAGTTAAAGTTAACTCTGCAAGAATAGAAGCGATATACAATAAATTGTTATAGCCAAGACTATTCTGGCATAAGTCTCTGAACTGATCTGCTTCAGCAGTTGTTATTTTGGGAAAGAAGATTAATCTTAAATTTTCAACAATTTTAGAAAATTCATTTTCTACAAATTGTATATGTGTTGATTGACTAAAATTCTGTCCGATAGCTTCTAGTAAGTGATCTGCAATCAATTTATTTGCTTTTTTAATACTAGAGTCTGGATCATCGATAAGAGATTGATTAAATTCTTTAAACTTCTTTTCTAATGGATGTTGCTCTTCAGTTTTTTTACATTTCTTAATCTGATCAGCTTCAATAAACTTTAATAGTTTTGATAAACGAGATTGTCGTCCATTTACTAGTTTTGATTCCGCATCACGTAAGGGGGGTAAATAAATGCAATGAATTTTGTCAAATAGTTCAACATCAAATTGTGAAGATTTAGAGTTTCCGCCCCAAAAACTTTTTTTAAAGCGCCCACGTAACTCCTTATTTAAAACTTCTAAATTTAAAATCACGTTATTTTTAGCATCACTCCACTGTAGAAATGCTATAGGTTCAGCATTAACTAAATCATCAAATTCGACTTTTATTTTGAATGAGTTGGAAGCTATCGACTTTTCTTTAAAAGGTTTATTAAAGTCATCTGAAGAAATGCTATATGATCCTGACTCAGTATCCATAAATAGCTGACGAAAGGAGTTAATAATACTTGTTTTACCAGCCCCATTTTCTCCAACAATTACATTTAATCCTTTTCCAAAGTTGATTTCAAAATGCTCTGAAAAACAACGATACCCCTCAATTGATAATTTTTTAATATGCACAGCTAATACCTATTTAATTATTTAAAACTTAAGCCACCGCTTCATTAAATGCTTCAACAACCCCAAATATATTGTCAGCATCCGCATCACCAAACACACCATCTATCCCTTCATAGTGAATCTGATTAAAAGGTGGTTCATAAAGTTGTGCCGCATCCAGTACACCGTTTTTAGTCAAATGCTCAATTAACATTTCCACAAAACGAATCTGTTTTTCGTTATAGCTTGAACCTTGTAAATACTTAGAAAAAGCTTCCTGAACCGCCTGACGCTCTAATCCCACCAGAGAACGAATGAAGAGAGGTAAGGATTTCTCTGTCCCAAAACATTCTTCAAATCTTTCTTTGCTTTCAACTTCTTGCGCTTCAAAAACAAAGCGTTCTAACTCACTTAGATCGGTCGGTGTCAGTGCTAAACCACGCTTTAACTTTGCGATGGTAATATGGTTTTCATTCGCTTTGATGAAACTTTCTACTCGCTTACGGTACTGGGCTAGATTTACGCCACTTGAAACGACTGGTATATCGACTGCTTGCATCTGTCCAATTTCATCATCGAGCATAGAATACACAATGGTCGAGGTCGATTTTTCAATCAGTTTCACCAAGCCGCGAATACGTTTTCGCATCGCCTCTAACATTGGCAAGGTGATGCCTTTCCAATATTCAACGGTTTGAATGTCTTGAATCAGCGCAATCTGTTCTGCAACCACAGGAATGTTTTCTTTGCTCTCCAATTTAGAAGCAATTTCAATCACTTTATTGGCATAGCTTTGAGTTGCTGTATTGTTCTTTTCCAATACTGCCAACTCAAGGTTGTAGCAAAGCATATCAAACAATTTAGCTTCTAAAGTTTCAGGCTCAAGCTGATTCGGGAGTTTCGAAATGTGTTCTCGTAATGTACCGATGGCAAGATCATCTAAGTTGTTCCAAGCATCATCATTTTTGAAATGTTCAACATGCTCAAGTTCAGATTTCACAATGAAATTCTCATTGTTCATGGACTTCACTTCAGTCTGTAAACTCTGACGCATATCTTGCTGTACAGCTTTTAATTCTTCGGTGACATCGTCCTTCGCATTCAGTAAACTCAGGATATTTAAACGTGCTTTAAATAGACGTTGTCCTAATGGTTCTGTGGTCGCAACAGGCGCACCATCAGGGTTTTCATTGAAGTATTCAAAGTTAGAACAATAGTCGAAAATAAAGAATTCTTTTTTATCTTTTTCAGGGCTAAACAGTTCTTTGCAGAGGCGTGTACCACGCCCAATCATCTGCATAAATTTCACTTTAGAGCGCACAGCTTTAAAGAATACTAAGTTGACCACTTCAGGTACATCGATGCCTGTATCGAGCATATCCACTGAAATCGCAATTTGCGGTTCAGGTAAATCTTTCTTGCTAAAGTCATCAATTAAGCTTTGTGGATACTTAGTGGCATGGGTAATGACACGGGCAAACTTACCATCATATTGCGGATAGTTTTTATTGAAGCGATCAGCAATAAACTGGGCATGTTTTTGATTGACGGCAAAGATAATGGTTTTACCAAGACGATCACCGCCTTCGGTTTTAATACCATTTTCCATCAAGTGCTTGAGCATTAAATCAATCGTGCCTGTATTAAACAGCTCTTTATTAATCTTGGATGCTGAGACTTCTTCAGGTGCATCTTCATCGCCCCAATTTAGACTATCCCAATGTTGTTTTTCTTCTTCAGAGAGTTCGTCATATTTCACACCTTCACGCATGAATTTAAGTGGGACAGAATAAGCTTTGGGTGGCACGAGATAACCATCGGCAATGGCTTGATCAAGGTCGTAGTAATCGGTTGGGACACCGCTTTCTAAGCCAAACAGTGCGTATGTATCACGATCTACTTCATCTCGTGGCGTTGCGGTTAAACCGACAAGCAAGCTATCGAAGTATTTAAAGATTTCACCAAATTTTTGGTAAACGCTACGGTGGGCTTCATCAATAATAATCAGGTCAAACATGCCTGTACCGAATTGTCGAGTACCATCGGCATTTTTTTCGTCAATCAAGCCGATCATGGTTTGATAGGTCGAGAAATACACTCGACCCACTTGGTTCTTATCTTCAAGTAAATTGACGAATGAGGCATCTTTTAAATTGGCTTTAAAAGCATTGTGTGCTTGATTGACCAATGAAGTGCGGTCTGCAAGAAATAAGGCTTTTTGCACTACATTGGCTTTCATCAGCACATCGACCAGTGCAATGGCAGTACGTGTTTTACCTGTACCTGTTGCCATGATGAGCAAGCCAGCCCGTTCTTTACGTTGATAAGCTGCAAGCATGGCTTTAATGGCACGAGTTTGGTAGTAACGCTCGACAATGTCCGCATTGATCGGGAAGCTACTTAAATCAGGGTTATTTTTGCGTCTTTCGATCAGACGTTTGAGTTCTGCCTGCGTATAAAAGCCATGAACTAAGCGTGGTGGGCCACCTTGCACATCATTCCAGATTCGGGTTTTGTAACCATTGGTATAGAAAATGACAGGGCGTTGTCCTGTTTGTTGTTCTAGGCAGTCTGCATAGAGCTTGGCTTGTTGTTGTCCAATATCAGGGTCGGTTGATGTGCGTTTTGCTTCAACCACAGCCAAAGGCAAACCATTAGCATCATACAGCACATAATCCACTGCACCTTTACCCGATGGACTCGGCATACCTGTTACAGCAACTTCCTCTCGAACCAATGTACCTATTTCCCAGCCTGCTTCTTCAAGCATGAGGTCAATTTTAAGTTTTCGAGTTTCGTCTTCTTTATAGTCGGTAGGGTCTTCGATTTTGCTGTTGGCAATTTTGGCTTGTTCAACGTCTGCACGTTTTTGTGCAAGTTCAGCATCTATATTTGCAAGTAATTTTTCACGCTCTTCTAAACTTGCGGAAAGTTCAAATAGTTTTTGTTCACGTTCCCGTAAAGCTTTATGTTGTTCAGCAAACTGTTTTTCTTTGGCTTCTGTTTCTTTTTGCAGTTGTTCTTTGTTGGCGGTGATTTGCTGAGTATTGTCAGCATTTGGTATTAGTTTTGGGTTAAATAAAATCGATTGAGAGCGGTCTTTTGACGGTGAACCATAGTTACGCTCAAACCACACATACATCAGGAATAAATGGCTGATGTGTTTTACAGTTTCTTCAGTGGTGAGTTGTTTGAACTTTTTCCCATGTACGGCACTGTTGCCGACCATGCGGATATTGTCCATTTTATCCCAAATATAGGGCGGAATCAGGTCTTTAAATTTGAGATCGTTGAGTAAGTTATGCAGTGATGCATCATAAGGTTGGGTGAGTTTTTTGTCGTATTGATAGAGCCATAGAACAAGGTTTTCGAGTGATGAACGTGCCGCAGCAAGGGCAAACTGAGGGGAAATATACACGAGCTTTTCAGCTTCTTTAGCAGTGGCTGCCAAGCTTTTAAACTCAGGCTCTAAAAACGAGAAGTTGCTCATGTATATATACCCTCATATTTTCAATTAAATCTTATAAAGTGCCGTTAAATACTTGGTTTTGTAGTGATGAAAATAGGCTTTCAAATAACTTACTAGAATTTTCAAGTGTTGTCTTTAATACTTCAATTTCATTGACTTTTTGTTGAAAATCTTCTTGCAATGAAAGAGGTGGGATTGGTATTTGCATTGCTTTCATTTTAACACCAGTTAAATGTGCAATCGTTGCCACTGTAATATGATCGTCAAACCCACCATTTTTTGAATAGAACCAAAATAACCAAACAAAATATTCAGGTAGTATTTGTGTCATATCTAGGCGAACTCGATGCAACGCTTTTTGAAAAAAACAATTTTCTAAGTCATTTTTCCAAATTGCAGCACGCCCAGGTTCACCACCTTCACAAACAAGAACATCTCCGAATTTCAATTCACAGTTTTTCCGATCTTTTTCATTAAACTCCATTTCGAATACATCAGATAGATCAAATCTAAACCATTGAACATTGGCATTTCTTAAATATTTATATTGATCAATTTCAGAAGATTGTTTTTTCTTATCTAGCATTTTCCCGAGTTTAGATTCACTTATTTCACCAACAGATCTTAAATCCCACCCTTTAGGATTACTTACAGGATCACCAAACATATCAATAAAGGTGGCTTGTAAAAGCTGATCTAACTTTTCAATCGCTTGCTGACGTTTTTGGCGTAGCTCATCTGCTTGATCTAAAATAGAGGCTATTCGGCGTTGTTCTGTAAGTGGTGGGAGCGAAATTTTAATTTTTTTTAAGTGTGATGGACCAAAATTTTTCTGGGCTATACCAGTAACTTCCTTCGTAATTTGTTGTCTAAACTCTAGCGAATTCAACCAATGCTTTAAAAACTTTAAATCCGAAACTCCGTCTTTAGCTTTAAAACGAATAGTACTGGTATTTAAACACAAAGGTAAATGTTGCTTTTCAATAAAGGCAATCTTTGTCCTCAGCAAATTATCTTCGTCGTTTGTAATACCTGAGCTTGCAATAACAAGGTAAGCGTGCGCTGAACCCCATAGCTATTTTTTAATTCGGTTCAGGTTTCCAACGATGTGGCAGCAATTCTTCAATCTGGGTCACTTTATGTGTCGGCAGCCTTTTCAGCACATCACT
>BCQK01000026.1_pt1 | contig 14226 bp, 17 predicted proteins | sample 1008131 | NCBI WGS metagenome assembly BCQK01 (sample SAMD00035458, study PRJDB4067) | museum specimen metagenome | isolation source: Liagora japonica specimen isolated from | place: Japan
CCACCGACAAGAGCGATTGCAGACGCGGTATGGTGTGGGGCGCGAAATGGGCGCTGTCCAAAATGGTGTTTGGTCTTGGCAATTGAATAAATACTGGCAACTTCAAGATTTTCTTGTGGATTTAAAGCTGGCAGAATACTCGGTAAACGTGACGCTAACAGGGTTTTACCTGTACCCGGTGGGCCTTTAAATAAAAGGGAATGTCCACCTGCTGCTGAAATTTCTAAAGCGCGTCGTGGGCGTAATTGCCCTTTGACATCTGCCAAATCAAATTTGTAGGTATTGTCTTGCGGTATTTTTTGCCGAGCAGTTGCATCAATTTTTTGTAGATTTAAGAAATGCTCACAGACTTGTTTTAAGTGCTGTGCAGCAAATACCTGAAACTCAGGCAATTGCGCTGCTTCAGCGGCATTTTCCTGCGGCAACATCAATTGATGCTTGGCCATTTGACATGCCATTGCAATGGTTAAGGTCCCTGTAATTGGTCTTAAGTGTCCATCCAGTGCTAATTCACCAATAAACTCAAAATGATCTGTGACATTTTCAGGAAGTTGCCCTGTGGCAATCAAGATACCGAGTGCAATGGGCAGATCTAAACGAGAGCCATCTTTGGTAAGATCCGCTGGTGCGAGATTGATGGTTAAGCGCTTGGTAGGGAATTGATAACCACTATTAATAATGGCAGATCGAACACGATCCTTACTTTCACGAACTGCTGCTTCAGCTAAGCCAACAATTGTTAAAGAAGGCAGCCCTGCACTAACATGGACCTCAACTTCAATTAAAGGTGCATGCAGCCCGAGCAAACCTCGGGTATAAATTTTGGCTAAAGACATTGTTGTTTTCCACTTTTGCTTTATTTTTAATCATTATTATATTTTTTGCACCAATAATGTGCAAATTTAGTTTATTTTTTATCCTGAATCAGCACCTCAAGTGCTTTGACCTGTTCTTGTAAATCGGTCAAGCGTAAATTGGCATTATTTAGTGCAGTTTTTTGACGTTCAATTTCGTCTTTTGAAACGATATCCATTTTAGAAATGGCTTCATTCAGCAAGGCACGTAAATTATGTTCTATATCTTTTTTAGGCTGATCAACCTGTTCCAAAATTGCTTGTAATAATGTTTCAATCATGAGGAATCCAAATGAGTAATGTTCTTTGCCTAGTGTAACATCGCGTATTGATTTTATTTAAGTAATTTTTTATCCGATGCGTAAAGCATGATGTCTCCTATAATTTAGCAATGAAATCTAAAAAAACACGCAATATTATGTGTTTTTTAAAGTTGCAACTTCACCTAAGTATATACAATAGGTTATAAAGGCAATGCATGTTGATTGAATTAATCACCCCAACCATTAATAAGATTGGCATGAAAATTGAACATAAAACCTTACTGGTGAAATAAGCCGAAGGAAAACAATATGAAGCTCGTAACTGCAATTGTAAAACCGTTTAAATTAGATGACGTGCGTGAAGCACTGTCTGATATAGGCGTTCAAGGGATTACCGTAACTGAAGTTAAAGGTTTTGGTCGTCAAAAGGGGCATACTGAACTTTATCGTGGCGCTGAGTATGTTGTTGATTTTCTGCCTAAAGTGAAAATCGAAATCGCAATCAGTGATGACATGGTAGATTCAGTGATTGAATCTATTACACGCGTTGCTAGCACTGGCAAAATTGGTGATGGAAAAATTTTCGTGACTAATTTAGAGCAAGTAATTCGTATTCGTACAGGTGAAACAGGTCCAGACGCTGTTTAATTTGGCACGAAGATTGCTGGTTATGTATATCAATACATAACTCACAAAATTAGGTTGGGGGATACGAATGAAAAAAATGCTATTAGCGCTCAGCCTGTCTGGCGCACTTATTGGCGGATCAGTTGCGTGGGCAGAAGAAAACGTAGCTGAGCCTGCATCTACAGCTGTTGCAACGGCAAGTGATGTGACTGCAACAGTCGCCGATACATCGGCAACCGTTGCGCCTGAAACGGTGACTGCCACAGCTGCGCCAGCAGAGGCAGAAAAACCAACTTTAAATACAGGTGATACAGCGTGGATTCTTGTATCTACAGCACTTGTATTGCTAATGACAATTCCCGGTTTAGCATTGTTCTACGGCGGTATGGTTCGTAAGAAAAATGTGCTTGCCACCATGGCGCAAAGCTTTACTGCCGCAGCAGTGGTCAGCATCGTATGGGTGGTCATTGGTTATTCACTTGCATTTGGTTCTGGTAACGCTTTTATTGGTGGTTTCGATAAAATCATGTTATCTGGAATTACAACAGATGCGCTGAGTGGCACAATTCCAGAAATTCTTTTCGTTATTTTCCAAATGACTTTTGCGATTATTACCGTTGCCATTATCAGTGGTTCTGTGGCTGATCGTATGAAATTTAGTGCTTGGATCACATTTATTACGATTTGGGTCATTATTGTTTATGCACCGATTGCACACTGGGTATGGGGTGGTGGCTGGTTAATGAATGATGGCGCACTAGATTTTGCTGGTGGTACTGTTGTTCATATTAACTCGGGTGTTGCCGGTCTAGTTGCTGCGTATTTACTGGGTAAACGTATGGGCTTAGGCAAAGAATCTATGGCACCACATAACTTAACTTTAACTGTATTGGGTGCAAGCTTGGTATGGGTCGGTTGGTTTGGTTTCAATGGTGGTTCTGCTTTAGGTGCCAATGGTTCAGCAGCGTATGCTTTGGTCACAACTCAAATCGCAGCCGCAGCGGCAGCAATTGCTTGGTTAGTGGTTGAAAAAATTGTTCGTGGTAAAGGTTCAGTATTGGGTGCAGCATCGGGTGCAGTTGCTGGTCTGGTTGTGATTACGCCAGCAGCAGGTTTTGTGACGGTAAGTGGTGCGTTGATCATGGGCTTAATCGGTGGTGTAGTGTGCTTCTGGGGGATCTCAGGTCTTAAACGTATCCTTAAAGCAGATGACTCCTTGGATGCATTTGGTTTACATGGTGTAGGTGGTATTGTTGGTGCGATTTTAACAGCAGTATTTGCCAGTTCATTCATTATGGGCGACAAAGCACCGACAGATGTCATGCATCAATTATGGGTACAAGTTGAAGGTGTGTTAGCAACAATCGCATACTCAGCAGTTGTGACCTTTATCCTACTTAAAATTATCGATGTGGTGATTGGGATCCGTGTTGAATCTGATGATGAACGTATGGGTCTTGATTTAAGCCAACATGGCGAACGTATCGAATAATCAATCTAATTAGAATAATAACTATATATAGTATAAAACAGTCCGTAAGGGCTGTTTTTTTTCCATATCTTGCGAAAGGCTCAACAAAATCTGGTTTTTTTGCTACACTAGCTGAAATCATGAATTTTGTTCAATAAAACCACTATGCATTGTCCATTTTGCAACGCTGCAGATAGTAAAGTAATCGACTCTCGTTTGGCCGCTGAAGGTAGCCAGATTCGTCGACGTCGTGAATGTATCAGTTGTGGCGAACGTTTTACGACATTTGAGAGTTATGAAGTGGTCATGCCACGCGTGACCAAGTCAGATGGTAAAAATGAACCGTTTGACGAAGCAAAATTACGACGCTCTTTAATGCACGCCTTACAAAAAAGACCCGTGACTCAAGAACAGATTGAAACCGTCATTAGTGATATTCAATTGCAAATTCGCCGCCTCGGTGAACGTGATGTACGTTCACGCACCATTGGTGAAATTGTCATGAAATCTTTGTTTGCATTGGATCATGTGGCTTATGTGCGTTTTGCGTCGGTGTATCAGGATTTCCAAGATATTGATGCGTTTCGTCATCAAATTGAACAAATGCAAGATCGTGGGCAAGACCACTAATTTATTTTTGAACGTTATTGATTAGGAATTTTATGTCTGAGTTTGATTCAAATTCTAAACCCGAAGATTATGTCAACATAGATCAGGTTTGGATGCAGAAAGCAATTGAGCTCGCGAAGCTTGGACAATATTCCACACGACCAAACCCGAACGTCGGTTGTGTCATTGTAAAAGATGGGCAATGGGTGGGAGAGGGCTTTCATCCTAGAGCTGGTCAACCTCACGCCGAAGTTTTTGCCATGCGTCAAGCAGGCGAGTCTGCCAAGGGTGCAACTGCTTATGTTACTTTGGAACCTTGTGCGCATTATGGTCGTACACCACCTTGTGCCAAAGGCTTGGTTGAAGCAGGTGTCAGCAAAGTTGTCGTTGCATGCGCTGATCCAAATCCTTTGGTGGCGGGAAAAGGCGTGGATATCTTACGTCAGGCAGGGATTGAGGTTGAAACAGGGGTTTGTGAGCAACAAGCGGCACAACTCAATCAAGGCTTTTTAAAAGCAATGGCAACGGGTGTGCCTTATGTACGGTTAAAGGTGGCGTCAAGTTTAGATGGCCGTACGGCAATGGCGTCTGGTGAGTCTAAATGGATCACTGGGGCTGAATCACGTCAAGATGTTCAGCATTGGCGGGCCATTTCAGGTGCAGTAATTACCGGGATCGATACCATTTTGGCAGATGACCCTCAATTAAATGTGCGTTCATTGGGTGATATTGATATTGCAACGATTGTCCAGCCTAAGCGGGTGATTTTAGACCGACAAGGGCGTTTGCCGCTCAATGCTCAAATTTTTAGCGCACCTGAAACAGTGATGGTTATGGGACCATTTCGTCAAGAACTTGCCAAGCTGGGCGTGGTACAATTAGAAGTTCAATCTTTAAAAGATTTGCTTACGACTTTAAAAGATTTCCAAATTTACGATGTGTTGGTTGAAGCAGGTGCGACATTATCCACTGCATTTTTGCAGGAAAAACTGGTGGATGAATTAATCAGTTATGTTGCGCCAACCTTTTTAGGACAATCAGCACGTGCCATGTTCAATGCCGAATTTGAAACGATGGCACAACAATTACGTTTTAAGTTACAAGATGTTCATCAGTTTGGTGATGACATTCGCTTAAGACTTATCCCTTCACAAGAGTCAGTATGAATCCAGAGTCAACATCATCGGTTTACCATAAACGTCGTCATGCTGCGCGTACAACAGATGAATATCTTTTTCATCAGTTGGTTCCCTATTTGGGAAACAAACGTCGTTTGTTGCATCTGATTCTTGAAGCGCTTGAAATCACAGGTACTTTGAATCCTAAGGGTAAACGCGCCCCGATTTTTGCCGATTTTTTTGCAGGCAGTGGGGTGGTTTCACGTTTAGCACGTCAAAATGGCTATCGGGTGATTGCCAATGATTGGGAACCGTATAGCCATGCATTAAATCATGCCATTTTGGCATGCACAGATGCACCTGCATTTAAAGAATTGGGTGGGTATCAAAAAGCCATCGATTATTTAAACCGCTTGCCTGAAGTGAAAGGATGGGTTACGCATAACCTTTGTCCGCGGAATGATGAAATTTATGACCCTGCACGTGACCGTTTGTTTTTTAAACGCCGTAATGGGATGCGTATAGATGCAATTCGCCAGCAAATTGCCACTTGGCAAGCACAGGGTGCAATTGACGATGTAGAAATGAGTGCCTTATTGGCACCTTTGCTCTATTCAGCAAGTTTTGTCAGTAATACCAGTGGTGTATTTAAAAGCTTCCATCATGGTTGGGGTGGTAAGACTCAAACTGCGCTGGAACGGATTGAGTCGTTATTGTGGCTTACCCCCAGCCGCTTTAGTGAAGTTGGGCAGAATAAACAGAAAACCCCAATGGCAGAAGTGTGGTGTGTTGATGCACAACACTTGGCAAATCAAATGAGTGGTTTTGAAGTCGATGTTGCCTATTTAGATCCACCGTATAACCAACATGCTTATAGTAGTAATTATCATGTACTTAACTCGCTAACACTGTGGGATCAAGTTGATTTACCGACACCGGATACCAAAGGTTTTAAAAGCGGGATTGACCGTGCATGGCGTAAAGAACGTCCTAGTCCTTATAATTCTTCTAAGCATGCACAAGAAGCTTATGAGAATTTGTTGGAAACCATTAATGCGCGCTATATTCTCACCAGTTACTCAACCGATGGAAATATTGAGGCCAAAGACTTATTGGCGGCCAATCTGAAGCGTGGCAAAGTCACCTTATTGACTCAGGATGTGCCTCGTTATCGTGTCAGTAAACAGCGCCAGTCTGAACGCGCACGTGTGCTTGAGTTTATTGTGATCACCGATACCCATGCCAAGTCTGGACCACCATTGCGTCAGCTGTTGGGACAACTTTATCATTTTGCGGAATTGGGTGGTGTGGATACTTCAGGGGTAAGTACACAACTGGCCTTATGGTAACAACTCGCCTTTACCATTAAAATATGGGGCGAGTGCAAATAAACACGATTGAACTTCATCAGTTCCTCTCACTGCAGCAGTAGGTAGAATTATGTTCACAGGTATCATTGAAAGTTTGGGTAAAGTCGAGAGTTTACAAAATGTAGGCGGTGATGTGCGCTTACGTATTCAGACAGACTTGGATATGTCTGATGTACATTTGGGCGACTCTATTGCAACCAATGGCATCTGTTTAACTGTAATTGACTGGGGTGAAAACTTGTACGCTGCGGATGTATCCCGTGAAAGCTTAAATCGTTCGACTTTAGCAAGTTGGAAAGCGGGGCAAGCGGTCAATGTGGAAAAAGCAATGTTGCCGACAACACGCTTCGGTGGACATATCGTCAGTGGACATGTCGATGCTGTGGGTGAAATCACCGTAGTGCGTTCAGATGCTCGCTCACTGTATTTCGAAGTCACTGCACCTGTTGAAATTGCTAAATATTTGGCTGAAAAAGGGTCTGTGACTGTAGATGGAATTAGCCTCACCATCAATCATTTACGTGGAAATATCTTAAGTTTAAATTTAATTCCACACACTGCTGAACGGACCAATATTGCAACGTGGAAAGTGGGCTCTCAAGTCAATTTAGAAGTCGATGTATTGGCACGGTATATTGAAAGATTGTTGCTTGGTGATAAAGCTGCTGAGCCAAAAGCAGAGTCTAAACTCAGTATGGAATTTCTGGCAGCCAATGGTTTTTTAAAGTAAATAAAAACCGAACCCGATTAAAAAAGCCTAATTTATTTAGGCCTTTTTAATATATACATGATTAAATTAGGCTAATATATCGTGAATTCTTCTGTAAGAGAGTTGAGTATTGCTTGAATTTTTATTGCATTTAGAACAATTATTGCCCACTTTTTTAGAAAATTACGGGCTGTGGATTTATGCCATTTTGTTTCTAATCATTTTTGCAGAAACTGGCTCAGTCTTTATGTTTTTTCTCCCAGGCGATAGTTTATTGATCGCTGTTGGTGCTTTATGTTCTACCGCTGAATCTGTGCATTTGCACTATATGGGTGTGTTGCTGATTATTGCTTCAATTTTGGGGTATATGGTGAACTATTATACGGGGCGTGCGCTAGGTTTTAAGTTTTTCCACGCGCATTCACGTTGGTTTAAGCCTGAATATATTAAAAAGACCAACCATTATTTTGAAAAGCATGGTGGGAAAACCATTCTGGTTGCCCGTTTTGTGCCTTTTGTTCGTTCTTTTGCTCCTTTTGCAGCGGGTGCAGGGCATATGAAAATGCCAGTATTCATGTTGTATAACATTTTAGGCGGATGGATTTGGATTGCGCTGTTGCTTGGTGCGGGTTATGGCGCGGGCAATTTATTATCTTTGCTGCTCGATTCATTTTAATCAGATTCAAACCGTCGTAAACTACCCCGATCAATAAGCCGAAGGCTGATCCTCAACATTCGGCTTATTGATATTGAGAGTAGAATAAAACCACGAGTGGTTTCATTTAAAAAATCAGCGGTATTGCTCAAAATAATCTGCTACTATTTTTACGCACTGACACAAAAAAATATCCAGAAAGTGCAAACAGAAAAAGCTTTCAAATCGCCAAAGTGCTAACATTTTGCAAGTTTTAAAATCTTAATGCTGGTGAGCAAAAATGTTAATACAACGTGGTGGGTTAAAAGTTGTGGCTGGGCTTGGAATTTCAGGCGTTTCAGCCGTAAATTTTCTTCATGAAAATGGCTACCGTGTTGCAGTCACAGATTCTCGTGAAGTCCCACCAGGACATGAGCAAATTCCAGCAGCAGTTCAAACCAGCTTTGGTCAACTCGATCAAGATTTACTTTTACAAGCTGAAGAAATTGTCATTAGCCCAGGGTTAGATCCTCAGTTGCCAGCAATTCAAGCTGCGATTGCAAAAGGTATTCCCGTCATCAGTGAAATACAAATTCTCCGCCGTGCTACAGATAAACCGATTGTGGCGATTACTGGTTCAAATGCAAAAAGTACCGTGACTACTTTGATTGGTTTAATGGCACAAGACGCAGGGGGTTAAGGTTGCGGTAGGGGGTAACTTGGGGCGTCCAGCTTTGGATTTAACCCATGATGATCCAGACGTTTATATCCTTGAACTTTCCAGCTTTCAATTGGAAGCAACCTCAAGTTTAAATGCAGAAGTGGCTGTGGTCTTGAACATGAGTGAAGATCACTTGGACCGTCATGGGGATATGGCAGGTTACCATGCGGCAAAACATCGTATTTTCCAAGGTGTGAAAAAAGTCGTATATAACCGTGACGATTCATTGACGCGTCCATTGGTGCCAGATGTCACACCAATGCAAAGCTTTGGGCTCAATGCACCTGATTTAAAACAATACGGTATTCTAAGAGAAGATAACGGTACGATTTGGTTAGCGCGAGGTCGTGAGCGTTTACTTAAAAGTTCAGAGATGTATATCCAAGGAACACATAATGTTGCCAATGCTTTGGCATGTTTAGCTTTGGGTGAAGCGATTGGTTTACCAATGGACAAAATGCTTGAAACCTTAAAAACCTTTAAAGGTTTAGAGCACCGTTGCGAATTCGTTAAAGAAGTGAATGGCGTTCGTTATTATAATGATTCTAAAGGCACCAATATCGGTGCAACTTTAGCAGCATTGGACGGCTTAGGTGCTGCAATTGAAGCTCAAGGTGGTCAGGTTGCAATTATTTTGGGTGGTCAGGGCAAAGGGCAGGACTTTACTGCACTACGTGAGTCTCTGCAAAAATATGCCAAAGTTGCGGTACTGATAGGTGAAGATCGCTCAATCATTGAAAATGCCATTGCAGGGACAACAACGCTGCTACATGCAGCATCTTTGCAACAAGCTGTAGAACTTTGTCAACAACATACGCATGCGCAAGATGTAGTGCTATTATCACCTGCATGTGCAAGCTTTGATATGTTTACAGGCTATCCTGAGCGTGGTCATCGCTTTGTTGAATATGTAAATGCTCTAAACTAAAAAGAATCATAAGGAAATAAGTATGGCTGGGTTAGCTCAGACGACTATAAGTAAGATTCACCAAGTGTATGATCGCTGGATGCCAAAATTGCCGGCAGAGATTACACCGCGTAATGTACTGATATTTTGCGTCATTTCATTGTTGTGTATTGGTACGGTGATGGTGGCTTCGGCTTCAATGCCTTATGCCGAACGGATGCATGAAAACGAATTTCACTATGTGATTCGTCATGCAATTTCGATCGTGGTGGCTTTTGTTGCAGCCGCAATTACCTATCGCGTTTCACTCAACCTTTGGTTTAAAAATACCTTTCCATTGTGGTTGATCACCATTGCTTTATTACTCGCCGTCTTGGTGGTGGGTACAGAAGTCAATGGTTCAACACGTTGGATTCGTGTAGGTGGATTTACCTTGCAGGCAACCGAAGTCGCCAAGGTGATGATGGCCATATTTACCGCAGACTATGTGGTTCGTCGTGCTGAAGAAGTCCGTAATAATATTAAGGGCTTGGTACGTCTAGGTGTGGTGATGTTGCTGACGGTCGGACTGATTATTGCAGAGCCTGACTTAGGGGCAACAGTGGTAATTGCTGTTTCGATGCTGGGTGTGTTCTTCTTGGCTGGTGCACCCATGATCCAGTTCGGTTTTGCATTCGGCGCGATTTTGGTGGCATTTGTATCCTTAATCGTGTTTGAACCATATCGTTATGAACGCTTAATGTCATTCTCAAACCCTTGGGCTGATCCTTTGGGCTCTGGTTATCAATTGTCGAATGCCTTGATGGCCTTTGGTCGTGGTGAATGGTTTGGGGTGGGCTTAGGACATAGTATTCAAAAAATGTCTTATTTGCCTGAAGCACATACTGACTTTATGTTGGCAATTTTAGGTGAAGAATTCGGTTTCTTTGGTATTTCGACCGTTTTGTTACTCTCATTTGTGATGTTGATTTGCTGTATTCGTATCGGTCAGCGTGCGCTCAATCATCAATATTTGCGCGCAGGATATTTGGCTTACGGGATCAGTATTATTTTCTTATTACAGATCTTGGTGAATGCTGGTATGAATATGGGCATGTTGCCGACCAAGGGGCTAACGCTTCCATTTATTAGTTATGGTGGTTCATCTTTAATTATGTGTGCGGTGATGATCAGTTTAATTCTCAAAATTGATGCAACCACCAAGGATGCCAATCCAGCGCGAGAAGAGTCTAGTTTTTAATTTTTTATTGAACTTAAATAGACAAGCCATTTGATCACAAATGGCTTTTTTTATGGGTGATTTAGTTTGGATTTTGCGTATTGCAATATTTTAATGCCGATTGGGTGGTCTTAAATTTTACCCAGTCCCAAGTTTGATAACCGGACTCACTCAGTCGTAATACATCGATCGCTGTTGGGGAATAATAAAACGAAGTTTCCAATACACCATTGGCATAAATCTTGATCTGATGTTTTCCTGGGGTATTTGCAAATTTAAGTTTGATTGGGGTTTTGTGATCGACCTTGATGATTGCAGAGCGATCGACTTGAACTGAATAAGTTGGTAATGGTTTACCCCATTGTTCACGTGGTGCGCCACTCATTTCATCAACAACAGCAGTTTTAGAAATCGGGGAAATACATAAAATTGCCATTTGTGCATAGACCTGTGTAAGGCCTGTGATCATGAGAAAACTCAGCGTTATTAGATTTTTTAAAAGGTTCATCTCAATCCTGAATGATGTTGGTATTCTTATGTTGGTATTGTTGCTTAATCAGGGATTACTGATAAATGGATTGTAGCGTTGTCCCTTGAGGAATGCGAGAGATATCCCATTGAGCGACAGCTTGAGCCAACATGAGATCTGGCTGATCTAGGTCTACTGGAGCTTGTCCAAGTGCTATAATCGCTTGTAACAGCAATTCAGGTGCATGTTTGAGATCAAGCGCTTGCGCAAGGTTTTGTTTAGAGAGTTTTTGCCCCAAATGATTCATGGCGAGGGGTAAGTGCATATATTCAAGAGCTGGATAACCCAAAAGCTGTCCTAGCCAAATTTGACGTTCAGTATTATCCAATAAATCCGCACCACGCACGACATGGCTGATTTCTTGTAAATAATCATCGACAACGACTGCCAGTTGATAATTGATAATGCCATCACGACGCTTCAGTACAAAGTCACCCAAATCGTGTTGTAAGTTCGCGCAATGTTGTCCTTGTAAGCGGTCATTGAAACAAATGTTTTGATCAGAAACTTTTACACGAATGGCTTGGTCTTGAAAGTCGAGCTGTTTGTCTCGGCAGGTGCCAGCATAGATATGATTTGAGCCTAATATTTTACGGGTACATTCACAGGCATAAACGCAATGTTTTTGTTTGAGTTGTTCGATTACAGATTGATAAATGTCTAAGCGATGTCTTTGATAAATGATTTCAGCATCGGATTGGAAGCCAAAAGCATCTAGGCATTTTAAAATATGCTGTTCACTATCTGGGTAAATACGTGGGATATCCGTGTCTTCAATGCGGACGATCCATTGCCCATGATGCGCTTTAGCGTCGCAATAGCTCGCGACAGCGGTCACTAAGGAACCAAAATGTAACGGCCCTGTGGGTGAGGGTGCAAACCGACCTTTGTATACGGTACTCTTCCTCCCTCCCTTTGGAAAAGAGAGGGTTGGGGAGGAATTTGACACAGTATTAACCGTTATTTTGCTTCTCTTTGATCTCTGCAAGGGTTTTACAGTCGATACATAAAGTTGCAGTTGGTCGTGCTTCTAAACGGCGTAAACCAATTTCGATACCGCAAGTTTCACAGAAACCATAGTCATCATTTTTAATCGCTTCAATAGATTGCTCTATTTTACGAATAAGTTTACGTTCACGGTCACGGGTACGTAATTCGATGGCAAACTCTTCTTCTTGCGTCGCACGGTCATTTACATCAGGTAAAGAAGAAGATTCATCTTGCATTGTATTTAGGGTGCGATCCACTTCCGACATCAATTCTGCTTTCCATGCCAGCAAAATTTTACGAAAATGTTCGAGTTGCCCCTCAGACATGTATTCTTCATTTTTCTTTGGCTGATAAGGCTCGATACCGAATAGACTTGCTGTAGTACCGTTTTCATTGGTCTTCGGATTGGTTTTACGCACTCGCTTTACAGACTTATCATCTGCAATTGCTGTTTGTTCTTCCAAGACTTGATTTTGGTTGTCATTCGCCATAAAGGGCATTCCTCATCATATACGTATTATCTATACGCAAAAAATATGGTGATATGCAAGTATTTTTATCACTACCAACAGAATGAATCTATCGGGGGCGTCATCATATAGATTTTTTTACCAAGATGAAAGTCACCTAACCCTGAATTCGACTTTCTGCATATCTCGTTGGACGAATAACTTAATAGAAAAAAACCAAAATGAAAAGCTAGTAACCTGAAATTTCTTCATTAATTGTAACTTTGAAGTGATCCAAGCGGTGTACAGAGGTCTCAAATTCACCATTGGCTTTTAAATGTAAGCAACGGTAACCAGGCGCAATCGGGTCAAATGAAAACTCTTGGCTGAGGGGTTTAAATTGTACACACGTTGCAGGAGTAGAAATAAACTGTATTCCATTCCACAGGTTATAGGATTCTTGATGGACATGACCATGTAACACAGCTTTGATGTTATCAAAGGGTTCGAGTACGGCCTTTAATTCATCGGCATTTTTGAGCTTATGTTGATCGAGCCATTTGGAATGCATATCAAAAGGATTGTGATGACAGGCGATAAGGATAAACTTGTCACGCAATTGTTCCAATAGCCGTTTTAGATGGACCAATTGTTCCGTTTGAATGTTTCCATCGGTACGTCCACCCACAGCACTATTCAACAAAATGATACGCCATTGATCTAACTCAATCACTGCTGGAATAGGTTCTGGCGAATGGAACGGGAACAAGTTTATATTGTCGTGATTTCCCGGAATTTGGTAGAAATCGACACCAAAACGCTGCATATATTCTAAATAGCGCGCATAAGTTTCTGGAAATGCAGCTTGAGCCAAATCACCAGTATGTAAAATCAGATCGATATTTTTATAACGTTGCTGAATATCATCCATGACGGCATGAAAGCTTTCTTCAGGATTAATCCCGACAAACTCTGCATCAGGTTTATCCATCAGGTGTGTATCTGTGATTTGGATAATCACTCTATCTTTATCTGTTTGCGGCAATATCTCTGATTGCATGCCTTTCCCCTAGACATCTTCAAATGCATGCAAGTGCTGTTGTAGCCATTGCAAAGCCATAATCACAGGTGCATTTTTTAAACGATTACTTTTTAATAATAGACTCAGATCTGAATAATCAATGATATGAAGTTGGATATTTTCACCTTCATCTGGCATACCAAACACACCACCTTCAGCAGGTAATGCGGCTTGCGCTACATAGAGATGAAAGATTTCATCGCATGCACCAGCAGATGGATAGAAGCTAAACAGGTGTTTGATTTGGTTTAATTCACATCCAGATTCTTCGATGCTTTCCCGTCGAATGCAACTTTCTGGAGATTCATCTCCATCAAGTACGCCTGCAATGATTTCGAGTTGCCAAGGTGAAATTTCATCATCAATTGCCCCTACACGAAACTGTTCAATCAATGCAAATTTTTGTTGTTGATCATTATAAATCAGTACACCAGCAGCTTCTTTACGGCGAATTAATTCACGTTGAATGGCTGAGGTATATTCAGTTTGATTAAATAATCGGTGTCGCAAGCTCACTTTTTCGACTTGAACAAAACCTTTAAAGGCATATTCACGAGATTGTATTTCTACATCATTATGGGTGTAGGTTGCTTGCTGAATGATGTTCATGTGCACAGTTAGGATGAAACATATTCACTTCATCCTAACTTAGAAATAGTGAAAGACAAAAGTTTT
>BCQK01000027.1_pt1 | contig 14184 bp, 10 predicted proteins | sample 1008131 | NCBI WGS metagenome assembly BCQK01 (sample SAMD00035458, study PRJDB4067) | museum specimen metagenome | isolation source: Liagora japonica specimen isolated from | place: Japan
GATAATATTAGAAACTTGAGCTGGAGTATCTGTTTGAGAATGAATAGGCTCAACCAAATCAATTTCAACATTTTGATCCTGATTTTCAGGTGCTAAAAAGAATACATCTTGATTTGGACTAGACGGAGACGTGGTATTTTTCGGTTGACTCAACTCAGCACCAAACAAGGTTAAACTTGGTTCTGCATTTTCTACGTCAATTTTCTCTTGAACAGTTGGCTGCTGTGCTTCAATACCTTGATTATTATGAGCCGTTGCTTCAACCACAGCGCTTTGTTGTACTTCCTCAGTAAAGTCATCTAAATAGTCATCACTGCTCGGTTCATGGTCAACACTTTGCTGTTGAGTTTGCTGATCTTCAACTTGGTCAAAAGCTGGATCTAAATCACTCACTACACGCTGCGAATTGGCCTCAACCTGCGCTTGCTGTGTCTCCGCTAATGGCGCGTCAGTTTCTGGTTGTGAACTCACATTCAAAGTAGCATTTTGTTGTTCACTGTTTTTTTCAACAGGCACTTGCTGAGCCTGCTGTTGATGAGCTGGCTCTTGCTGAATTTGTGCTTGTTGCACAAGCCCCGTTTGAACAGATGCTTGATGCGGTTGCTGTGAAATAGCAACTTGATCGATATTCTGATTGTTTTGTGGTTGTTGAGCTTGAGAGACTACAATTTCATTGCTTTGCATCGGTCTAAATGCCAGTAAACGCAATACTGTCATTTCAAAGCCTTGCTCTTGTGTTACTGCAAGTTGTAGCTCCGCTCTACCTTTACTGGCAATTTGATAATAAAGCTGTAAATCTTGTGCAGAGACAATTTTTGATAACTGCATAATTTTTTGATTAATTTCAGCACTGTATTTTAGACTTAAATCAGGCAAATATTGCAACATTGCCAACTCATGCAAAGTCGAAATAAACTGATCTAAAACCAATGAAACATCTAAAGCCTGTTGCCTAAATTGTAGTAATAATTGGCTGACACGTGCATTTTGGTTTTGATGAATTGCCAAGATCAAATCATAAATAATGGTTCTATCAATCAAACCCAGCATTTCTTTGACATCTTGATGATGAATTGCACCTTGACCATAGGCAATTGCTTGGTCAGTTAAAGACAATGCATCACGTAATGAACCTTGGGCAGATTCAGCAATTTGCCAAATCGCATCTTGCTCTGATGAAATTTCTTCTTTATTTAAAATATCTGTAAGGTGATGGGTAATTTCATCTACAGCCAATGGACGTAATGTAAATTGCAAGCAACGTGAAATCACCGTAATTGGTAATTTTTGTGGATCTGTTGTGGCAAATAAAAATTTTACGTGTTCAGGCGGTTCTTCTAATGTTTTCAATAACGCATTAAAGGAATGCGTCGACAGCATATGTACCTCATCGATCAAATATACCTTAAATCGACCTTGGGTCGGTGCATAAGGTACATTGTCGAGCAACTCACGTGTGTCTTCAACTTTTGTCCGTGATGCAGCATCGATTTCAATAAGGTCAATAAAGCGCCCTTCATTTACCGCCTTACAGGTTGCACAAACTTCACAAGGTGTAGAGGTTACCCCTGTTTCACAATTTAAACATTTCGCTAAAATTCGAGCAATTGTGGTTTTCCCTACCCCACGCGTTCCAGTAAATAAATAGGCATGGTGTAAACGTCCACGATCTAAAGCACTGGTCAGTGCACGTGAAACGTGATTCTGTCCGACCAATTCATTAAAGTTACGTGGGCGATATTTACGTGCAAGTACCTGATACATGGAAGCTCCTAGTTACAGGTCTAAGGATACTGTTTTTTTGCTGATTAGTGAATGAAGAACTGTAGAGTTATTTTTTATTAGAGATAATTCGATCAATTTCTTCGAGTTTTGCTATTCTGATCACCTTTTTAGAATCGTGTTTAAGTAAAATTAGCTTATCTTGGCTTGCATCCAAAATATACCAACCCGTACTATTTTTCTCATCTTATAATTTAGCCATTGGCAATTGTTCAAGATTGTTCAGCTTTATTTGCGCTGAGAAACAAGTCGTTAAAGCAACAAATACGATCAGAATAAATAATTTGATTTCATTATCTTTTTTTATTTCTTTATTTGTAAATATCCCGAATGTAAGCCCAATTAGGACACAATTCCAAAACATTGAAGTGATACTGATAAGGCCAAATGTTGTTAATAAAAAAACAATTATTGAAGCAATAGCAATAACAAAAATGGTTTGCCAAAAGTGGAATGATTTATCCTGTTGAATAATTGCTTGATAAGTATTATCCGTTTGATCTGGGTCTGTTGATAGTTTAAAGCGTTTTTTCTGTCTAAAATTGAATGATTTCTTAATTAACCATTTGAATGTTTCCATTAAAAAAATAACTAAAACAATAACTCCAGACATCAAAAGCAAAACTTTTAATATTTCAAAAATATAGAAGGTAGGCGATAAAACAGACATTACCCACACTGCATCTAGGGAATAGTAGAAAAAAGCATTTGAAAAGACAGATATACTTAATGCTACGACAGACAATACTCCAAATAACTCTGTAATTGATAATTCTTTTTTAATCATTTAATTAAAGTCAAAAATATTATTGATTGTTTTTAACACAACACCTGTACAATATAAAGTTTATCTATCTCTTAAATAGATTTAAAAATATACACTAGCAAATTTACTAAAAAAACACTGCCGTGGCAGTGTTGATTAAATCACAATTTGAGCTTGCTAAAGTTTTTCAATCGCTTCACCAAACTCATTTTTTCACACTGTAAAATCTAAATGTAAAAAATAAGCGCATAATTTAAATTATGCGCAATATTCTAGACTGCTCGCTGTTTCTTTGCAGGTAAAGCGCGCCAAACAAATACAGATAAAACGAGAAACATCACACCCGAAATACCCAAGACTTTACTATGTGAATGAATAAACGCTTCAAAGGCAGCTTGTTTTACCTGTTGCATCAATGCAGGTTCTAGCTGTTTGCTCAGCAATAATGCCTCACCAATAGAAGAACTTGCTTGAGTTGCGATATTCAGCGGTAAATGATCAGGTAAGATAATCGAATGTGCATAAAATATAGATAGCAATAGTCCAAAAATCGCAATCCCAAGACCTGCACCTAACTCATACGCCATGCCTTCGATTGCACCAGCAGCCGTTGCTTTTTGTGGAGGTACAGCAGACATAATAGCTGCTGTGGAAGATAATAATGCGATTTCAACACTGATCCCCATTAGCACCATCCACACCCAAGCTTGAATATAATCGATGTCAAAATTGGTCATGGCCAAACCAAAGAAACATAAGGCACACATCAACATCCCAACAGTTGCTACAGGTCTTAAACCATAGTGATTCATTAAAATACTGGTAAAGGGTCCACCAATACTAATTGCAATCATAAAGGGTAAAATAAACAAACCTGCTTCCAATGGGCTATATCCATACACAAACTGTAATTCTTGTGAAAGCAGTAGCTCAAAACCAACTAATGCAATCATTGCCACCATTGCCATCACAATACTGGTTGAGATCACAGGATTCTTAAACAGACTAAAATCAATCATCGGTTGGGTTGTTTTCAATTGATGGCGGATAAATCCCACCAACAATCCCAATCCAAGCACAAAAATCAAAATCATCCCTAGGCTAAACGCATAGATAGAGGTCTTAATCGAATAAATCAGCATTAAGATTGCAGTGACCAAAATGAGCGCTTGTAATAGATTTAAAGGTTGTTTGGTTTGTACTGCTTGCTTTGGCACCAGCCATGTGGTCAATACCAAGACCAAAATAATAATTGGCACATTAATCAGAAACACGGTTCCCCATGAAAAATGTTCCAGAATAAAACCACCCAACAGTGGACCAAAAGCGGCTCCACCACCACCGACAGTTCCCCAAATACCTAAAGCATAATTACGTTGTTTTTCATCTAAAAAGGTATTACGAACACCTGCCAAGGTTGCAGGTAAAATCATGGCAGCGCCTACACCAAGAAATGCTCTGGCAGCAATCAACATATAGGCTGAACTCGCAAAAGCAGCCATGAGAGAAGCCACACCAAAAATACCAGCACCAATCAGCATCAGCCGTTTAAAACCAATACGATCCCCCAATGCCCCCATGGGTAAAATCAAACCTGCCATGATCAGTGAATAGATATCTATCACCCAGAGCATTTCATTACTGGATAGTGATAAGGCAGCACTCAATGTTGGGATGGCAACATGCAAAACCGTTGCATCAATTGAAACCGGTAAATAAATTAAAACGATGATTGCCAAAATCACCCAATTGCGGTACATAACACACCTAATTAAAGTTGGACACTTGTTCAAGTTGAGTCATTATAACCAGACTTGAACAAACGTCCAACTTTGTTTAATATTTGTTTTGTAAATTTTGTTGTATTAAAAGTGATGAACTATTTAAACCGAGAACAGCGTCGTACTATGATTTTGGATGCAGCAAAGCGTGTTGCATTACAAGATGGATTGAATGGATTAACTGTGCGCCGTATTGCCGCAGAAGCACAAGTTTCAACAGGACAAGTACATCATCACTTTGAATCAAGTTCGCATTTAAAGGCCGAAGTTTTTATTGAATTGATGGATCAACTCAATGAAGTAGAAGATCAAATTAAAACCAACAGTAGTTTTGAACGTTTATCCCTCTTGCTAGGCTTTGAAAATATTGAACTAACGCAACCCTATTTACGACTCTGGAATGAAGCTGAGATTTTAATCGACCAAGATCCTGAAATTAAAAAAGCTTATAATATTACGATGGAACAATGGCATGTAGCCTTGGTTACTGCGATTGAACATGGCGTCAGCCAACAAGAATTTAAAATTGCTACAGCCAGCAGCAGCCAAGACATTGCTTGGCGGCTGATTGCTTTTGTTTGTGGTTTAGAAGGAATCTATCAACTTGGCTTAAAAGGTCTAGACCAACACTCGTTTAAACACCATGTCGAAACCATCCTAAAAATGGAGTTATTTGCCTAAGAAAATATTGATAAATCTATATACTGCTGTTTAAAGTCCTTATTTTTAATTCTTTTGCAAAATAAGACTCAGCCATCTGATCTTCTATAAAATTTCAATCTCTTTGATCTTAATATTTAGAACCAGCCTTTACTTCCTTTAAGTAAACCATCGGCGCAACGCAATGTTTCTTGGGTCAGTCCCCAAAGACGATAATCACCGGTGATTGAACCAATGGCAAAATTATGGGTATAGGCAAAACTAAGCCCTCGTTGCGGGTCACACCACGCCCCAGAACCGTTATATCCAATGTGACCAAAGCCTTGCTTGGCACGTTTACCCATACTAATCACACGGTGGTAGCCTAAACGCCATTTCATCGGAATTGGCATCACGCGATCTCGTTTAATCGATTGAATTTGACTTAATTCAGCAAATATTTCAGGACGAATGAAAACTTTTCCTTCCCAAACCCCTTTATTTGCCATCATGGCATAAACTTTTGCAAGACTATTGGCGCTAAATACACCATTGGCCGCTGGAATAATTGCTTGAAGCCCTTGGTCACTAAAGAAACTAAAATCACGCATCCCTTTCGGTACCATAGCATCTAAAAAATCTTGTGGATTTTGTCCGGTTAATTCAACCAATTTATCGGAAAAAGACGTTTTATGATGCTTCTTGGCTTTGCTCTTACTGGATTTTGTTTCTGTTTTTTGTACAGGTGCTGCTTTTTGAATTAAACGCGCCACACGATTTAGCTCAGATTCAGGCACACCAAAATAGGCACCATCAAGGTGTAGGGGTTCAACCAAATACTTCTGCATTAACTGTGTTAAAGATTGTTGCGTTGCTTTCTCTAAAACACCACCCACCAACCAGCCAAATGTTAATGCCTGATATGCAATATCAGTTCCTACAGCAAAACGAGGTGTGGCCTGCTCCATGACCTTGAGCATATGCTGCCAATCTGCCATTTCAACGGCACCAGCAATAATATTGCGAATATCGTATAAGCCACTTTGATGACTTAAAATATGACGCAGTGTCATATTCTCTTTACCATTTTGAGCAAATTCAGGCCAAAAATTGACTATAGGCGTATCGTAGTCTAAGAAACCTTCACTCACCAAAATATGCGCGAGTGTTGCCAGTACACCTTTCCCAGTGGAATAACATACCGACAAGGTTCGCTCATTCCATTGCTCAGTTTTTGATTTTTTACCCGTATATATATCGACAACTTTTTCATTTTGAAAATAAACAGTTAAAGCAGCACCACCATTTTCGCTACGACCATCCTGTAAACGACTAAATTGAACAGCGAGATCTTGAAAACGCTCATCCACATAGCCCTGATAATTTTTCGTATTCGCAAAAATAATGTCCGTTAAACTGCTCATTGCCCTGTCCTATTTTTTTAATCATAACTTTTTTAATTAAAAAAGCCTGAATCATCTCGACTCAGGCTTTATATTTTATCTTATAAAGCGTTAACCACACCAGAAACATGAGGTTTTTGTGATTTTTGATTACGAATCAAAAAGTCAGTTGTTGTACCATCTTGTGCAGTTAAAAATTCTACTGTTGAAGGTAAATACATCGGCAATTTAAAAAATACATCGGCTTCATAAGCTTCTGGTAAGTTGAGCCCAGCGAGAACGCGAGCCTTGCTCCACATCCCATGAGCAATCGCTTGTTTAAAACCAAATGCTTTTGCGGTTAATGCATGGATATGAATCAAGTTAAAGTCACCTGATGTCATAGCATAACGACGACCAGTATTTTCAGAAACTTCCCAAACCGCCTGAACTTGATAATTTGGTTCTTTTTTATCTTTTGGTTTTTCTGTAACTGAACCATCGGTCTTTTGACGTGCTAGATAGGTGGTTAATCCTTGCATGACCACGTCACCGCCAACTTTGGCTGTTGTGATGAAATCGAACTGAACCCCTTTATCATGGGGCTTTAACTCACCAAATTGACAAGATAAAGTCAGCTGTTCATTGACCCCAATTTTACGTGTTTGCTTAATTTGATTGCGAATATGCACCAAGCCTAAGATTGCAAAAGGAAATGCTTCAGAGGTCATCATATGCATTTGTAAACTTTGCGATAAAACAGCTAAATAAATCGCGGGAATATACCCATTATTTTTAAAGCCACACACTTCGTTATATGCTTTTAAATGATTTGGATCAATTTTGAATGAATCAACCACATATTCAACTTGCGGTAGAACTTTTTCACCTTTTGGCTTTTTAAAAATTAAACCCTGAATCACTTTTGGATAAGCTAAATATGGCTTAGGAAGTTGACTAAAATGGCGAGTATTCATACTGGACCTTTGAAAAATTAATTCTTATTCAACATTTAAAAAATCCAACATTTCAGTTGGAAATTAACGGATGATACAGCTTAAACATCCTGATTTCGTTCAAGAGAAAGCCAGCGAGAGTGTTATTTAAATACACAAATAATCTCTTCGCCATAATCCCCTAAACGAAACAGGACTTCACTTATGCGTGATTATGCACCCAATAAGCTTTGACCACAAACACGCACAACATTACCATTTAATCCTGTAGATGCTGAAGATGCAAATAAAGCAATTGTTTCAGCAACATCAACAGGTAAGCCACCTTGACTCATTGAGTTCATACGACGACCTGCTTCACGGATTGCAAATGGAATTGCAGCGGTCATTTGAGTTTCAATGAAACCCGGCGCTACAGCATTAATGGTAATACCATTTTTTAACACAGGCGCAGTAAATTTCACCAAACCAATGACACCTGCTTTTGATGCAGCATAGTTGGTTTGACCTAAGTTACCAGCAATACCTGAAATTGAAGATACGCAAACGATACGACCATTTGCATTTAAACCATCATTTGACAATAAATAATCGTTAATACGTTCAGCAGCAGATAAGTTGATATTAATCACCAGATCCCACATCTCTGGCTTCATATTTGCCAAAGTTTTGTCACGTGTAATACCCGCATTATGTACGATGATATCTAAACCACCTTGTTGAGCTGCCGCAGCTTTGATTTTTTCACCAGCATCAGCAGCAGTGATATCAATTGCGAGCGTAGAACCACCGATTTCACTTGCAACACGGTCTAGGTCTGCTTGTTGTGGTGGAACATCTAAACAAATTACATGTGCACCATCACGTGCCAATACATGTGCAATCGCTTCACCAATACCACGGCTTGCACCTGTTACTAATGCAGTTTTGCCTGCAAGCGGTTTTGCCCAATCGATATCAATCACATCACCTTTAGATACGCGAATCACTTGACCCGATACGTATGCTGAACGTGGAGAAATTGCAAAACGTAAACTTGATTCCAAGTTTTGTGCAGCATCTGCATCAACCAGAATAAGATCAGCAGCAATTCCTTTCTTAAACTCTTTACCAACCGATTTAACAAACCCTTCTAATGCACGTTGTGCAATCGCCTGCTTAATCGTTGGTGCAGTTTCAGGTGTTAAACCAATAATAATTACACGGCCTGATGTCGCAATTTGACGGGCAACAGGATTAAAAAACTTGTGTAGTTCATGTAATTGTTCTGAATTTTGAATCCCTGATGCATCAAATATCACTGCTTTGAATTTTGATTCTTTATCGCCTTCATTAAAAGCGCCAACATTCAAACCAGATTTTGCCGCAGCTTGTTGTAACTCTGCGTTATTCCCTGCATAAGTGTTGGCATGAATATTACTAAGAACCTGCGCAACTTCACCAGTGAAATGACTCTTTGGAGCTGCACCAAATAATACAGCACCTTTAACGACAGGAGTGGCTGACTCAAAGCGGTCTAGCTGGATTGGTGATGGTAAACCTAAATTTTTTATGACAAATTTACCAATTGGAGATTTAGCAAATGCTTGGTATTGGTCAGACATGTTTCTTATCTCTCATCAAATTAATTTTGTATGGGGCTTAAGCTATCTTTTAACTTCAGTATAATCTCAGATATTTAGCTGTGTTGCGCTTTCTTAAATGGCTTGCGTTGTTCTTCGCTCAAGGCTTAGAGGAATCGTCAACAACGCTATCATCTCTATGACCCATAAGTTTCAGTTAAATCATACTTGAGTTGCCAAAATGATGACTTGACCTGAAAGAATATGCAAATGTCATTATAGTCAATTCGAGTCATAGCCAATTATGTTAATGTAAGCACTAAGAATATTGCGAACATGCTTGGAAAAGCCTTATGAGCAAAACAACTCAAGAAAATTCAAACGCTGAAAGCACTGTACAAGAAACTGTGTCAAATACATCAAAACCTCGTACTCGTACGAGTAAAAGTAGCAACACAAATTCTACAAATGCCAATGCAGCCAACACGACTAAAAAACCGACTCGTGCACCAGCAGCTGCTTCACGTAGCAAAGCAACGGCATCGACGGCAAAAAAAGTTACAACAGCTTCATCTTCTAAAACTCAAACTTCTGGTCAGCAGGATAAAATTATGAGTCAAAACACTGTACGTCGCGTAGCAATTATTGGCGGTAACCGTATTCCTTTTGCACGTTCAAATGGCCCTTATTTCCGAGCGTCAAACATTGACATGCTTACTGCGTCTTTAAACGGTTTAATTGAACGTTTTAACCTTCAAGGTCAACGTTTAGGTGAAGTTGTTGCTGGTGCAGTTCTAAAACATAGCCGTGATTTCAACATGACACGTGAATGTGTTTTAAATACTCAACTTGCCCCTGAAACCCCTGCTTATGATATTCAACAAGCATGTGGTACTGGCTTACAAGCAGCTTTCCTTGTTGCAAACAAAATTGCATTAGGCCAAATTGAAGTGGGTATTGCTGGTGGTGTGGATACTACCTCTGATGCACCGATCGCATTTGGTGACGGCTTACGTAAAGCATTGCTTGAATTAAACATTGCAAAAACAGGTAAAGACCGTTTAAAAGCCTTAGCTAAAATCAATGTTAAAGACTTGATGGATGCGCCAAAAAATGGTGAACCTCGTACAGGTTTATCTATGGGTGATCACCAAGCGATTACTGCTTTAGAATGGGGTATTCCACGCGAAGCTCAAGATGAACTTGCTGCATCTTCACATCAAAAAATGGCCAAAGCATATGAAGAAGGTTTCTTCGATGATTTGATCACGCCATTTATGGGTCTAGACAAAGACAATAACTTACGTCCTGATTCTTCAGTTGAAAAATTGGCTAAGCTTAAACCTGCATTTGGTAAAGGTGAAACTGCAACAATGACTGCAGGTAACTCTACTCCTCTTACAGACGGCGCTTCAGTTGTACTTTTAGCCTCTGAAGAATGGGCGAAAGCAAATGGTCATGAAGTACTCGCGTACTTAACATTCACTGAAACTGCTGCTGTAGATTTTGTCAATAAGAAAGAAGGTTTATTGATGGCACCTGCTTATGCTGTTCCACGTATGTTGGCTCGTGCGGGTATTAAACTTCAAGACTTCGACTACTATGAAATTCATGAAGCTTTTGCATCACAAGTTCTTTCGACCTTAAAAGCATGGGAAGATCCTAAGTTCTGTAAAGAACGTTTAGGTCTAGATGCACCATTGGGCTCAATTGACCGTAGCAAACTCAATGTTAAAGGTTCTTCTTTAGCTGCGGGTCATCCATTTGCAGCAACAGGTGGTCGTATTTTGGCAACTGCTGCAAAATTGATTAACCAAAAAGGTTCAGGTCGTGTACTCATTTCAATTTGTGCTGCTGGTGGTCAAGGTGTAACTGCAATCGTAGAGAAATAAGTTCTCTGATTTGTACGATACCTTCAAAAAAGCATCCTGAATGGATGCTTTTTTATTGCTCGTCAATCTACATATCGCTAACAAGATTTTACCTAGACCACAAAAAATGGTTAGCCGAAGCTAACCATTTAAAATCTTCACTATTCTTAGGGAAAATAGTGTTGATTTTAGAAGCGATACCCCACACCAACATAAGTAATCAATGGATCTATATCGACTTTTGTCGTGGAATTAATCAGTCGCTTACCAGTCTTGGCATCAACGACATCAATCTTTGCCTGATTGTTGAGCTTGGCATAAGAAACAGAAGCCACACCAAACCAGTTTTCATTAATATCATAAGTAGCGCCAAGACTTACAATGGGTGCTATAGCATCAGTCGTTTTAACTCTTACATAAGGATTTGCACTAGAAGGTTTGCCATCTAACGCAGCCCCAGCTTTTCCATCTAAAACGTTTTGAATCATGTGTCCCGCTGCAACCAGATCACTTTTGATCTGTGAGTTCAACTTAATATCCGTGAAATGAGAGTACATCACTCCTACCCCAATATATGGACGCAATTTATTGACACCAGATTGACCAAATTGATATTGCGCTTCCAGCGCTGGTGTCCATGCACGCACCGATGCTGCTTTAGACTTATTGCCTAAATTGGTGATTGGAATGGCTTGATTTAAACCAATACCATCTGGAAATAAGATATTGACCAACTCATTTGGCGAAGTGGCTAATCCTGTGAGCGGTGCCAAGATTTCCCCCTTACCTTTAATATCCACTTTTGGAGGAATCCCACCAATGAGTTGCAAAGAAACATTGTCGTTGATGTAATAATTTAACATCAAGCCCAGCGTATCCACATCATCGACTTCAAGCCCTGTACCCTTGGCTTGCCAATTTTCCAAGCCATGAATATTTGCGGTTCCTGCGACCTCCGGCAAAATATTCCCCTTACCATCAGTCAATAAGGTTTGCATAAAGGCATCATTGAGAAATTCAGTTAACACCTCTTTCTGATTAAATGGCACTCCGCCTAAGTCTTCTCCCATCGCATTAGGATCAACTGAGTTTAAAAAACTGGTTGTAGAGATACTTCCGACTGTTGCATTGGTACCATTTTTAACACTGGTATTAATATTAAAGGGATTGGCTTTTCCTTGAGGCATGACATGTAACCAACCTGCAGATACTGAAAAGCGTTTATACTCCCCCGCAAAACTCGTGCTGGTAATCGCGAATAATGAAGTTGCTATAGCAATATTTTTTAACGTTAATATTTTTTTCATTTTTTATCCTTAAAATATGAGATTACCGAACCGTGGCAACCTGTTTAAAAAACATACATAAAAAACAATATTTATGTATAAAATTCTGATCAACAGCATTTACACTCATCCGTAAAAAATATTGGTACTTTTACTTTTAAATTTTTCATAATACTTATTAATGATATATATCATTATGTTATTTTTATCATTTAGCATAAATTAACAGTATAGGTATATTTAAAAAGTCTATTTAAGCCCATACTGAACTAGTATAGAAATATTAAATTTTTCACATAATTTTCACTTTTTAATTATTAACACACATTCTCATAAATTGATAATTTAGTCTATTTTGATGGATTTTAAAATTTATCCCCGAAATTTAACGCAACGATTCACTTTTTAAAAATAAAATGATCTGTCAAAGCAAAAAATACCAAATAAAATCTGTTTTTGTCGTTTTTAATCAAAACTCACTTTAAAGCCTGATTTTCAGCTTAAAATTATAAAGAAAAACTTCATCATTTTATTTTAAATATAAATATCAAATACTTAATTTAAAGTTTGCATGATTAAAATTTGGTAGGTGTTTAGTAGGTATTCAATCCAGCCCTCAAAACTGATACTCAACCTCAAGGTGATCATCACCTTTCTGGAATGATGAAATAACAATGGTAGAAGGAATCGCACCATGGCTTTTAAAAATATAGCAGATCAAACAAACGGTTTTTACATCCCTTGCGTCTCACTTTTTGGTCCAGGTTGTGCCAAAGAAGTCGGCGCTAAAGCACAAAATTTAGGGGCAAAAAAAGCCCTCATCGTCACTGATGCTGGCCTATTCAAATTTGGTGTTGCAGACATTATCGTTGGCTATCTCAAAGAAGCTGGCGTAGACAGTCATGTTTTTCCTGGCGCAGAACCAAACCCGACAGATATTAATGTACACAATGGCGTAAATGAATATAACAATAATGGCTGTGACTTTATTGTGTCTTTAGGCGGCGGATCTTCTCATGACTGTGCAAAAGGAATTGGCCTAGTCACCGCAGGTGGCGGTCATATTCGTGATTATGAAGGGATTGATCAAAGTAAAGTCCCAATGACACCGCTTGTTGCAATCAATACAACGGCGGGAACTGCTTCTGAAATGACTCGTTTCTGTATTATCACCAATACAGATACCCATGTAAAAATGGCGATTGTTGACTGGCGTTGTACCCCGCTTGTTGCAATTGATGATCCTAAACTCATGATTGCAAAACCTGCTGCTTTAACTGCTGCAACGGGTATGGATGCTTTAACTCATGCTGTAGAAGCTTATGTTTCAACTGCTGCAAACCCAATTACTGATGCATGTGCAGAAAAAGCCATTTCGATGATTAGTGAATGGTTAAGCCCTGCTGTTGCCAATGGTGAAAACCTTGAAGCACGTGATGCGATGAGCTATGCACAATATCTGGCTGGAATGGCATTCAACAATGCATCTTTAGGTTATGTACATGCCATGGCACATCAACTTGGCGGTTTTTACAATCTACCCCACGGCGTATGTAATGCGATTTTACTTCCGCATGTATGTGAATTTAACCTGATTGCTTGTCCTGATCGTTATGCCAAAATTGCACAGTTAATGGGTATAAATACTGCTGGACTGACCGTAACCGAAGCAGCTTATGCAGCTATTGATGCAATTCGTGAATTATCAGCATCGATTGGTATTCCCTCAAGTTTGTCGGAACTTGGTGTGAAAGAGCAAGATCTTCATGTGATGTCTGAAAATGCACAAAAAGATGCCTGTATGTTAACCAACCCACGCAAAGCAACCCATGATCAAGTGGTGAATATTTTTAAAGCCGCGTTAAAGGCAAACGCTCAAGTGGTCGATATTTTTAAAGCAGCGGTGTAAAACGTCCATGTAAGTCCTCTCTTCCAATCTCTGACTTACATTTCGGGCAATCTAAACTCTATTTTCTTAAAGAGGTGGAAATTTAGATTGCCCTTTTTTTATTAGTAATCTTAAAGTTATTTGACAAATCACTGCTCATCATGAAGGATAAAAGAAAATTGATAATTCCAAATGAGCACAATAATGACAGAACAGACAATTGAACCGCTTTATCAAGTTGATATCTTAGGTTCAGGCTATGAACAAGCCA
>BCQK01000028.1_pt1 | contig 14008 bp, 10 predicted proteins | sample 1008131 | NCBI WGS metagenome assembly BCQK01 (sample SAMD00035458, study PRJDB4067) | museum specimen metagenome | isolation source: Liagora japonica specimen isolated from | place: Japan
AGAAACAACCCAGCCGTTTTGTTCAAACGTCATAAACCATAACATGCTTAATATACAATAGCGCGAAGACAATCTTTTAAGCTTAATAATCAATGCTATAGATTATTTTTAAGCAGTTTGCCAAAAAGATTGTCTTCGTTGAGTTCAAATAGTCTTCGTTTTAATTTCATCAACTCAATTATGTAAGCGTAGAATTGGAACGAAGACAAAGTAAGGCTGTAACACCTGATACAGCGTTGCTATGTTTAGTCCTTTCATGGAATTAAAACGAAGACAATCTTAAGCGGCTGTTTTAATTATATTTAAGCAGTCGCACCCTCCGTTGGCTAATATGTAATTCCACTAGCACATCGAAGTTATTATCCTTGTATAACACCATAACCGAAACTATATTTACATGAATGTAAACCTATAGGAGAACAGTTATGGTTACATCGAAGCTTCTAAAAATCGGTGACGCAGTAATGCTAACAATTCCTTCGACTATTCTTGAAGAACTAAATTTAAATGTGGGAGCCACAGTCCGCTTAACAATTGATAATGGCCAGCTAATACTTAGCCCAAAGCCTAAGTATACTTTAGAGGAATTAATTGCTAAGTGTGATGCGTCAGCTCCTGTATCATCAGAAGTTCAAGAATGGCTTGTTGCACCAGTGGTAGGCAATGAACTGCTCTAAAATAACTATTCCACGCAAGTATTGTGATTATAGGTATTCAAAGAAATTTAACAATTGCAAAAAGATGCTGGCCTATCGCATGCAGCACACAATTCCTCAAATCGCTTTGCATCTCGTTGGCTAAAATTCATCAACTTGATTATTTAGGTGTAAGCGGTAAACAAATTCTAGCTTTCACTGACACACACTTTCATAATCATTTGTTTAATATAATTAATAATCACTTCTCATATACTTCTGAAGTGTTTTTTTATCAACCTGAAGCTTTTCTGAGGCTTTAGCCCAGGTTCTGAATTGAATTTTAGCAGCCTTAGCCAATTCCTTGTTAAACTCCTTAGTCAATTCATCTTTTGTAGTACTTGATAAATTACCAAAATTAAACCTGACTTTCTGACTATCATCTTGGACATAACTTTCTTGAAGTGTAGCTAACGATTTAGATAATGCATCTGCCGTGCTACTACGATTTAAATACGCACACGTCATAAATGCGAGCTTCTTTAGGTCTCTTAAGTTTCCGTGTAATTTTGCCGATTTGAAGAAGCTTATTAATTCGTCTGAGATTGGTGCATCTTTAGGTAAGTGAGGGCAAACATTTACTTCACACCACACTTTCTGCCAATCCTGCAATATATCTTCCCTACATTGCCTAAGTGGAGGTACGTTGACTGTAAGCATAGAAATCCGATCAAAAAAGTCGGCATCGAGTATATCGGCCAGTTGCTCAAGTGATTTATTACTCGCACACACCAACTCAAAGTCCGAGGTTTCTTCCTTGTCACTACCAACTGGTCGATAACTATGGAGATTATCTTGAAGCACACGTACAAGCTTACGTTGTACTGATGTTGGCAAGTCTTGGATTTCATCTAAAAATAGTACTTTATCATTTGCTTCTCTCAAAAGACCATTTCTATCTTTTTCTGCGCCGGTAAATGCTCCTTTAACATGGCCAAATAACATGCTATCTACAACCTGCGAGTCCAAACCGCCACATGCTAAGGTAACCACTAGTTTTTGCTTAACTTTGCCAACGACTTGTTCAATTAACCGAGTCTTACCAGTTCCTCGCTCACCTAATACTAAAAGTGGTGCTTTAGGTACCTGCGCAAATTGTTTGAGCTCCAACAATGCTTCGCGTCTTGCTGCTGATTTGGGGTCTAAGTCATAAATGGCATACCCGCCACCAGAGTTTGAAATAGCTGAAATTTCAGCAAGATACGTATTTACACTAAAATCAACAGTAGCAATGCTAGTTCTTTTGGTATCAGGGTTATATTGTGACGACCAAAGGATTGTTCCTTGTGGAAAATGTCCTCTAGCATGAAGAATCAACCAAACCGCATGCATCGCCGGAGTTCCCGGCGATACATTGATATGAAGATTCTGTTCAAGCTTTAGCTCTGGAATAATCTCAGACTCTATTGCGTGATAAATTTCGTTGTGATCAGCTGGGTTCTCGATAGCTACAGTTCGAAAGGTAATCTGTATATCGCCAAATTCATGCTCTTTGTACAGACTGTTATCCCCAGCTGACTGAGTAAGAACAATGACTTTGCCAACATAAACTTTACGATTCTTAAGCCGCTTTAACGCTTCGTCTAATACCTCAACCCCAGCTCTTTTTGAGTGCCAACAAAGCAGTGTGTTTTTGTTATCCAAAGTTACGCCTCCAATACAATTCGGGCGTTTGGCAATTCACTTTGCTTCAGCCTTGTTGCCATGGCAAGTTCGGATTCTTGACGAACCGTAATAGCTAACTGTTTTTTTGTCAGTCGAACAACCTTTGGCTCATAACTTTCTCTAGGCGATCCTGAATCCTGCTTCTTAGAAGTTTCATCCTTAGCCGTTAAAGGTTTGAAATACTCTGGACTGGCGTTAGTGATAACTGGCGGCTCTATACGCCATTTATACTCAATCTTGCGCGAGGTTTTTTCCCGCCAGTTTGCATTGGGTATTTTTGGGTGCTTATCCATATCAGACAAACAATCTGCTTTTATGGGAGATAACTCAACAATGTCTACTTCGCTGACTGAGTACCTCTTGAATATATTATTTTCCCAAGCTTCAAAACCACCAGAAATCATCCCTAGACTCATATCTATGTTCAATTGATTGTGGCTACTAGTTAAAAACACATCGAAGCAATTCATCAGCTCTTTTACCTGAGTACCAGTGAGCTTTACGCCTAACTCAAAGCCTTGATCCATACCATGCGCTTGAAAATTGGCCGACATCACCATGCCATGCATTCCATCTACTACAATCGCTTTGGCATGTAGCCATTTAAAACACATCACCGATGCACCAGCCTGTTTCATAGCCAACAACGCTGGCATGGCTGCGGGTCTTTGGCGAGATAGAATGGTGACTTTTAGCCCCGACTTCGCACGTTCACATATTGCTTTTACAAGCTGATGGTCCTCTTGCCATCCAAAACTCGATATGATGAGTTCATTTTCCGCTTGATTGATCAACGCTAATGCGTGTTCCCTAATTCGAGCGTCTTCACTCGATGTGACCAGTATTTCAGTTAATTCCCTTGGATATCTGACATTGCCCGGCGACTTATATGCTGAGAATTCACCACGGCTTGTCATATGGTGCTGCGCACTCTCGAAGATTGCCCAACGGAACACATTCACGATCTCGGCTACTTGATGGCGTGAAAGCGAGACCCCCAGCTCTTCATTTCGTAAAAGTGCTTCTTCTGTAAGGTTTGCCGTTAAAAGCAACCCTTTAGCATTACCAGTTTCATGTAATGCGTCTATAACAACGGCTTTTGCGTGGAAATGCGGCGCAGATGCAAAGTGAACATGTCCAGACAATTTGTTTAACATTTCCTTATGCTGCACAAGACACTTCTTACCAAAGTCATCGTCAGGCACATCGCCATCAAGACGAGTCTCACATGCCAATAGTATGTACACACGAACTTTGCGCTTTGCAGCTTTTAGTACAGCAGATTCGACATTCTCATCAGCAAGCAAAAACGTACTAAGAATAACCGAGTGCTCAGCATTATCGATTAATTCGACAACTCTTGATTGCAGTTCATTGCAGAACAAAGAGCTATTAATAGGTTGCGGATCAGATACCTGTTTAGGTAAAACAGGCAAAAGCACAGGGGGCAACTTGGTATTTGATTGATCAACAATCTTAGTTTCAGTCTTAGTAAACTTTTCAATTAGATTCATCACTATTATTCCTTATAGGTTCCAATCATGGGCTGCAATGACATGCCAGGTATGCTGATTTTGCTGGTCTTCTTCAGTCCAAAACTGATTTGCCAACTCAGCCCTATCAGGTAGTGTGAAATTCCAACTTTTAAAAGGTTCGAGTGCTTTTTCTCTCCAAACTTGGTACTTGCTATTAGTGGCATACATATTGATATTTTTCTCTAATCTCCATTCAGCCCACTTTTTAGCATCCAATTCAGTCAATGCTGATATAGAAATATTGTGTAACTTCATCGCATCAAACGAGCCCAACTTGTGAACAGATGGTCTTTTTACGCTTACCGAGCGCTTCATATTGATTCGCTCAGATTCAGTAGTATTTTCGAAAACCACTGACAAGATTTCCGTTTGCTCATCCCATTGTTCAAGCAAACCCTCACTATGCAGAAGTACTTTCAAAACTTGCTGACGACTGATTGGTTCAACCCGACGTGAAAATATAAGATCCTTTCCGCGCTTCACATCGACATTGCCATCAGTCACATTCCACTCGATGTAATACGGTTTTCCTTGAGGTGAGATGCGCTCACCTTTGAGTTCAATTTTGTCAACGCGTACTTCCGAACCTCCACCTATTGGTTCAACCTTCAGGCCACGAACGTCTTTGACTAGTTGAGGAACCTCAACGAGTCGCTTTGCTCTTTCATTTAGCTCATTTCTGTTTTTTCCAAGTCCGATCGACGCTGCACTAGGCTCTGTGTGCGCTTCAATAGTAAGAAGTGGATGAGGCAATAAAGGCTCATGACAAACACAAAGGCTCCAACACCCATCTTCTGGCACTAGGATTTGATCTTTCTCAAGAGCAATCAGTCCTGATTCAGTGAGCCTGTATTGGTCTCGATTAGACTCAGCAAGCCCATATAATCGACATATGTTTAGTAACCTATCAGCAACGACACGACGTCCGATTTTGTCCCCAAATAAATGCTCGGAGCACTCAGCAGAACTCGCATTCGGATAATCTTGAAGGAATTGCAGCACGCAGTTAATTTCTGGACGGCTATCTGCCAGCGCGATTTCACCCTGTATGAGCCAACTTTCAGTCTTAATTTCTCGTTTTAGTATGATGTCCTGGCTCATAGTGCCTCCTGTGATTCAGTCTCGATTGTTGTAGACCAGTAAGAATTGCTGGCAAAAGTACCTAACACACCCGATGCCTTTTGCATTGCAGGGCGGTTTCCGTACACAATGAGCTGATACTTGGCCCTCGTAATTGCCACATTCAAGCGATTTGGGCTTTCAAGAAAACTCGTGGGATGATTATTTGCGAAACTAAGCATGACAAAATCAGCCTCATGCCCCTGAAAACGGTCTACGGTACATATCTGAATATCAATATACGGTGAGGATTTTTCACCTCGATAGAAATGCCTTACTCCGTGATGATTTCCCGTCCACTTTCGTAAAGCTCGACGTATAGCTCGCTCTTGCGCCCGATAGAATGCCAAAACAGCAACTTCCCAAGGCTTTTGTTGGTTTTTCTCAACATTTGGGTTTGATTTTGCCCAAGAATCAAAGCGACTTAATTCTTTTAATATTTCTTCTACTTCAGCGGTGATTTCACCTTCTTTGCCTTTTCGACCTTTAACATCGTGCCATATACAACGATGTGAGCCGCTTCGGTATCCCCAGTCCCGCTTTTCAGCTTGGTCATCAGGACTTTGCAGTGCTTTTTCATGGTATATATGTACTCGGGAAAACTCGGCAATGTCTGGATGCATTCTGTGCTGGTAACTAAGCCGTATTTGTCGTTGATCCAAAACACTGGCTGGAAGTCCATCAGACAGAGCTGTGCCTTGTTTCTGATACTCTGTTCGTTCAAATCCAACTTGCAGTGATTCAAGAATAGAAGGCAGTGCGATTCTACGTACCCTGTCTATTGCAGTGAACGTATCTTTTTCTGAGTCAAATGGTAGTAGCGCTTTGATATCTTCCTCTAACTTATTAACAGTTTTAGAACTTCCGTTAGATTCTGTATTTAGGCGCTGTTCGTACATACGAGCCAGTCGCCACGCTAACTGGAATTCCCAGCTATCGGACTCGGTCTTGATTTTTGTACGAGTTAATCTCGAATGCGCTGAAAGTCGCATTTCTAACTTTTTCGGTAACGCAGGCAGCCCCCTTATGGTCGTCAAATCTAGGGGAAGGTGATTAGCATTCTGAGCGATGAACGCTGACGAACCAAGGACTACTGATGCGTAAGGGAGATCTGTCTTCGGACCTTTAGATGATGCGACCAATACATTTTTGGCCTTTGCTTGCTGATGATAAAATTCAATTGTCTTTTCATCGTCAGTGCAAACCAAGGATACTTCTCGTTTCTGAATATTGATTTGTCGAGCAGAGAAAATATCTGCGCATGCTTCTCGCTGATAACTATCCTGTAAACATGGCTGCAAATTTACTTCGGTAGCTTCATCATCAACATAAGGTGAAAGCTGTTTTGGGTCTCCCACCATGATCCAACGCTTGGCAAGTACCGCTGGCACCAAAAACTCTTGAAAAGTTGTTTTTGATGCTTCATCAATAATCATCACATCGAAGATTGGCGATGTTGATTGTTTATTTTTGATATCAGGATGCTGAAGCAACCCAATAGTTGTCCCGCAAACTAAATTTGCCGCTTCAAGAACAAAACGTTCAACAATATGTTTACCTTCACCGACCTTACTTTTAAGTAACTTCTGACTAACTGAAATGTGCGGTTGTTGCTGAAGATGTTTTAGCAATCTTGTGCGTTCAGTTTTAACAAACTCTTCCAATTGCCATGGCTTTGCCTTTTGAGAAACGCTTGATTTATCTCCAATCCGTACAGGTAACACCATGTCGCGATAAATATTTTCTTCAGACATCATTCGTTCAAGAACATTGTCAACAGCAACGTGTGTTGATGCACAAAGTAAGATCCGCTTACCTCGCTTTATGAATTGAAGAATCAGTTCGCAAATGGCTGTAGTTTTGCCAGATCCTGGGGGGCCTTCAAGGAAGGCAAAGTCTGGTGTATTGAGTGCAATATTTACAAACTCACGCTGCTGAGATGTTCCCTCTCTTGCTCCATCGGTAAGAACGTAGTAGTCATCGTTAAATAAGTGCTCATCATAAGGAATATTCGGCCACTTAGCATGATCCTTACCTTCAAACAGCCTCAATAGCGGAAGATGGTGAATAGAAGGGGTGTCTTGTAAGCTTTGTAATGCATTAATCTGACACTTTAACTGGTATGTGTTTGGACGAATAACCAAATAGTCGTGGTCAGGTAAACGATCCAATAACAAGCTGTCATTCTCTACATTTCTGTCCAGGACTGAAATTGCGTTGGATTTATTGAATCCAACATTGCTTTGTGATTTCCCAGTCAAATGCCAACCATAACCGTCTGGACACTCATACGACGACAGCCCATTGCCTAATTCACTCGCAATTTCGTCCGCGTGCTCCTCAGTTGCATAAGCCATTTTAGGTTTACCGTGACTTCTACAATTTGGGCATTCTCTAGCGGCACTACCAACGGCTTTCCATCTAGCGGGGCTTGCTTCGTATACCGTGTCGGTACTTTCATCTAAAAAGAGCTTTAAGTTCTTTTCGAAATCACCGCAGTTATCGGCAGGCTCAACTAATTGTATCCATACTCCACTTTGAGCATCGTCCAGCTTTTCCCAAGCTATCGCTTTAACAGCCTTCGTACTTTCTAGGTATTTTCGAGTGGTGTCTAAATACTTATAAAAGTCACCAAGACCACTCACGGCTTTACTAAGCAGAATGTCTGGCCGGTGAATTCCTAGGTTAGCGTATCTCAATAAAGCCATGTTTTTTTCCCTAAATTTGATTAAACACACATCCTAGTATCAAACATCATGCCAAACACCTACAGAAATACAACACAAAATAATACAATAACTTAAAAATAAGTCATGGATAACATGGGTGTAAATTCACACCCAAAACCCCAAAAAAACACCATTAAAATTGGTTACCCTAGAATTGTTTCGGAAGAAATCTATCCTATTAATTGAAAAGTAAACGATCCCACATAGCACACTTATTTGTGCTACCTAGTCAGATATAGTTAAGCCAGGTTGTAATGCAACTTGTATGTAAACTCACAATAACCGCATTTCTGTATCAACTTAGCGACAGTAGGTAAGTGCCCATTTAGCATCTCTGCGGCTTTAACTATGGGATTATCAGTGTCGTTGGACCCACCAGCAATAAGTGCTTTTCTCATATCTTCAAATGAAAAAAAGGTTAATCCTATTGAGAAATAAGGGCCTGCAAAGTCTTTTATCGCTTCTTCAGTACCTGACATGAGCATGTAAGTCATCCCTTCACCAGTCGCAAAATATTCACAAAAACCGATAATGTCCTGCTTCATAACGCCTCCATTCACCATAAAATGCCCATCGGTATTGATGAGCTTATCAATTACATCATTCGCTCAACTCACAAACTCAACAACCGTGTCTCCCGCATCAGGGATCAACATCTTAATTATTTTCACTGACTGCGGTGACAGACAATACTGATACTGTCTAAGGTTAAAACTCGAAAACCTCAACTGAGTCCCATCAAGGGTAAAGCCTTTCACATACAAAAAATCACGGTCGCCACTGATGATGCTCGCAAATTGAGAGTCTGGGCCAAGTTTTGCCGCACCATAGCGGATTAATGCAACCACATCATCGACATCAATGGTGTGAATATCACGACTCAATTCATGCTTTACAGTGGGTGTTAAATTTGCAACGTTTAAGTGCATAGCCTTAATGATTGTCTCCATTACGTTATCAAAAGACACCAAGGTGACATCTAATGGAAAACGCCGCCACTGCGTGCCTGAACGCTTCACCCTAAACGATACACACAATGACTCATGCGCAAAGCACTCATCTTGATAGACCCTATAATTGTCAGACTTAAGATCCTGCTTCACCTGTTTAACATCAACATCATTCACCCTCAAATGAACTGATAACTGGATAAACATGCCACGACTTGGCTCGACTAAAAATATTTCCCCCCAGTGCGTCACTTCAATATCAAACTGCTGCACCTTTAATCGCTTAAACAATGCTTTAATGAAAATCATGACCCCTGCAAACAACTCATCAGAAACGTCGATGCCACCGATGGGCATTGGGTGAAATGGCAGAACAACTCTGCGCTTTCGGCATGTCCTTATCTTTTTCAACTTGCTTTCAATGTTCATCAGGTAATACCTTTAGTGCTATGCGCTCATCACGTTTTCCCACAACCCCTTTTTGAGTTACGTTAGTGCCATTAATAAACAACCATCCACCAGAATAACTCGCAGATGCCACCACTAATTGAATGGCTTTCCCTTTTGTTAGTACATTAGATGCTACCCAATCACCTACTTGCACCTGAAAGCACTGATAAAGCATCTTCAAACTCAATGCTTCGATATCTCGCTCTAATTGATCATACTGATCCCTCAACTCAGCCGCCTCCATTTTCAATCGATGCTGATGAGCCTCTAAATCGGTATTGATTACCGACGTCACTTCATCAAGTTCGCCCATCGCATCAACTAATCGCTCCAGTGCACAAGCTTGATCGAATCGGCGACTGAGTTCTGCTTCTTTAGACACAATCTCATCAATCAACCCTTTCACTCGAGGGTGATAATGCACAACAGGATCAATGTTTTTGAATTCGCCTTGATTGAATAACAACTCCGCGATGGGGATAGCACAAGACTGAAATTGTGGCGAATCATAAGGTAATAAATGACCGCTGAAGTAAACCATCTTGTGAGTTACATGGATAAAGCTTGTCACCTGAGAGTAGTAACGATCACCTAACTCAAAAAACCACCGAGCATCAGGATACGCCTTACTCACCTGGTATAAATCCAAAGCCATCAACTGCTCCCGTAAATGCACCACCAGCGCCACAAGTTCATCATTCGCATTACAATGACAAAACAAAGGTTGAACACCTCGTTGGTGATATAGTCCATGAACTTCAGCAGCATAAAGCGGTTTAGCCTTCAAACAATACACGCGTTTTTTATTCTCATGTCCCATTCAACCCTCCTTAAAAACATGTAAAAATGCCCCTTATCACCTCAATTTAACGCCAACCACCTATCGTCCATCACCAAGCCAAAAAGTCAGCATAATCTGAAACAAACTTTCACCCCATTAAGCCGTCAATGAACACAACATCACCTCTCAAAATACGCCTTATTGCCCTCAACGCTCGCCAACAGCGCATAAACAACAGCAAACTCACCTATTTAACATAACCTCCCATTGGACGCACTCAGGCACATCCTCACTTCACACCCAGTTTCACCAACAGCGCCTTCGTTAATGGCAACTTATCAAGCCGCTTAATTAAGTGTCCCTTATCGCGCACTTTTGCTGCTAGCACCGTCAGTGACATTGACTCAGCCCCATCAAGCTCAGTAATCGCCAGAACTAACCGTTCATCCTCAACTGCCCAATTCTTGCTTTGCTTCAATGGCTTCAACGCAGGAGGCAAAATAGCCTCAAGGCAATCGCGGTCATGGTGATATAAATGAAAAAAAGCCCGGCTGTGGTGGGATTTAAGCTCTTTTCTGCGCCAGTCAGGATGAGATTGACGCGCATCAAGTAACTCAATCACTGACGCCTGATGCTTCCTCATTGCACTGAATTGCTGGCGCCACAGCACCAGCCCTGGAGTATTAGAGACAAGCTGTTCCACATAACCCACCCCCACCCCTACAGATCGCGCAATATCGTGTCGATGACGCCCAAGATATGCTAGTAACAGCACCCAATGACGTTGTCTGTGCGAAAAGGCATTGGCATTCGTGGCATGCTTTATCCCTGCAAGCTCTGCAATACGGCGGATATAACAGCGACTACGCCCCGTCATCGTCTCAATCTGAGACATACTTAAATCCTCAGACAACAAAGATAAAATATGCTCACGATCATCATTAACTATTACTGGTGCATTAAAGGCGGGCATCAGCTGAAATGGGCTTTCTTGCCCTAAAAATCCGCGAGGATCGTTATCAAACAACCAGAATCCTAAAATCAGATGCTTAAACGGATGATTTAGGGTTCGGGTTTTATCGCGAATTAACGGCCCCAAAAAGCGCTCGCCAAACTCAAATGAGCTTTCAAGATCAAACACCATGTCTTGGTAATACTCTGAAATGGCACGCAGCAACATGGCCATGCGGATCTGCCCAGAGCGCGTCATAAATCCCTTATGCATTAATTGGTGTCGATAGTGGGTATGCAACAAGGCTAGATCACATGGCTCATTTTTAATGAGCGCTAATGTATCCCAACAAAACTGCGCAAAATCAGTACTCATCTGATGTTCAACCCGATAGACATGGGGAGTCATGGCGGCATGATGAAACGTCAACCGCCGATCTAATCCAGCATCGCCACTGGCTAACACCACCAGCAGACAGTGATGAATAGGGCAAACCACGAGGCCCGGAATTTGATGACGGATATCAAACATGGGTGTACCTGTGATCTGTCGGTGTTCAGACAAACACAGTGGGCACACCCGATGGCCAGCAGAGAAATTGAGCCTCGCATGGGGAATGTTGGCGGTAATGACCGGATTACCCGTACCATGAAGCATCACAGACAACAGCTTTTGCTCTGCATCATGGCCGAAAAATTGAAATAGGGGATATAGCGTGTGTTGTATTAACCAGTGATGAGCAGTGAGTCCACCGTGGCCGGCTAAATAGTCGATAGAGTGAGGTAAATAGGGATGCAGACGGATTTTGGGTTGTTGAAAAAGGGCTTGATAAGTGTTTTTTTCATGTCCCACACTGCACGTTAAATGGTATCGCACCACCCAGCTGAATATTGATTCGTTAGCGTAGGGGGCGAGATAATTCATATCAGATGTTGGCACTCTGACAATTCATTGCGCAGCCAGAAAATAATCGCTAACCAAAAAAGAGGGTGTCTTATTTTTGCACTGCCGACCTGGCCGGATAACGTCGCCCATAGTATATTGGTTTTCAGCCTTCTATCAGGTCGACTAGATGAAAATAACTCAGCCATATATTCTTGACCTAAGTCAGCAGTCATTTGCTTCGCTAGCACATCGAAGCGTTTATGCTCGCTCTGCTTCAGGGGCAATTGAGACTCACAATTCAAATATCGGCGAATTTGTGCCTTTACTCGATTGGGCCAAAGAGGATCTGCTTTTATCGTTTTATCAACATGGTAGATAAACGGTTGCCATTCAATCTCCCAAGGCTGAAGCGACATAGTCTCAGCGGTTTCTAACCAATGATGCGGCAGGGTAAATGGCAACACCTTCAACTCATCATGAGAGTGCAGAAGGTGATTATGAATAGGACATATTTTGGCACCACACAACTGGTGAGATCGATGCCAATAGGACACACCATATTGAGCCATATCAGCGACAACGCATTGCGGGCAAAACCGCCAACGCGTATCAATGTTAATACCAGCTAGAGCGTTGTTGTTGGGCATAGTGTATTCAACGTCAACAGTAGGGGTACTTAATAACCAAAGAGCAACAGGAGTATGTTCTAGCTGAATGTTTAGAGTTTGCTCAGGCGTCAAATCCATTTTTAAAATAATACTCATCAGATCGGTATTTAATGGCAATTGCGAATGCAGTTGATGATAGGCGATGTCATTTATCTCAAAAAAGCGCTTGGTATTTAAATACATTTGACCGCAGAGCATGCGTTCGCGCACAAACGCGCTATAGACATGCTCCTCAGGCAACAGTTCGACGCGGATCATTCGTCATGTTCCAACGTTTGGGGTGAACGTTTTGACTCGCGTTTACTGTCTAAACTCATTTTAATTTTTGCTAATTTTTGTAAATCAGCTTCAGAGAATTCATTCGACGTTATCAGGTTATCAATATCATTCTTAACAGCATGAGCGGTATCAGACGTTAATTCAGATGATGACATAAAACTCTGTAGATGTTTGATTGCTAGTGTGTTATTTCCAGAGTCAAGGTATTGCTGCACCGTCAACAAATCTGAGTGTCGTCCTTTTTTACCCTGATTAATATTACGCGTAACCATGCGCATGAGCGGGAAGCGTTTTTTAAACGTTTGCTGAATCAATTCCAGCGAAAGAGTTTCTTTACCACTGCGAATAGCTTCAATGAGACATGACTCCCACAACGTGATTAGAATTGATGGGACACCCGCTGAGAGCTCAAATAACAACACCACCATATCATCATTGATTTCAACAGGCTTTTTGAGCGGTTGAAACGCAAATAACGCCTTCATGAATCGTTCACAATCATGTTGTTGAGTGAATCGTGACAACTCAAATGTGGACCCTATACGTCGTTTATGGCGGCCTTTTTTATCAAAAATCAACAGCGTATCTGGAGTACCTATTTTCACATTGGGAATAGACAACGTATTGGTCAGCTCATCAAAAAACTGTATCATTTCTTCGCTATAACGTTTCGAGGCCACCTGTAAATTTTGAAATTCATCAATGATCAGCAAGCCAACATGATGTCTTATTAATACGCTACGCAGAATTCCCATCATGCTGGAAATATCTAAAAATTTCCCACTCGTTTTCTTCACAGATTGCGCGTAGCCAGTTTTACCGTAACGACTCGCCGCAAGCGCGTTATCAACCTCACTTAGTATCTGATAGATAAGTCCTGGGCGACTAGCGTTATGCGGCATATCAGTTTTGATATAGGTGATTTGAGGCTCATTCAACGAATCAGTTTGATGCTCAATAACAGTAGGAAATAGATTCGTCAGAATAGACTCAATCGCTCGTGACTTACCGTTTCCAGATATGCCGGTCATGAACATTGCATCAGCTGTGGTCGCAGTACCTACCATATCTAAAAGAGGACGCTTGATATTTTCAATATCAATATGGCTATCAGCAATATCATAGCTCCACGCAATGACTTCAACGCGTGTTGGATTTCTGTCGACATAGCCATGACACATCAGATCGTATAATTCATTATACAAATCGAGATGTTGCGGCGTCATAATCAGCATTTGACGTAGATTTCTGAGGGATGCAATTCGATCATCATCAGGCATGTCGACATCATTAATCCCGA
>BCQK01000029.1_pt1 | contig 13962 bp, 9 predicted proteins | sample 1008131 | NCBI WGS metagenome assembly BCQK01 (sample SAMD00035458, study PRJDB4067) | museum specimen metagenome | isolation source: Liagora japonica specimen isolated from | place: Japan
GAATACCAACACCTCACCCTAAAATGTATCGCAAGCGACAAACAAAACCATGCTGCCTAAAATCAAAAAAACATGGCGATATTATGTCAATGTGTGCGTTGAGCCACAATGACTGTCGCAGCAGCATAACCTGACATAAGCAATAAGCGTTTTCAATTACTTAGCTAAAATTTACCACCATATTCTGCCGTAAAATATAACCCTAAACTGACAAATTATGGAAACCTCTAAAACGACAACTTTTCCCTGTACTTATATTACAATATAGAGCCTAGTGATCAATCAACACTGACCCACTACACTAGAGCCTACCTAAATGATTTCTGGACATTTCTGAGTTAGATCATTCATTCTAATTCGTGATCTTCGGGTTAAATTTTCTATGGGTAACGCCGCAATAAGCCGCGCGACGGTAAGGTGTGTAATTAATGGCCTGGCCTTGTAGGGTAACTACTCAAATGCTTTGCATAATGTGCCCTGATGGAAGATCATTTGCCACCTCCCATTTATCAGTAACCATATTGAACATCGTAATGAGTAAATAGCGGTTGTCTCACCACCTTTTACCATTAAAGCTTTATAAAGTAACTGGGCATAATTTGGCGCTAAATGTCTCAATTCATATTCAGTTGCACTGATCTTAGGAGGCAATTCTGATGGCTGACGCTCCAGAGCTTCTTTTTTTCAAAACTGAGAGGCTGTTCATAATTCTGTGTTAGAAGTCGCTCCATAACTTTGTGCGAACCTTCAACACTTTAGCTAAGGTCGCGGCTATGCGCGGCCTATTCTTATTTGTTATGTGTATTTTTTTCCACGTAGCAATTGCCTTACCAACTCCCCGATAGGCGTAATGTGTAGGCTCGCACCACCACTTGTTGTGTATTTTTCAGAACTTTTGTAATCATCGTTATCTTCAACAATAACTGGTTCAAAATAGACATCAACTAAACCTGTATTAATAAAGGTATTTTCAGAAATTAAGTCACTTGGTTTCGCAGACTCACTAGCAAAATTAAGGAAATCACCGATAAACATACTATCTATAATGCGACTAATTTTTAAGAATTCATCATAGGTAATTTCTCCAGCAAGAAACTCTGCGAAGAACATTGCAATGATCTTACTTGTATAATGGTCTTCTGCTTTCTCTATGATATAGATAAGTTTCTCTCCGACCTTTATTTTGTAATCATCTGAATTATCGATAGACTCAATCATACTCTGACGTTGTTCCATAGGTATGTCTGTCAGTTCAGATAGAAAAGAAATAAGCTTTTTAGTAAAAAGTGCATCTCGGATGCTGCCAATAGCATTGATGCTTCCAACAATACTAGAAAGAATAGGGATATCTTTCAAAACACCATTATCTAAAATAGCATCTATGCCAACCTCACCAAGATTTGCAGTCAGATGACTCAGATCGTCTTTTTTAAGAGATTTTTCTAATAATTTTGGCAGTTTCATTTTTCTCTTTACCAAATGATTACACATAATGTCTTGGTGCGCATGCGCGTTTACGTCACCTTGAAACCACACATTGATCGTTCAAACCCACGCCACTGAAACTAAGGTATAGTCACAATTTTCCTTTAGCACGTCCTCTTCAAGGTCTTCTATAAATATCGTAAATTATCGAATCAATTCTATTCACCATATCGCACTCCATGATGGGCCAAAGCGTCTTAGTATTAATGTGCTGTTTGCAGGACATTAATAGCTAGAAGGGCTAGCCTCAGTTCTAATCCAAATGGCTAAATGGATAAATCCTGTTGTTTTATAACCTCCACATTATATTGCCACCTATGCCATAGAATACATCAAGCTCAAAACTGAAAGGCTCTTTCTCTGAAACTCCCAATTTATTCAGTAACTGAGTTGGTAATATTGGCTGACAACTGCCAACAGCATTTTTGATAGCATTCATGAACTTTTTATCTGTTGTCAAAAAGTACTCTATATCATTTACCTCTGCACTCCATAGATGAAATGCATCGACAAATTACTCTTCCTTTTGTAGTACATGGCATAGCTCATGATACCGCGATATATTATGGAGATTTTTTTGCATTTCAGCAGGTAATCCTAATTTTTCGAAATTATTATTGCTAGGATTAATGCTTCTTAAGCAATTGCAAAATTTAACCATTGCACTCGTTGTTATGTACTCATTCATGAAGGATTGAAAAAAATATGAGCGTTCAATGGCAGAGTTGACTTCATTAAACAAGTTTTCAGGGAATAGGTTCCCAAATTTTGAACCAATGGCAGAGCCGGAACGTTGCCAATTTTCAAGCTCTAATTCTACATATCGATATCCAATTATTTTTTTACTTTGTAGCAACTTTGATATCGTAGGTAGACAGTTAAATTCTTCCTGTAACCAACTTGAGTCTTCCCCTAAAACAGACTTTCTGACGTAACCCACAACACCATCAATTCTAGCTGAAGACATTATATCGCCATAAGATATTATGTTTTGATCAAATAAAATTGAAGTCATACAACTTCCTGATACAGTCTTTACTCGTGATTGCACCATGCAGCATTATGAAAAGTAGGTCAACACTCACAACGGAAATTGTTGCCTATAAGCCATCGCTAACTCGTATTGGGGCATAAATGATTTACGCAGTAGTGACACATTTCTGAACTTGAGTTCAAAATTTGTATTCCGACAGCACATACAGCGAGGTGTGGTTCACTGGACGGTTACGTATTGACTATAGGTAGCGCGTAATAGAGGCCACTAATTTTAGTGCCTCTTGTCGTTTCTGGCATTCGAAAAAAAGCTCCGCAAAGGCAGAGCTTTATTAACGTAAGATTTACTTGTAGTACTGATAAAAGCGCTTGGAATTGTGCTTCCAACTTTTTGCTAGGCCATGCACATACGCTGGGTAGTCATCCCATGGGTTAGCCAAAGATCTTCCTCGTGCAGCTCGCAGCTTGATCGGGTACCCTCTGCACTCAATCATGTGAAGGAAATAATAGCCCTTTTCCTGTTTTGTTGAAAAATGCTTGTGGGTTCCACTGCGAACGCTGGGATAAAAATCCCAAAGATATTGATTCTGGCATTTAATACGTTTTCTGTACTGCTGTTTTAATTTTTTCATTTACCCTCCAGGTTTACATTACCTAGAAGGGGTCCTCTGCAAAGTAGTTCATTCGTCCACCTTAATGTGCTGTTTAATTAGTCTATAAAATGAGCAGCGATATGCTCATGTTAGTGATAGAGCCTGAAGTCATTACCAAAGCTTATAATAAAAACATGATTTTGAGCAAATATTTGACAGTAATCTACACATTGCCTTTAGCTGATAAACTAGCCCTAGGAATCAGGGCAATTTTATAACTGCAATCTGTATTTTCTGACAGTAAGAGAGAGTCTTATAGTGCGATACCAAGATATCTTATCGTATTGTCCACCTTGATATGACCTAGTAAATAGAAAATAGGGTAAGCGTCCGGGCAACTACACCTAAAATAGATAAAAACCCTAATACATTAAAAATAAAAACCTCTCCTTGAACTATAGCAAAGAGAGGCTTCACTGCCTTTTCGGCAGATATGTCTAAATCAACTCTAAAGTCACGATTTTCACGATTTGTAGCTGCCTATCCGGCAGGTCACATCACGCAGGAAATGTAAAATCCCTTGGCTTGATTTGTAGCTGCCTATCCGGCAGGTCACGATACCAATATTCGAGCATTAAAAGACATTAAATTTGTAGCTGCCTATCCGGCAGGTCACAATCAACATATCAAAAATAACTGTATAAAATCAATACTTAAAAATGAAATAACACTAAATACCACCACCAATCAGACAAAAAATTAATCATATATTTCAATGCTTTACTAAAAAATAGCAAATATGGTTAAACATTGTCGTGCAAAATAGATAAATCAGGAACTGTTCCATTAAACTTATGGTTTGTCGCAAAACCATAACTATTAAACTCTGGTTCGGTTTGCTTCTCTGGCACATTTTTTTGAATATGCAGCAAATAATCTTGCTTGCTACTGAGGCTGCTTATTGCAATCCGATGGAATACATCAACTTCTTTTGCTTCACTCTTCTTTGAAGGATTAAACGTCTCACCCCTTTCCGATGCACGCTTTTCTAAACGCCTTAGCCGACGCCTTGCTTCACCAGCAAATAACTTTGCAACAGATTGATTACGCTTAAACCTAACCTCACCACAACTATCTGGCACAGCCTCTACATTGGTTAAGCTAAAACAGCCGCTGTCCTTCATGTCTTGAAAATAAGACTGACTCTGTAATCCGTTAAGATAATTAGCATTAGAATGAACAAAGGCAATTACATTCCCAATTGATTTATCAGACCAAGCAGGAAAACTAACCCCAAGACCTTTAATATCATGCTTGCCGATATAACCATGCATGATAGATATACAACGTCCAGTCAACAAAGCTAAATTGGCTTCTTTTGGCACAAACTTGACCATGAAGTAATACCTCTGCATATTAAGCTTTCTCCTTGGTATCAGCTTTCTTTGTAGTGCCAGCCTTTTTCTTCGATTCAGTCTCGGTGTTTTTAGATTCGGCTTTTTTCTGGAACATGCCACCTTTAACTAAAATAGCAAACACATAATAAATATCTGAAGATATAAAGGTTTTAGAACCCACCAATTGCTTTTTTAACTCATTTAAATAATGCTCTGACTTTACGAATAAAGCATAAAAACTGCGCATAGATTCAGGATCACGGCGAGCAATAATACGCTCCTGATCTGCGCCATACTCATGAACCCGTATTCGTTTTTCGGCATCATCATCCCACCAATCATCAATCAATTGCAGGGCTGCGCCAATTTTTACAGAGTTAAAACTGACAGCTTTAAGCCCATCAAGACACTCCACTTTAGCAAATTGCTTTGAAGCTTCGTCTTTATTCTTATCTACCATAAGTTGGCTAGGGTAAACCTCCTGACAAAAAACAGTTTCAATTTTGGCTGTAATATCAGCACTCCAAAATATCTTAGGGTCAGATAAAGCAAGCTGAAGCTCATGACTTAACCCATCTAAAACCTGTTGAGCATCCTTGGGCCAACGACTCGCCCAATCAAGTTGACGAGTATTGGCTATTTGATAACAATTGCCCGAGCTAGTTTTAATCTCAATTTGAGTGTTACCCGTATTTTGATTTCGCCATAGCCAAGTTCCCAGTAACAAGTTTTTGCAATATCTCTTCGCAAGCTCTTGATAACCACCGCACTCATAGAAAGTGCTGGCCAACTCTTCAAGTAAATCAAAAACATCGGAATTGCTGCAAGCTGATGGCTTAAGCGATTTTGCCATCACCCTCAATGAAAATCGACAATACAAGTGCTCTACATTTGGAGGCAAATAGCACTCCTCAATAATAAGAGGATTAGAATAAGCTAAATCTTGAGGTTGCAAGTTTTTAGATTGAAATATTGAAGTATATGCCTCGGCAAAACCGGCTTTCTGACCGCGTATATGACTGATATCAGCTTGCAACGGAATAAAATCATTTTCTTCCGTTTTATAGTAGAAAACGGCCTTACCAGGATACAAAGAGCGATCATATTTTAAGATGTTACAAAGTTCCATATCGATTCCTCAAATCCGTTTCATGAGCATTGAATGCTCTTTTATATCAAGCATCCAAAAAGCTCGCCGGAAATAATTCTGCATACCCTGTAACCTTATATCAATTGCATTGGCGCACTCAACTAATCCTATTGCTGATTCAGCATAACAATGCAGAGGCTCATAGGCGTTAGTTCTTTTTTGAGGTGTTCCTAACAATAGATAACCAAACATAAGCGGATGTAATAAATGATTTTGCTTCAATAAGTTCAGTAATTCAGAAAGATTCGCAATTGAATATCTAGTCGGCATAATCCACTTACCAGATACAGGTAAGCGCCTTAACTTTGAATACAACAAAGCTTCCAAATCATATAATTCACACCAATCATTGACTGAGTCAAGTTCAGGAGGGTGCATAACGCCTCCAGCAAACCTTGCAGGGAAACAGGCTTTCAAAATATCTGATGACGAATCTAACGTATTCAAATCATCTTCATAACCATCAATATGTATAACAAGATCAAACACTAAATCACAATACTTATTATCTATAATGCCAGCTCTTCTAAATTGATTTTCTTTTGGGCCATGCATGCCATACTCAGGCAATTTTTTACTTTCTTCGGCTGAATAGTGACGAATAAACCATGAAAAAGAGGTCATTCTAAGTTGCGAACCAAGTAACTCATTTAAGCATCTTTGGTAATGATGCATCATGCCCCAAACAGCCGTTAATGAAGGAATACCAGAACAGTATGGATTGGATAGGGCTTGTGCATCAAATACCCGTATCCCCTTCAAATATAAATAACGTTGTTGAGACTCGTCATCAGAGCCAGCTGACAATACTGTCGATTCGTTAGATAAATTATCAAGCAACCATTTAAGGCTACTTTTAAGGGGGGTCATCAATTGTTGATGAAAGGCATACTTTCCAACCAGATTAGAGTGAGATAACACACTGTTTAATTGACTAAATAACGGCGCTAGTAAATGTGTTAACTGTTCATCACCCATGGTGACAAAGGAATATTCAAACGTACCATTAATTGTCTCAAGTTTTGATAACTGAACCGGATTATCTTTTACTTCTAATCGCCACTCTAATAGCGGAGCAAGCCATTCAGACAGTGTAGACCTTACTTGCCTATAACTTATCACCTTTTGCTGCCTACGCTGCTTTAATGCCAGCGCGAAAGGCAAAGATAAAAGTCCTTCCAAAGCCTGAACAAATTTAGATTGATGAAGAGCGCTATTATTTAAAGCTGACTGACCATTTTGAACCTTGCCCAACATTGAATCACTTAGCCCAAATTCAGAGTATTTCGTTTTTGGTGGGTAATTTAACACTCTTACATTACCGCCAAGGGAAGCAGACAAATCACCAACAGAAGCAGGACGAGTAAATTCGACATGAGTATATTTAGCTTGCTTAGCCATTGTCGCTTTTTGAATTTCAGATTGAAGCACATGGCTAACTACCGGCGTTACAGCCAAGTATCCATTTCGATAAGGCATTCTAACCTGATTAGAAAACCTATCGACTAAGCTAGGAACCTCGGTTTCCGGTAAAAAACCTTTAACTCTACCGCAGATATTTAAAAAGTCTTTCACTAGCATACCTAAGGCTTGAAAAGCCGCTTTCCAAACACTAGGAGGCTCTAATAACAAAGTTGCAAGGCAACAAACATTTCCCTGCCAAATAAAATGACTACCAAATAACTTTGCCAAGTTTACTTTAGCACTATCATGGGACCAACCTAAGACTCGAGTGAAATTAGCACTACTCAACACTTGTGGATGCAAAACAGGAGCAGGCGCGATTAACCTCTGCTTGCTGACACGAATATCAGGATACTTTAAATTGTGGGTGTGCAACCAACCAACTTCAGCAATACAAAAATCAATGTGTTGCTCATTTCTTAGCGTTTTTTTAGCGAGTCGCTTATCAAGCAAACTCTTAACCAGCTTTTTAGGATAAGTCAGATTAAGCAATATCATTAATGCATCTGCTTCATTGCCCGTTACATCTATGTCACCGGTATAAGGAGCAAATGCTCTTCTCAAAGCAATATTTCGCTCATCAACCTCTTTGATAACTAATAAAGATTTTAATGTCACCTTATCTACCATGTTGATAAATACACTCCCCGAGCATTAACACCAAAACTCGCTTTATACTCAATAACCTGCCTCAAGTAGAACACCCCAACATGAGGGTCAACCCGCTGCTTCATTTTCTGGCGATATCCTGAAGATAAAACACCATCCTGATAAAGGCGATATACTTGATCATAGTTGGTTGAAAGCAAAGCCGCAGTTTCAGCAACACTGACTAACATATCCGCAACGTTGGGCTTTTTAGATTTAGGGTGTGATTCAACTAAATGGTGTAGATACTCCGTCAATGCTAAATGAATAAAATGAGGCTCTTTTTCTTCAGGATGAATACACTGAGACTGCAAAATCAAGTCACCATAGATAAACTTAAACGCTGTTTTATTAAATAAATTCACCAGCCTTAAATCAGCATGACTTGTTGTAACGCTCAATTCACGATAAAAGTTATCCGGCCACGCTTTAAAATACTCAATTGCATCAATATATTGATGCTCTTGAGGGTAACGTTTTTGATGCCACGCTAGTGCTGCAAATCTATGGGTTGCTGATACAGATGCAAAAAGAGGACTGCTAGATGAGTCATCACCACTTATTAAACTGTCCGATAATTGTATATCTTGCTGGCAAGCTTTAGCGCTTGATGCCTTAATAAATTCAAAACCACAAACACAGCGATCAATGGATTCATTTTCGATGTAATTAATAGGCTCTTGGCACTCAGGACAGTGACGGACTAATTCACATTTATGCTTTGCGCATGCTCTAATCGGTTTCAAATGCCAAGCTTGTCGAACATAAGCCTCTTCTTGTAAACACTCTGGGCAAATTGGTACGGCATCAACACCATCTTCGCTGGCATAACGAATAAAACTCAATGGAATATCAATACCATTGCGATGCACGGCCGTCATACCTCCAACAAATGTTTTGTTAGAGCGTAATAACGCTAGTTTTTGTAATTCATATGAAGGCAAGCCTAGCAAAGACTCAAGTAAGCCTAACGCTCGCATCCTAAAGTGGCTGTTATGTTTGGTGTGATAAACATTAAGCCGCTTTAAATCGATAGGAAGAGCACCATGGGCTTCAAAATCAAGCTCATGCAGCTCTTCACGTATCGCTAGGCTGAGTTGCTCATATGAATCAAAAAAGTTCTCAGCCACTACCCGCAGTAAATAACTTTCAAGCGACTCATCATTAAACGCACGCGATTTAGGAGAAAATAGAAAAGCCATACCACACCAAAAACTAAGGAAGTCTTAGCTTAATTTATAAGCCTTTATCTAAAATTACAAGAAACAATTATGTTACATCGATAGCATTGGCCGTATAGCAATCATCAAAAATACAATAGGCGTGTAATAATCGATTCAAAACATACTTAAGTACTATGAAATAGTGGCAATAAATCATTTGAAAAACTTGACCAAAAACCATCACTTACTGCACATTAGCTGATATGATAAAACCAATTTTTAAAGGCTTAAGCTAAATAAATAGCCAAGCTCATGTACACGTTTAAAGTACAGTTAAACCAATAATGTGTACCACTGCATACCCAAGAGAGAATCAATGTTAACAGGAAAAATACGTAATCAAATCGACCAAGTGTGGACGATGTTTTGGACCGGCGGTGTCGCCAATCCTATCTCGGTAATTGAACAAATCTCTTATCTGTTATTTATTCGCCGTTTAGACGAGCTACAGCGTACCGCTGAGCGTCGCGCACAAGCTACTGGCATTCCTGTTGCTAACCCAACCTTTGGCCCTGACGAGCAAGCGCTGCGCTGGAACAACTTTAAAGATAAAGACCCTAACGTGATGATGGACATAGTCCAAAATCAGGTGTTTCCTAAAATCAAAGCCCTGCACAATGAAGGCAGCTTTGCCGAGCACATGAAAGACGCCATTTTTATGATCCCGTCAGCTAAGTTGCTCGACCAAGTGGTGCAACTGCTTAGCGCCATCAACATGGACGACAAAGACACCAAAGGCGATTTATACGAGTACCTACTCAGCAAATTGCAGCAATCAGGCGTTAATGGTCAGTTCCGTACCCCACGCAACATCATTCAAATGATGGTTGAGTTAATGCAGCCAAAGCTGGGCGACACCATTTGTGACCCATCATCTGGCACCTGCGGCTTTTTAATGGCGGCGCTTGAATACGTTGAAAACAACTATAAGCAAGAGGTTAACAAGCCAGAAAACCGTAAACATGTGAATAATGCCATGTTCACTGGTTTCGACTTTGACAAAAGCATGTTGCGCATTGGTGCGATGAACATGCTGCTGCACGGCATTGAAAATCCAAGTGTACTGTATCGCGACAGCTTACAAGACCAAGGCGATGCCAATATCAGTGAAGCCTACAACTTAATTTTAGCTAACCCGCCGTTTAAAGGCTCGGTTGACTTTGACATCGTCGCCCCTGACTTACTGCGCGCCTTAGGCAAAAATCCTGCCGCCAGAAAAGCCGCCGTAAAGTACAAAACTGAAATTGACGAAAACGGTAACGAGATACAAGTTGAAGTTAAAGCCAAAGGTCCAACCGAAAAGTCTGAATTATTATTTTTAGCACTGATTTTACGCATGCTAAAAGTCGGTGGCCGCGCAGCGGTTATCGTGCCAGACGGGGTGTTATTCGGCTCGACTAAATCCCACAAAAGTATTCGCGAAAAAATCGTTAACGAGCAAAAGCTTGAAGCGGTTATCTCATTGCCATCAGGGGTATTTAAGCCTTATGCCGGTGTCAGCACCGCGATTTTAATCTTTACCAAAACCAATTCAGGCGGCACCGACAAGGTGTGGTTTTATGACATGCAAGCCGATGGTTTCTCGCTTGACGACAAACGTACTCCACTGTTTAAAGACGGTGCTGAACCGACTCACGAGCAAAGTAATATCGCCGATATCATTGCCCGTTACTTAAGTTTAACTAATCCCGATGGCACGCCAAACCTTGCCAGCCCAGAGCACAGCCGTAAAACCACCGAACAAAGCTTTATGGTGCCAGTGGCAAGGATTACCGCCAACGACTGCGATTTAAGCCTAAATCGCTATAAAGAAGTGGTGTATGAGGAAGTACTGTACGACGCACCAAAAGAGATTTTAGCGCGGATTAAAACCTTGCAAGACAAGATGGCGAAGGGTGTGCAAGAGTTGGAAGGGTTATTGAAATGAGCTGGCCTACTGTTGAGCTGAAATGCATTAGTAAAGTTCAGGCTGGACAATCAGCACCTAAAAAAGAGTTTTTTAGTCGAACTGGTGTTCCTTTTATTCGAGCAGGTTCCCTTGAGAGTTTACTTTTAGGGAAGTGTGAAAGTGATCTAGAGCTTATTAAACGTGATGATGTTAAAAAGCTCAAAATGAAAATATATCCGAAAGGAACTATTGTTTTTGCAAAAAGTGGAATGTCTGCAACTTTAGGGAGAATTTACCAATTAAAAGGTGAGTGCTGTGTTGTTAGTCACTTAGCTACTGTTGTAGTTTCGGAGAAAGTGTCTAGTGATTTTTTGAAATTCTGGTTTATCGCAAACCCTCCAATGCGCTTAATTAACGATCCTGCTTATCCATCAATTAGAGCTAGTGACTTAGAAGATTTGAAGATCCCACTCCCGCCACTCGAAACCCAAAAGCAAATTGCGGCGGTGTTAGAAAAAGCCGACCAACTGCGTAAAGACTGTAAGCTTTTGGAGCAAGAGCTAAACAGCCTCGCCCAGTCAGTGTTTATTGAGATGTTTGGTGATCTTCGGATAAAAGGACGTTATACAAAGAAAGTCTTTTTCAGTGAAATATTTAATATTTCAAGTAAATTAGTGGACCCCAAGTTAGAGCAATATGAAGATATGCCACATATCGGCCCTGAACACATTGAAAAAATCACAGGGAAAATACTACCGTATAAAACAGCAAAAGAAGATGGATTGATTAGTGGTAAATTTCATTTCAAACAAGGGTGTGTTCTGTTTTCAAAAATCCGTCCTAATTTGAAAAAAGTAGCAATTCCTAATTTTGATGGATTATGTAGTGCGGATATGTACCCATTGGAACCAATAGGTGGTGTTTCTACGAAAGAATTCATTTGGGGGTTAATTTTATCTCTTACATTTGATGAGTATCTACAAGTGTTAGCTTCACGAGCTAACATACCAAAAATTAACAGGAAAGAATTATCACTCTTTGATTTTTATCTGCCTAGTTTTAGTGACCAAAAAGAATACTCAAACCAGTTGATTCAAATTCAACAACAAATCGATATAAACAGAGAGCTGATGAAAGAAGTATCAAATAATTTCAACGCCCTAATGCAAAAAGCGTTCAACGGTGAACTTAATCTCGATAACGCTAACACTTAGTAAGATGTAAAAGGAACTTACATGTCAGATACGGTCCAACCTCCAGCTTCCACTGCCACTCATGGCGCTAGCGCTTTTGGCGCTAACTCTCTTGGCATGAGTAATTTTGACTTTATGGATGTGGCGATTGCAAGTGGAATAGCCAATGATCTGTATTGCACGCACTGCGCTGAAATACAGATACGCGCTAAAAATGCTGAAGCCAACATTAAAAGCGACCCTCGTATTGCCGGCTTTTATGCCCGTAATGCGCTGGAGCTAATGGTTGAAACCGTATTTGACATCGACAACTTGTTAACTCGGCCACGCCATGACGCGACGTTAATGTCGTTGATTCATGAGCAGGGCTTTAAGCAAAACCTCAGCAGTAATTTATTCCCTAAGCTTAAACTGATTATCAAAATCGGTAACGAGGCCGTACACGGCAAAAGCGCACTGCCACAGCGTGATGCTTTACAATCGGTAAAAGAGCTGCACCATGTGCTGTATTGGTTCGTTCGCACCTATACGCCAGCGTTAGACAGACAGCAATTTACCGTTGCGCCGTTTGATGAAGCATTAATCCCCCACAAGCTTGCCATTGATGCAGGTCTTGTGACTAAGGCGATGAGCAGCATTAAGCGAGTGCAAGATCTCGAAAAACAGCTGGCAGAAAGTGACAGTGTTAAGCGTGATGAGTATCAGCAACAGCTGAGTGAAAACGCTGCGTTAAAGGCCGAAAACCAAGCCTTGCTTGAGCAAATCGCCAAAGCCAAACAAAACGCAGAAACGCAACTTGATACCCACGACTATAACGAAGCCGAAACCCGCCATTACTTAATCGATGCTCTGCTTAATGAAGCGGGTTGGCCTTTAAACCAAGCGCGCGACCGCGAGTATCCGGTAAGCAGCATGCCAATATCGACCGCTAACCCCAATGGGAATGGCTTTGTGGATTATGTGCTGTGGGGTGATGATGGCACTGCCCTAGCAGTGGTAGAGGCCAAACGTACCAGTCGCCGCCCAGAAGATGGCCAGCAGCAAGCCAAACTGTATGCCGATTGCTTACAAAAGCAGTGTGGCGTGCGCCCGGTGATATTTTACAGCAATGGCTATGAAACCCGTTTGTGGGATGACTATTTTTACCCGCCACGTAAGGTACAAGGTTTTTATACCAAGGCTGAACTTGAGTTAATGATAAAACGCCGCAGCGATCGTAAAGCGTTTTTTATGACGGGTAGTGACACCCCGCTGGTTGAAACTGAAAACCTTGATATCAATAACGACATCACTAACCGTCATTATCAAAAAGCGGCAATTACTCATATTTTGCAACACTTTGAGCTGGAACATCAGCGTAAAGCACTGCTTGTTATGGCGACGGGTACAGGTAAAACCCGAACCATAATCAGTTTGGTTGATTTATTGGTTAAAAACGATTGGATTAAAAACATCTTATTTTTAGCTGACCGTAATGCTTTGCTCACTCAAGCGAAAAAGAACTTCGTTAAACTGCTGCCGCGTGTGAGTTGTTCTATTTTAAGCTCTGGCCAAAGCAAAGACAGCATTGAAAGCCGGTTGTATTTTGCCACTTACCCCACCATGAAAAACCTACTCGACCGTGGCGCAGATGAGCGCCCATTTGGTGTAGGTCATTTTGATTTAATTATTGTCGATGAGGCCCATCGATCTGTGTATTCAAAGTATCGGCAAATTTTTGAGTATTTTGACGGCTTGTTAGTGGGCTTAACCGCCACCCCAAAAGATGAAGTTGAAAAAGATACTTACAGCATTTTTGACTTACAAAAAGGCATGCCAACCTACGCCTATGAAGATGCCAGCGCCTATGCCGAAAAATACTTAGTACCTCCAACCAAAATATCGGTTGCGACTAAGTTTTTACGTGATGGGGTTAAGTACCAAGAATT
>BCQK01000030.1_pt1 | contig 13721 bp, 15 predicted proteins | sample 1008131 | NCBI WGS metagenome assembly BCQK01 (sample SAMD00035458, study PRJDB4067) | museum specimen metagenome | isolation source: Liagora japonica specimen isolated from | place: Japan
TGATTATTAAACCAATCTTCTGCAACCTCTTGAAAATGAGGCTGCATCACTTCGGCCTCAACCATATTTTTGAGTTTATACCTTAGATCAAGCGCTATCTCTCTTGCACGTTTTAGGCTCAGCTCGGGATATACACCTAATGCTTTTGACTTCCTTTGCCCATTTTCCGTATATCGAATAGACCAATATTTTTTCCCATTCGGATCGATTCGCAAAGAGAGACCGTTAGTATCAGAAAGGCGATACTGTTTTTCTTGAAGCTGCGCTTTTTTACACATCACATCAGTTAGTGACATATCTTTGTCCCACTTAATTAAACTTATTTAGTGGGTCAAATTGTCCCAATATTGACCCACACAAAGCAAAAATAGGGTCAAATCGCTTAGGACAGTATCGGACAATACAGCCAATAAAAAAGCCTTTAAACATTGAGTTTAAAGGCTTTTTTAGATTCCGATGGACTACTTCGGAAAGAATTTTGGTGGGGTTGCGTCAATTGAACAAAACCAGTAAATAGATGTTATTTAATAATTATTTTTCATCATAAAATCCCAGTGTACACCACAGTGTACAAATTATCTGTTGCTAGGATTTTTTAAGTGGGTTGGGTTGCTGTATTGGGAGTACAACTCATGCATTGAATGCCCTGCTGATACTCCAGTGATATAACCGAACCACATTTAAAATACCCATGGGTGGCATTTGAAATGTGACCCTGCTCCCTCAATTGAGGGACAAGGTACGCCGTGGGGGATGCTCATATATTCCAGTCTGATAGATCGGACGACTACATTTAAAATGTAGTGAAAAGATACCCCCAAATTTGGGGGCATTAAAACCACGCTTTAACGCTCTCCCACGCCTTTTATTTAAATATTAGCTTTACTGGTGTATTGGCTTGCTGTGTTTTATCGGGGCGGTTAAAAGGGCTAGAACCTTATAAAACCTGTTATTTGATTTTGATATTTATAGAGCGCAATTTTGCGTTTACCTTTGTTTTCAGGGGTATATCCAAAATTGGATGCACCTAAAACCCTTAAACCCAATACCGCATTTAAAATGGGGAATTGTTTTTAACTTTCGCCAGTGACGAAATTTAAAGGCACGTTTACCTTGATATACCTTGATGGAATCAAGTAACCATCAAATAGCGGAAATCCTTTCTGTGTGTGGATTAGAGGTCATTTTAATGGTCTTACTACTGGTAGCCTATCAAGGAAAAATATCAATTCTCTCCATGCTCATTTACCCTTACGTAGTCTTACAAAACACCTTATCGTCAGAATTGACGTAAAGCTTGCACCGTGTGGTTTTAGGCGTGTTTTTATGCTGTTTAGGGATAAATGCTGTAAGGGTAATTTTGCTTTACGTAGCTTTACGAAATGAAAATTACAATTCTGCTGTAAGGCTTTCCCTATATGGCTTGTATATCAATTTCCATCAATACACTGTAAAGCAAAAATTACTTAGATGTACTTAGATGGAATAGGCTCTTTTTCAACTATCTTGTGATACGTAGTGATACAAAATTAAAGATCAAAAATCGCCGTGTCCCTTGTAGTGCTTGGCATACATACTAATTTTAGTAAGTGAGCTGTATCACACAAAATAAGCCGTCCTCGTATCTCTAAATTTGTGCCTATCTTGTACGACGTAGCACGACAAAACAGACTTTTTTTGTTTGACGTAGCATGACAAAACGCACTTTTAATAAAAGCTCTAAAACCCTTGTATAGCCCAGCTTTGAGTGTATTTTTAAGGGTGATTTTAAAGGCATCTTGTCAAACAAAAGATAGATACCCTGTCGTACAAGATTTAAAGCCTTTTTGAGATACGTAGCGACACAGATCGGTAATATGCCAGTGCGATTAAACCCTCATAGATTTGAAATCTATAAGGGGGTATTTCAGATACTAATCCCTGAATTTGTTATACGTAGTCATACGGATTTACTTTGACGTACCTTGACGAAACGCCACTTTAAAAAACGCACTTAAAACGGCTGTAATGTAATACTGGCAGGGCTTTCAATTGAATATACATGCTGTTTTATACATGGGGCTGTCAAGGTAAACTGCCTGTGTCTTGTATAACAAGATTTAAGCTCTTTTTTACTTATTTTGTTGTACGTAGCTGTACGGATTTACTTGGACGTACTTGGACAAAAAGCTACTTTCAATAATCCACATAAAAGAGCTGTGATGCTTTATTTGTAAGGCTCTCAGTAGGGTTTTTATGTGGTTTGAAGCATAGAGCCGTCCAAGTAAATTGCACCAGTGTTGTACAACAAGATTTAAGCTCGTTTATTTTAGCGCGCTTTGCCTTTCTTCTTGGATGGAATGGTGGAAATGGCACGTAACTTGATGAGATTTAGAATATGACCAAGTTTTTGCTATACGTAGCTATACGAAATGCACTTTTTTAGGTTGACGTAGGTGGACAGAATGGGGATTTATAAAAAAGGGCTAAAGCCTTCCTGTATATAGGTTTGAGTTGGGTTTAATGCCTAATTTCTATCGTATGCCGTCAACCTAAATTCAAGGTGCCTGAAACTTAATTATTCAATAGCCTTTAATCAAAGATAGGTAAACTCCCTTTAAAAAAAGGGAATTCAAAAAGTGCTATTTCTCTTATTTCTTGTGCCAAAGTATCATCGCCATCTCTATGATTCCCAACATTTAAGTAATAATTTTTCCCATTGCAATGATGGTAAATAATCCACTCACCAGTTAACTCTCCATCATTAATTCTATCTATATATTGTTTCCCAGAACACAAGTATCCTAAGGCTTCAATTCTTTTATCCTGAGGAATTTCAGAGTTATTGAATATCTCGCAAAATTCTTTAAAAAAAGTATTATTCAATATCTTCTGCTGCTTATTATTCAATCCCATCTGCTGCTTAATATTCATTGCCATAGATTTAAGCCCGACCTGCTCATAATGCTTATGCCATAACCCTTCTAGGGGCTGTTTAATGAATTTCGTTGCAGGCTTCATTCGTTTATAATTTTCACTTGGTTTTTCTAATTCCCTAATTTCATTAATAATACTATCTAGGTGAGCTCCACATATAAATGCATATAACATTTTTATGATAAAAACAGTTGTGAATCTTGATTCTGTAATTATTTCTAAATTGCTCATTAATAGCCAATTGAAAAAAAAATGAACCTCTTGCGGCAGGTTTTCATTATTAGTTTTTAAATCTTCATAAATTTTTTCTATTTTGCCCATAGATACCTTCTAAGTGATTTTCTTAATTTGCTATTTGTTGATTTTGTTTGGAGGGTTAATTTTCTCTTTTACTAATAGCTCTAGCATAAGCACTATTAATCTCATCCGCAGAATAACGGCGATTCAAGATATCTTGCTGGATACTTGTTGGTAGGCTCAATACATCCGCCCTTTTCCCATCAATCATGTTCTGATTTGCTTTACGGATAGAGGCAAGGCTTACACTTCTAAAAAATGCTTTCATTATTGATACTCAAAGAACATCAATTGATTAGATGGATTTGCGACATCAAAATATTGATCTACACGCTCGTCTTTAAACTCATATTTACTCCAAACAAGCCCCGCATAGAAGTCTATGAATTGAAGTTCTTTCGTTACTCGGCTATCGAATGGTTTAACATTCAAAGTTTCATTTAGAACATCATCTAATTGCGAACTCTCTGCAATCATCTGTTTTAAATATATTTCTAAATTCCAGCCTACATTGACTTTTTCACATCGAGAATCAGGAATGAAGTCTATATGCTTATGATTGCATAAATGGTTTAAGAGCATATTTTTAACCATATAGTTATATAGGGCATTAGGGTCATTTCTTAATTTTGTTTTTACCCGTTTTTTGTTTACGGTTATGGATAGCAATTTTATATCTGGGTGGTTTGAATGCAATTTGATAATTTGTTGAACAAATTGTTCTTTTTCTTTTGAGCTAAGATCATATGATTTTAATTCATTATTGAGAGGACGTTTTCTAGCTTTATAAAATCCAGTCACAATTCGATTAAGATGCTTTGTCTTATCTCTTGGGCAAATCACACATGCTATTGTGAGAGTTCTACTTGACCCACCTTTCCCGTATGGGGCTGTAAAAGTCCAACCTAAATCACCGCTTTCATCTAAATAGATGGCAATCATATAATCCCCAGAAAGACAAAAAGCCCACGAATGGGCTTTAAGATACGGCGTGTAACCTAGTATTGGCGAACTTACAGAACGCTTACGATCATAACGGCATTTATCGCAATTGCTCTAGGCTGATTATTTATAACATCTCCGTTACTACAAGCATATTATTAATCATATGGGGCTTATTTGCAATTGGATGATACAAAAATATGCACTGATATAGACTAATACGGACTTATACGGACTAATCAAAGCAACTGTAACACATCTGCCCGAATCTCTGTTACCTCTCGATCTATTCCGTTTTGGTCCTTCCATTTACGTGTACGCAATGAACCCTCAATATATGCCTTACTGCCTTTCTTGAGGTACTTACTGGCAACATCCGCTAAACGTCCGTTGGTGGTGATTCTATGCCACTCTGTAGCCTCTTTACGCTCTCCAGTGGTCTTGTCTTTCCAAAACTCAGAAGTTGCTACGCTGAAAGTGGTAACGCTTCCACCATTGGGAAATTGTTTAGTTTCAGGGTTACGACCCAGCACACCCATGACAGTGACTTTGTTTACGTTTGGCATCTTTTACCTATCAAATTTATATATTTTCTTAGAATCTTTGTCTAAATGTCTAAGTTGACCTGTAAGCCTTATATATCAATACTTCTAGTTTGGCAGACAGTTAAAAAAGCATTGTCTACGTGTCTAAACAGTTATAAAAAACACATTCCATTTAGACGCATAGACAGTAGTTAATTGCACTGTCTGCTAAGTTGAAGCCCTTATGCCGTATGGCTTACAGCTTGATTTAGACACTTAGACGCTGTTTACAGCAAAATAGGATTTATTAAAACAAACCGCTTCTTAGAAATAGATTCGATCTTGATATAGTTAGAATCCTCAAGCTGCTGCATAACTACCTCCAGAACCTTAGTATTTTTTGACATAGGTCTAGGGCATGAGGTTTGAACATTTGAATACAAGATACGATCTGTTTTCTGTCCCCCACACTTACGGACAAGCCACTTAATCAGACGCTCAGCATCACTTTCCGTCTTGACCTCAATATCTGCATACATAGCCCATTCATTCAGTGAATGCTTAACGACCTCACAAGCCCCTGTTAAGGTTTTGGCATCAATCCACTGTAAACCCTCAAAATAAGCGAAAACAGTCGCCAAACGCCGTGCTAATTGACTGGCACGACTGGCAAATGCCTGTAGGTATTCATAACGCTTACCTTTGCCCTGTAGTTCCTCAAACATGTTGTAGAACGATGCATCTATTTCCCTTGCTTCATCATTCATTGGGATGACATAACGTCCATTATGCAGTTCTTGTCCTCCTTGTGGTCTAGGACAGTCATCCAGTAAATATTCACAACGTGTCCAGTAAGCGATAAGCCTATGGTCATGATTGGCGTTTTTAGATCGGTAGATGGCATCTTGTAGGCGTGTACCTGCCAAGTTCTCAGGGATGGTTAAAATGAATCGTGGTAAAAAGCCTTGCCCCCTTAACACTGGGTCTTTCAAAGCATCCGATAAAACCTCATGTTGTCCCTGTAGGTTAAAGGTCAATCGAACGTCATAAGCCCGACCACTGCCGTTTAAATTGGATTTGGAGCGAGTGCGTTCCACAAAACCATCATCAAATAGCTTGGCATAGCCTCCTATGGCTTGGGTACGTGTATCTCCTTTCATGGTATAGCCACCAAAGAATTGACCCGCCTCATCACTGGCAATGGATGCATTATTTAATATGCCATCCACATATAGCCCTGCAATAGATTCTAAAGTGATGTCACTGTATAGGGTGCTAGGGTCATGTGGTGGGGGATTCTCTGCGCTATAGGCTTCTTTATCCTTTTTATTCAAAGAGGCTTGTCCGCTTTTCCATTGTTCAAGGTCACGGCGGTATAACTCGTATTGTTTACGCTCATGCTGAATAATGGCTTTGTCTGCCATATTACGACTGGTACTTTTACGGCTTCCGCTTTGCCCCTCAGTAAGCAGATATAAACTACATGGCTCACCTTGAGGGTTGAATGGATGAGGTGCATTTACATGGGCTTGAGCGATATGTGACATAGCACCTATGACGCATTGAGCTGTCATCCCAATTGGCGCTTGCACATGCTCAGCAATCGCTATTACTGCATCCCTTGCCAGTGGTGGTAATGCATGGATTGGATAAGCGCTATTTACGGACGTTTCAGGTTGAGCCAATGGCAATAATTCACCCCATTGACCAGGGGATGATAAGCGCTTGATAGATTCATCAATAAAGATGGCCACATCCTCTAGATCATCATCTTTGTACAGCTCAATCAGGTAATCGGTTTTAATGCCTTGCTCATCAATCACGATATGTTGATTCAGCAAGCGAAGCGCCGTGTCCTGTTCCAGCTTTTGAAATCCCTCGAGCTGGATATGCTCGGGGCGTACTGGCATATAGAGCTTGGTATAACCTGCCTTTGCCAATTGGTGAATTCCGAAAGCCATTTGCTCAAAATCAAATGGCTTAAACTCAGTATGTTGAGCATCACATAGGCTCGGTAAGATGACCAATGCCACGGCGTAGCCAGTCTGAGCAATCTTAAAGAATGCCTCTAGGTTATAGGTAATGATGATAGGCTCTGCATGGTCAAAATGACCATACCTTGCAAAGCCTTGAGCCAGTCCATCAGGCATGACCTGTACACGTTGGCCATCCTGTAATACGGCACATTGCACAAGATTTAATTGCCCATCATAGATAGGCAGAATTAAAGGATTGTCATAGCTCACGCCGTTTATATCTACATTGCATTGGTCAACATAGATCGGCTGTGCTGGACTACCAAAACGCTCAATGATGGGATGAGTGAGATATGTTTCATCCAGTGGATTTAGCAAGGTGCAATTTGCTAAGATGGTATCGGGTTTGATGGAGGTGGTGATATTCATAGTGTCACCGCCTTTTTATTTGCATCCCATTCAGCTTGATAGCCTTCACACTGTAAATCATGGTCATTGGCAAACGATTCAGAAAGATATTGAGCAACTTCTAAAAGCTCTTTATTGTGAAAAGTTTTATCTGTTTTATTGTTTCTAATGACTGTACTTACTAAGGCACTTACCCATGATAAATGCTGTTTAGCAAGTAAATGCACGTCTGCCATATCGCCAGCATCATAGTTCTTAGATGTGTTTTGAGCGTTATTTGAATTAGACATAATCACACTCCCCATACTTTTTTAAGCATTAAAGAGATGCGTTTGCCTAGGCTTGGCTTATGTGCAAAGTCGGCAGATTGAATGCGTTGACGTGTAATTTGATGGATATTAGGCATGATTAATGCGCTCCTGTTGAACTAAAGGAGCTTTGCCTATTACGACCAAGTAATTTAGGTGGCAAAGCTGAAAAGGGTTGGTCGACAGGCTCAACAGGTGACCTGCACATATAAATATGTCCCTCTCCAGCTTCGCCATAACATGCGAATGCATAGAGATATTACGTACAAAAAAAGCCCTTGCGGACTGTACGCCTGTTGAAGATTGATAGCCGACCAAAGCTAATTCACCATGTGGGTGAACGCTGTTAGCATAAGTCGGTTTAGAACAGCTTGCAACAAGAAAAACAGTTATTGCCCAGACTAAACATAGTTTTAGGAGGTTTATTGAGAGGTTTTTCATACGTCTATGCCTCCAATACGTTTGATTGGAGGGACGAAAGGCGATTGGCTTTGAAGTTCTGAGCAAATAAATTTAATGCTGTTTTACGTTGCTCATAAGTACACTGGCAACCAATTAAAATCAGGTCTTGCGCTTCCAGTTCTGCCAATAAGTCCAATTCATTGTATGAAAGACTGTCACGATCTAACCCGGTGAATTGACCTGTTATGGCCCAATTAATCAATCGGGCTTCATTCATGTAGTGATGGGGTTTTGTTTCTTTACCTTGTTGCTGTCTTGATAACTGTAAAACTGCTGTCACGGCTTTAAAGGTTGATGCTGCTTGATGACGTAAACGGCGTTTATCAAATATTGGATGATTGCCACGTAATAGGCTGTCGATCTGCTCATCACACCATAAGGCAAAATCAATATCTAACCATTGGGCAAAGCGAACGGCTAATTTAGGATGCAACCAAGTACCTTGCGTAAATAGCGTTGAATTGCCTTTCTTTGTTTTTACAAAGTCAGTGATGCGGGATAATCTCGTATCACTTTTTTGATTTTCTCTTTTTATAAGAGCATCGATGTAACGCTGAGTATCGGGTAGACGTAGCCAGTCATTCGGTTTTTTATTAAAGCGATTCGATGCTTGAGTTGCATTAAACCAACCTTGCTCATTAAAACTAAGTTCTTGGCCATCATATTGGGAAGTGATTAATCCTTTCATGCTAAACACCTCCAAACATTTTGAGGTGTGTCCAGTTTTGGGCATACCCCATAGGGTTTAGGTTAGGTGTCGTAGAATTTGCGATACCCTCAAAATTTAGTGGCTCAAGTTGAGCGTCTAAATAGATACCCTCAAATTTGAGTGCATCTAATTCCAGCTCATCAAACATAACCAAGCAATCGCGTTTGACATTGAAATGCTCTTTCCCTGTCAGTTCTGCAATATCACGGCTAGACATGGTTAATACTGGTGCTGTTAATTGGTTCATGCTCTAGCCCTCATTGCACACGGTTAATATGAATATTTGAATTAATTAGAATGCCGTCATTGGATAGCCCGACCTGTTGGCGGTTGTCCATCATCTGCAATAACTGTTGCTCTGCATCTTCAACACTAATGCCGAAATGCTTGGCAATATCCTCAAGGCTGTACATGGGTTCACCCTCATCGGTGTATCCGCTTACTGGTGGCAGTAGGTTTAATTCCTTGGCCTTTTGGTTCATTTCCGCTTTGACGTGTTCAGGCTTGTAATGCAATGTGAGCGTGAGTGCCTGCTCAGTGATGGGGTGGTCATCCCCGTACTGTTTAACCATGTTTTTGTAATGATCAAAGGCTTTGAAAAACTCAGGGTTTACATGATTATTCATTGTGTACCCCCATCAAAAGCAAGTTGTAAATTGGCCTTGCATGTTTCGATACGTACGGCATTTAAATGCTTTTCATGTTTACGGCGGTGCATGCCAAGACTGTGAAATGTACCTTTCTCTTTAGATACTTTTTCCTGCATACATAGGCGATTTAATTCTTCATAAGCGGTCTGACGTGCTGAATAACTGCCAGTTTTACGTATGGTCGGCAATACGTCAGAAAATACCCAGTCTTGAAAGTTGAGAGCTTCCTTTTTATTAGATCGGAAGATAACTCGATATAAATTCGGCTCATTAATAAATTTGAGTTTTTGAATACCGCCATTTGTAGGGGTGTGGTAATCCGCCACACCCTTTGGATCTAATGCGCCATTTCGCTTAGGGGTTTCGTTTTTAACGTCCCCCCTTTGAATCTGTAATAAATCCGATGATCTTGAAATGTCTAAAACCTTACATACATCAGTTAAACAAAACCACGGTTCTTGATTATCATCTAGGACAACTCGAACGCCGTGTTCATTAAAATTAAAAATAGATGGGTTCATGCTTGCACCTCTCTAAGCTCATAACGTGCATGTGTGCCTTTGTTATTCAGGTTTGGCTCTTGATGGGTCACGATGTCGTAACCTTGCTTGCGTAGGCGCTCTACAACGGCACTGAGGCGGAAACAATCAAAATGGTGAATCGCCTCTGCCTGTGAAAGGGTCTTACCTTGTTTGAGGTGGTTTAAGATTTGGGTTTGATGATTTGTATTCATGCCTTGCCCCCTATAGTGATGTCATCGAGTAGGGTTGCGAGGTGGTGCATTGCCTGTTGTTCTGTATCCAACATCTGCACAATATGCTTAGGTGAAATATGGACTGCTTTGAGGCGTGTAGGTCGGATGTACTCGGCAAGGGCATCAATGCGCTTTTTAATAAGCTCTGCGTACTCCATTGATTCATCAATGCCAGCTTTCATACTGCGCTGATAATTGGTATCCAATACGCCGTATAGGTCATTTAAAGTGGCTGACGTTTCTTTTAACTGGTCATGATTAATGCTGGTCACTAAATCACGGTTATAAATATCTTTGGCCACAGCATTTAGTTGCCGACTGGCATTTAGCGCAATCGCTTTGATTTGGGTCTTGGTCATGGATTAAGCCTCCAATACTGCAAGGCTTTGCTTTTGACCGTTATGCCACTCTACAAGCTCGGCATAGTCGAAATAGACTGAGGCCTGTTTGCTCTCCCCTGTCTTAATTGGTCGAGGAAATGAGGAATCAGTGCGCACGATATGACGCAATGATTCACGGCTTACGTCTAGTAGTTCACAAGCTGTTTTGAATTGGACGCGGATTGGTTTGATAGTCATTTATGCACCTACATGGCTGAATACTGTTGGTGCATAAAAACAAAAATGTGGATAGGTGGGGTAACTGGGGTAAAGAAAGAAAATACCCTAGCTTGGGTAGGTAGGGTATATACAAATCAATAACTTAGATGATATTTATTTTTTATAATTTTTATCTCTTAGAGTACCCCAACTTATAAAAGGGGTTGTGATTTCCCGTATTTTTGAAGCTGATCCAGATTTTTTATTTACCTCATAGCCTGCATTATCCTTTAGCCATATAGTGGCTTTGTTGGTATGGCTATCACTCTTTGGGTTAGTAATATAGATATGCTCCCATAACTTAATTGAGAGTACTAAATCAGGTGCATACCGATCTGTTGCAGATTTATCAAAAATTAAACTCATCAAATCTGTATCATTTTGTTTATGTAGTAACTCAAGCTCTTTAATTTTTTGCTCTTTCTCTAAAAGTTCAGTTTTTAATTTCTCTATTTCTGCATTTAATTCTTTTACGGTGACTTGTTCAATGGCAACATCTAACTCAAGGCTTGCTATTGTATTTTTCAGTTTTGCATTATCAACTACATTTTCTTTGCTAGAGGTTTTGCTTTGCTTTTCATTAAATCCATCTATAAAAATTTCTTTGGATGATAAAAAGTTCTTTAGATTTTCCGATCCCACAACATAAAAATCAGCATCGATTTCCTCGAACAATCCGCCACGGACGGCTGAATAAATAAAATTTTCAGCTTCAGCATATCTAGGGTTTTCATTAAGCCAAACAACTTCTCTTGATTTGTTTCCAACAAGATAAGGGTCATAATTCGATATTAAACAGGCGGATTCTTGAACTGTAAAAACATCATTCTTAAAAAACAGAGGATAGTTTCTTACTTCTTGGTATGCTCGTTGATCTTCAAAATTAATAGACTCATTCAAATAAATATCAGAATCAATTTCTATTAAATCAGGCACATCATTTTTCAATATATTTAGATAATTGGTATCCCAAATGAACATCTGTTTTTTATCGATGGTGGTATCTTCTGCACTAAATACATTAAGGTCTTTAATACACTCTAAATTTAAAAAATCTGCTCGATTCCAAAAATTTTCTTCGCAGCCTTTATTGTATTTAGCACCACCCCCCACCCGAAAAGATGGATAATTTTTACAATTTTCGGCAATGTAATTTAACCAAAAAGAACAGTAGTTTTCACCATACCAATGAGTTTCATCCATTGATGAGCTGGTTGCCTCTATTCTGTAATTATTCTGACGTGCATGACTATCAAGTTGAGCAGGTACATTTTTATTCAGAAGGTAAGTTGCTACCTCGTAAATGCTAGAGTTTGTTTTCTCCGCTAGAAGATTAATAGCTTCTTTTAATGAAATAAATTTTAGGCTTTCATCTTCTTGTATTAGATTCAATAATCCCATTCACGCCTCCCACAGCATTCCCAAAATAGCGCCAAGTCAATCGGATTGGGTGTCCGACTTTCGCCCCGTCAGGCTAGACTTAGCAAACTGAATATAAACGATATTTAATTATATTTGTGTATGTTTGGGTAAAGAGTAGGACAAGCTATGTCGCAACAGAAATATACGAATCGCAACCTGTCGCAAATGAATCTCAAACCGTTTGCGAAGCGTAAAGCTATATGTAGCAAGGCATACAAGAGAAAAACGCAAAATCGCAAGGTTTCTAGGGAAATATAAAATATATCCATTAAGCCACTATGCCAGTGTATAAAATACAGTAGTGCTTAATGAAATCCCTTTGATAGCAAGGCTTTCAAGGTGATTAAGCCATTAAGCCGCGCTTCTGTAGGAAATATATAAAATACAGATTGTGGGTGCAGTAATATCACTTAGTCTTTTTAAACTGAATAATGCTTTGATCTGCTATTTCTTCTAAATAATTGGCATACCACTGCATCATATTTGCCCTGTCATCTAAATATTGGGCCTTGTTATATACCCCTGCTACCCCGTCCTTAACATGCGCTAAAGCAGATTCAATATGACGTTCATCAAAACCACGATTATTTAACAGTGTACTGGCTATATGTCTAAATCCATGTGGTGTCTGTCTGCCCTCATATCCCATGCGCCTTAAAGCCATGATAAAAACTGTATCTGACTTAGGCTTACTCTTATCGGATCGGCTTGGGAATAAATACTCAGAATTGGTTTCATAGGTTTTTAATTCATTGAGTATGGCAATGGCTTGCTTAGGCAAAGGCACAACATGCTCACGGCGTTTCTTCATGCGTTCCTCAGGGATATTCCATAAACCTTGTTCTAGGTCGAACTCAGTCCATTTAGCGCCCCGTAGCTCAGTAGGACGGCAGAACAACATTGCCAAAAGCTGTAAGCCCATACGGACATCCGTAGTCGGGTAATTATTAATAGCTCGAATTAAGGTTGGTAACTCAGCCTCACTCACATGGGCCATATTCTCTTTTTTGCCCTGCTGTAGATACTTCTGAATGCCCTCTAATGGGTTGTAATCAATTCGCCCTGTTACCTTTGCATAATCATAAATATCACGGCACATGGCCCGAACCCGGCTTACCTGTTCATAGATACCCTGCTTTTGCTGAATACCTTTTAAATGATTCATCCACTCAATAGGTTTTATGCTGGTGTACAAGCGTTTGCCAAAAATAGGGAATATATGCTTTTCCAATGCACCTTTATTTCGGGTCATGGTGTCAGGAACCCATGTATTTACTTTGGTTTCTAACCACTCACGTGCCAGTACTTCAAAGGTTGCATTATTGTGGTCCAGCTCTTGGCGTTTGCGTTCCTGCTTTGTAATGATTGGATTATCGCCGTGGGATATATCTAAAATAATCTCAGATGCTTTCTTTCTAGCGCCTTTACCCGACAATTCAGGGTAAGTACCGATACCAAGCCATGACCACTTACCATCCGCCTTTTTATACCTGAATAGCCATGCTTTCTTACCATCAGGCTTTACACGGAAATATAAGCCATCGCCGTCTAACTCCCGATATTCTTTTAATTCAGGCTCAAGGTTAGCGAGTACTGTATCTGACAAAGGACGGCGTTTAATATCTGTTCTTTTCATGAGCTTGTACACCAGCGAGTTCAATAAATATTGCAATGTACATGACAGTGTACACGGCGTATGTACACTATAGCTAGTTATGTTTGGGTATGTTCAGGCAAGAAAAAAGGCTTGATCC
>BCQK01000032.1_pt1 | contig 13588 bp, 10 predicted proteins | sample 1008131 | NCBI WGS metagenome assembly BCQK01 (sample SAMD00035458, study PRJDB4067) | museum specimen metagenome | isolation source: Liagora japonica specimen isolated from | place: Japan
TAGCAACAATCAACAAAGTGGTTATGCGAACAATAACCCAAGCGGTTTTGCACCAAAGGCGGCTCCTCAGTCAGCGCCTGCGGCAGCACCAGCAGATATGGATGATGATCTTCCGTTCTGACACATACCTGAGAGTAGGTTTTGTTAAATTTTAATATTTTTTATTATTTAACAATTAATTAAAAAAAGAATTTACAGATACTAGAAATAGTTCTGTAAATTTTTTTAATTATAGTCTATTATATTTAATACCTAGATATTTTGTTAAATATAGTTATGATGTCCGTTAAAAGATTTGTAATGAGTAGTGGTGAGCGATTTGCTGTTCTTTTGGATAGTGATGGTGTTCCTATGACTTATCCAAATTTATATGCAATCATTAATTTAAGAAATCATGGTCAATCAATTAATACAATTTCAGCTATCTTGGAAGATATTAAATTGCTCTTTCAGTTGTTAGATCAATTAGAAATTGACTTGGAGCAAAGAATAAAAAGTAAAGACTTTCTGGAAATAAATGAAATTGAGGCTATAGCAAATTTAGCAAGTTTTACCCGTAGTCGACTAAATAGAGTGGCTTCAAATAAAAAGGTTGTAGATTTTCCCAAAATTAATAATAAAGAGCGATCTAGGGCAAAATTGGTTATTACTCAGGATTATGTATCTAAACAATTAATATATAGGCGGTTAACTAATTTTGCTGAATATATTGGGTGGTTAGAGATATATTTTCATTCATCAGTAATAACAAGTACAAAACGTTTATTAACATCTCGTAGGCCTTGTAAGCCCATGGATAGTCAGTCTGAATATAAGTCCTTTGATGATGAGCAGGTAGATAAAATTTTAAAGGCGGTTAATCCTGATAATCAGAATCGTATTTGGATTTCAAATTACATTGTTTATAGAAATGAGCTGATTATCTATTTGTTTTTATACTTAGGATGTCGTAAAGGAGAATTATTAAATTTAAAAATTACAGATATAACCCCTCCTAAAGCGGGTACTCCTTATCTGACTATTAGACGTAATCCTCATGATGATAGTGATTCTCGGTTATATCAACCTTTGGTAAAGACTAGAAGTCGATCAATTGCACTCAACCAGAATCTAAAGAAAAAATTGGATATCTATATTCTAAATCATAGATCGACAGTGCCTAATGCAGAGTTAACAGACTTTTTGATCTTATCAAATAAGGGACAGCCGCTTTCAATTAATGCACTAGACAAAATTCTTTCAGAAATTTCTGAAGTCGTTTTATTCAATGTGCATGCACATGCATTTAGGCATACATGGAATGATAAATATACAGATAAAGTTCAAACTTTAATTCAATCTGGCAAAATAATGGAAGATCAGGCTGAGAGAGATCGAGCGTATCTGATGGGTTGGATACCAAATTCAGAAAGTGCTAGAAGATATTCTAGACGTGCAGAAAATAGACGGGCTATGGAAATAGGTTTAAGTATCCAAGAAAAATTTGAGAATGAAAATGAGTAAGTTACCTCAATTCGATTGTTTAGATAGGTCGCAAAATACTTTTAATTCATTCAAAGGATATGAATTCAGTATCGATGATCAGAAATGGGTATTAGATATTAATAAAACTATAGATATCTCTCGAGTACGAAATTATGAGTTTTCTGTTCAATCAGAAATTGTCATGACTTTGGCTCATTTTGCTAAATATAGCTCAAGTTCACATACAGCAAACATGTGTGAATATATTGGTAAATATTCCGATATTACAGGAGAGGATCATTTTTCAATTAAAGGTCTTTTAAATTATAAAAATTTTTATTCGTCTAAAAAAGAAGAATATAAAGTAGCTATGCTACGAGTTTTTTTGAAAAAACTCTACAATTTAGGATACTCTTCAGTAGATGACGAAATCTATGATTTAATGGATTCATGGAAATTAACTGGAAATGAAAAAGGTACAGCCGTTCTTTCCCTTGATCCAGATGAAGGTCCATTTAGTCCATTTGAATTCCAAGCAATTATTACTAGAACCAACGAATATTTAGCAGAAAATAGGATTTCTTATTATGAGGCAGCTTTAATTCGTGTTTTTTGTGCGACAGGTAGACGACCAATACAAATTGCTGGGTTAAAAGTAAAAGACTTATACGAGACCGATAAGTATAAGTCTAAGGATGAAAAAAAAATTCATGTACTCAATATTCCAAAAGCTAAAATAAGAGGTGCTAGTGGATTTCGTTATGCTTTTCGTGAAGTAGGAATTCGTGAAAGTATCGTACAAATATTGTTTGAGCATACTCGAATTTTAAAGCAGAAATTAAGTAAAGAAATAAAACGAGAGATATCTGAACAAGAGTTTGCAGAGCTACCGCTATTTTATGATTTTGAGAAATTGGTTAATTTGGATTGGGAAAATCGGCATGAAATTTCAGAAATTTTGCCAAAAGAAATTATTCATTTGCCTACGGCTGAATTAACCCAAATATTGAAAGGAGCGGTAAGAAAGCTTGGTGTTCGGTCAAGGGAAACAGGTAAGCCAATATTTGTTACTTCTTATAGGTTTCGTTATACGCTTGGTACAAATGCGGCTAGACAAAAAGCAGGCGTGATTGTCATCGCAAATTTATTAGATCATCATGATACCCAAAATGCACATTGCTACGTACAAAGTGTGCCAGAAATTGCACAGCAAATATCATCCATCATGGATGAGAGTTTACGCAAATATGCAGATGCTTTTCAGGGGAAAGTTGTAAAGGATGAGATTGAGGCTCAATCAAAAATTGAAAATGCTAATCGAATTTCTTGTGTAGAACAGGATTGTGATGTTGGATCATGTGGTACACATCAATACTGTAGCGATTATGCACCAATCGCATGTTATCTATGTAGCAAATTTATGCCTTGGGCAAATGCACCTCATGATCTTGTTTTAAAACAATTAATGAAAGAACGAGATGACCTAATTACAATGGGGTGTAGTCTTGAAGTTGTTGCAGTGAATGACCGAACAATTATTGCCATTCAGCAAGTCATTGATGTTTGTAAGGAGTTTAATCATGGATAATTTGATTTATTTTCCATCTGACAGAATCCAGACTCCTTACTCTGAAATTAAGAGATTTATTGATTTTGTTAAGCAATTATCAGAATTAAATGAAGATATTAGATTTGAAGAACATTATTGGAAAGGCGAAGTAAATTTTGTCAAAACAGGTATTTCATCTAAAGATAGATCACCTGAAAATATTTTACACCACTCAATTCTAGAATTCGCCAAGGCATATGTTAAATATCAAAGAATTAATCTTAAATTAAAAGCTCAAGATACGATTTTGGCAATCAGGGCAATAGAAAAAATATGCTTAGAGCGATATGGCGAAATTGATTTAACTAAATTGGTTATTGCTGACTTTGATTTGGCTGCTGAAACTGCGAAGGAAAATTATAAAGCAAGTTCTGCTTACCATGTGGGAAGACATTTAAAAATTCTTTTAGATTTTCTTCGTCAATTAAAAATAGTTGATTTATCAGATTGGAAAAATCCAATTAAAAAGCCTGCCGATAAAGGAATTGTGATTGATGAGGAGTCCGAGGAATATAGAGCTTCTAAACTTCCTGACGAGGAAGCGATTTTTATCATAGCTGATATTTTTTCCCGCAAGGATTCTGAGTTATCAAATAGAGATGTTTTTGTTAGTAGTGCTGTGGGGTTACTTTTATCTGCACCTGAAAGAGCATCAGAGCTATTTTTCCTTAAGGTCAATTGTATCGATAAAGAAGATAAAAAATTTTCTAAAAGCAATTTAGAAGCTGTAGTAAATGATTCTGATAAGGATGAAACATTAGGGATTAGGTGGTATGCGCAAAAAAATTATGGGTATGATATTAAAGCCATTCCTAGTGTCATGATTCCAACAGCCAAACGGGCAATTGCACGTTTGATTAAGATGTCAGAAAAGCCTAGACATTTAGCATATTTGCTTGAGACAAGTGATAAATTTCCGAGACATGAACTTTGTCCTGATGTACCTGATCATCAATTATTAAAACGCAGTGAAGTATTGTTGGCAATGGGTTTTGATGCGTCACTATTGAATGCTCGTCAAGTAAATAACAGTGGAATACAATTTTTAAGAACTCGTGATATTCCTATTAATGATTACGAAGTTTGTTTGAATGATTTAAATATTATACTGCGAAAGAGATTACCCAAAGGCTTCCCTTATGTACCTTTTAAAACTGGCGGTGGAGTTAAGGTTAAGTGGTCTGAAGCTTTATTCTGTAGTTTTGCAAACCAATTTCATAGCGATAGATTAACCATTTTTTCAGAATTATGGATGCCACAAATTGATACATTAAATGAAGACTTATCACCAACTAAAAAGAAGTTAAGAGGAAAAGAACAGTTATCGAATGTGCAATCCATTTTTCAGCGGTGGGGATATGGTGACCATAGTATAACTACCCACCAGTTTCGGCATTTATTAAATACGATAGCAAATACTAATGGAATGGATAGCTTGTTACTTGCCAAATGGTCAGGGCGAGCTGATATGAAGCAAAATCGAGTATATGACCATACTACGGTTCAAGATCGTAATCTTGGCTTAATTGAGATGCAGAAAAATGAGGTCGGTACGGTAAAGACTGATATTGCACGTGCACTCCAGATTGCTACACCTCGAACTCTACAAGAGTTAAATACTAGAACAACATTGTCCATGCACACTACTGAGTTTGGACTTTGTACACACTCATATATTGATGAACCTTGCCTAAAGTATAGAAATTGTCTTAATTGTACTGAACATGTCTGTATCAAGGGTGATATAGAAAAGAAAAAACGGCTTAAGGATCGGCTTAGAAAAGAAATAATTCTATGGGCAAAGGATAAAGAAGCTGTTAGTAAGAATGTGACTGGTGCAGCAGTATGGCTTGAGATCAGAGAGCTAACAATTCAGCGTTGTGAACAGATGATTGCATTATTGGATGATCCAAATATTCCTGATGGTAGTCCTTTGAGCCTTCCATCTTCTGAGGATGTTACACATCTTGATTTGGCCTATCAAAAGGCAGGGCGTAAACGTATTCCCGTAATTGAGAATACTCAACGTAAAAAAATTGAGGGTGAAGCACATTCGCTCAATTCTGTATTGCTAATGGATTCATGGATTTGATATGGCACAGCATTTAACTGACAAAGATATTGAAAATATTGTCGAGCTTCTTGATTATTGGTCTTTAGATGAGAAATTAACATGGGAGCGGCTCTGTAAGGCTATTGAATTACAGTTAGAACTTGTACCTGCACCAACTCGTCAAACATTGCAGAAATACGCTCGTATTAAGAATGCTTATGACCAAAGTAAAAAGCCATCTAAGGCTTTGAATGTAAATACTAATAAGACGAATAAACTACCTGCTAGTCTTAAAATCGCTCAAACTAAAATTGAGGCTTTGGAGGCCAAGAATGCTAGATTGGAAAAAGAAAACGCTATGCTGTTGGAACAGTTTGTGGTGTGGCAATACAATGCCCATAAGTATGGGTTAAGCATTGCTAAATTGAATGAGCCAATGAGCAAAAAAAGTTCGGATTGATTTTAAAAAGTAAATTATTACACGGCTTATAAGCCGTATCTGAATAAAATCTTACAGAAAATCGATAAATACCATCAACAGCCTATTTTTGGGTCTTTTGCTTCTTCAAACACACCTATGGGGTTCAAAAGCATGTGTTTGATCGGTTGGCCAGTTAACTGGGCGATATCCAAAAGATCACAAACCATTTGTTGTCCTAGCTGTTCACGCCGAGCAGCTTCAATTATTTCCTGCATGTTTTTAAATTCTTCAAAATTCAGAATAGTAACTTCGGGCGTATTGTTCGTACAAACAAACATAGGTTTATGACTATTTTTGACACATTGAATAATTTTTCGCCAAGACTTGTGAATATCGCTCAAAGGGTACTCTCTATTAATAATCAAAGCTAATTTATATGATAGAAGCCTAACATGCTTCTATCATATTCTTAACTGCTGCCAACTCACACTTTAGCAAACAAATTTCCTTTTTCTTCATCTTAATCAAGTTATGGATTATTTCAGAAAGTGATGGAAATCGTTTCAGATAATGCTGATAGATGGATAGTTCATTAGTGATTTTTGTAATTTCAGCTAGGACTCTATCATTTTCAAGTGCCAAGCTCATTTTAATATCGTTATTGGATTCATTAATACTAATTAAATTTAATATTTCTACTCGTTCATAATTTGAAGAGTATTTATAAGTACATGTTCTGCTATCGATTAATATTAGGCCTATCGTGGCTAGTTCTCTGGTTATTTGATAAATTTTTGCATAATGTTTTTTAGCACTAAACTCAGGATAATGATTAATGAAAAGAGTTCTTAAGTCTTTAAACTCATAGCCTGTGAATGTTCTATTTGATAAAAAATCAAACAAACAGTTTTTAAGCTGATGATTTGTAGACATATAGATATACCGCATGAAGAATTAATTGAGAAAATATCCTATTTTGGGATATTTTTGATAATAGTACAACATCTTGGGTTATGAGCTCAATACATGATCCTAGATACAAAAACTTGATTAAAGAATTAATTCAGATACGTGAGTCCAAAGATATAACTCAGGTAGAACTTGCTACATCCTTAAAAAAACCACAATCGTACATAGCTAAAGTCGAAAATTTAGATAGAAGAATAGATGTTTTAGAATTACATGATTGGTTGTTTGTATTAGATATCTCAATTATTGAATTTTTTAAAAAAAGTTTTAAAGAATAGTGGCAATAAATTTTGTTCAAAATCTAATAAAACGCTGTGATTTTGATTAGTGTATATATCATTGATCTTAGTCCACCCTTTACATTTATCGGTAGCCCACTAATTTCACTTCAAAACTTGCCACTAAAAAATCTTACTGCTCAAGACAGCATACTAAAAAATCACCAATAGGTTTATCTAAAGCTGATAGCCAATCATGCAATTCTAAAACATCTATTCTTCTATCTAAATCTTCAACTTTAGCTATATATGATTGGGTAATGCTCCCTGCAATTAATAGAGCTTAAAAGTCGAAAATCGAATAATCTTAATCCAAGGAGATTTTCTATGAAAACATCTAAATATTCAGACAGCTTAATCATGAGTATCCTGAAACAGGCTGAAGCTGGAACACCGGTTCCCAACCTTTGCCGTGAGCACGGGATGAGTACGGCCACATTCTATAAGTGGAAGTCCAAATATGGAGGGATGGATCTGTCCATGATGACCCGGCTTAAAGAGTTAGAGACTGAAAATGCACGTTTAAAACGCATGTACGCTGATGAACGGCTGAATCAGATATCTTACAAGATGCTCTTTCAAAAAAGTTCTAAGGCCTCTCCAGCGTAAATCACTTGCTCAACAGGCGGCTGAGGGTCGTCCATCCAATTTTAAACAATGATAAGAACTTTGGTTTTCTACTCATTAACTCAATTAAAATGGGGGTATTACCCTTTCTATAGGTATGAAAAAACAAATATTGAAAGGATAAAATATGTTAATTAAATTATTTTAATTTTTAAGATACAAAGAAGAACTAGAGTCAAATTTTACATTATCAAAATGGAATGTTCTATGTGTATTTAAAGTGAATATAAATATAATTTTTTCTAAAGAATTGTGGAAATTAGAGTGAATTTATAAGTTGCTTAATGAGAAAAAATTTTTTAGAATTTCAACTTGGTATATTTATAATTTCTTGGATAATCATAATATTATGGTAATTTGTAACATAGAAGATAAGCTTGAAATCTATTCGAATGATACTCAGGCTGGAAGAGTAAGCTTAGTAGAATATATGGATGGAGATGAGGTTAAAAGAGTAAAAATATGGGAGTTAAAAAATGAAAAAAGTGAAGCATTAAGAGATATGTGGCTTCATGAAATTAGACAAATATTAAAAATACAAAACTATCCCAAGGCTAACAATTATTTAGAATTATTAAAAAGTGCCCATTATGATGATAAAGGGTTTTATATTTTCTATGAAGATGCAAATACATCGAGAGTTCTATCTGAATATTTGAAAAGTAGAGTAAATATTGAAAAGAGAGATATAAGAACTATATCTAGAAATAAACATTGGTTGCATAAAAAAAGTTTAATGTTAAGTCACAATAGAATAATATTTTGGAAAAATATTTTAAGAATTTCAAGAGCTATTCAAATTTTACATGATCAAAATATTATTCATAGAAATATTAATTGCGAAAGTATTATTTATGATTTAAATGTGGAAAATGATTCTGAGCGATTTAAACTCTCTGGTTTTGAATGGACATTATGCTTATATCAATTAAAAAAAGAGGATCCAATACTTACTGAGAGGAAACTTTATCCATTTGCTAGCTTTAGGTCTGATTGGCTTGCGCTAAGCTACCTTATTTGTAAATTATTAGACATAAAGACTACCGAAATAAATGACTCATATCTTAGTAGTAAAGAAAAAAAATTTATAGATAATTTAATGAATTATAATTCAATTTCTAATAATATTAATTTGGAGAAAGTAGAAATTTCTATATCTTCAATAATCAAAGAATTATCCTCATTAGATTTAAGTGCGACTAGAAATAAAGATTATATCTTACTACTTCATTTCGATTCAGAAAACTCGAAAGATAAAATTATTCGAGAAAGTATAATGAATGAATTAGATTATGAACCAAGTAAAGATGAAGTATTGAATTTTGTAAGAAATGATTTGGATGTTAAAAATTTAATAGTATATAAATGTACAATTAGAAATAATACTTTTTATTTGATAGTTGGGAAAAAACTAGTATATCAAGTTGGTAAATTTAAATACTTTGAAGAGGATGAAGAAAGATTTACATGGGATTATGGATATATAGAAAATGTATTTCCAGTGCTTCCATCATTTGTGAAAAATGATAAAATAGAAGTTTTCGCAAAAATAAAAGTTGAGGTGGCAAATGGCTTCTACACTCGAAGAGGAAGTTTCGAAAATACAGAATCATGGGTAAACATTTTTGAAATTTTTCCAAATAATGAAAAATATTCAGATAATCTTCAAGAACTTTATCAGGGGTTGTTATTTTCATATGCTGTTGAAGTCGGCTTATATAAAGCTAACTTATTCCAAGTTTGTGCTGAAGTTGAAAAAAATAATAGTTCCACTCACACAAATATATTAATAAAATTAAATGAGGATATAAATAATAAAATTTTATCGAAGAAACTAAAAATTAAACCGTTTAAAGAAAGATTTGATGATTTTATTAAGGATGAAAAGATTCAAAAGTGGGTGCTAGTTAGAAATAAAAAAAATAATATTGTAGATGATTTATCAATCCCGATTGAACTTGAGTTTATTAAAAAAGACTATGCAAGAAAAGTTTATATATTTCGAGCAAAAAAAGATTATAATATTAAAAATATATTGTCAGATTCAATGACTCTTATGGCAGGAGATACTCAAGGAGATAAAATAAACTTTAGAAGAAAAAGTAAAGCATTGGTAAAACTTGCGAATCAAACACTTTTGGTCAACAGTATTGTAAATCCTATTGATAGTCTAAGTAAGATAAATTATACACATGAATTTCATGAGTCTTTTCAAGAGCTAGATCATGTGAAAAAAGAAATTTTTAAGCAAGTTCTTGAGACACAACCAAATTTTATAGTGCAAGGGCCACCTGGTGTTGGGAAAACTTTCCTTATCACAGCTTTAATCAATCAAATTTTTAAAGATGAAGCGTATAGTAAAATATTACTAACAGCCCAAAGTCATGCAACAGTTAATATTTTATATAATGAAGTAAAAAAACTCAAATTTGATAAGGAATTAATTATTATTGATGCTTTCAATAACAAAAGTAAAGATCAAGATGATGAAGACTTTAAAATTAGTAGTCGTGTAACAAAGCCATATATTAATGATTTTAAAAGAAGCCAAATGTTTAAAGATGGTTGTGAGAATCAAACTGATGATTTTAAAAATAAATTAAATAATTTTATAAATGAAAATGGTGATTGGGGGAGTTTTTTCGAGCAAATACTAAAAGCAGCTAATATACTGTTTACCACTTCAAATTCAAAGATTATTGAGAATTTACTTGATAATAACATACAGTTCGATTTTTCTATTCTTGAAGAGGCTGGTAAGTCATCTGGACTAGAAATTATTAGCCCATTAATGTTGTCTCATAGAAGAATTTTGATTGGTGATCATATGCAATTACCTCCATTTTTAGAAAGATCTATAAACAAAATTTTAGATTCTGATATTTCAAACATAAGGCATGTTATTGATGAAGTGAAGGATGGTGAGTTTAAGTTTCCTCTTTTTAATCAAATTTTAGGTGATACTAATCAGGATCAAAGTGATCTCAATATAAGCTTAGACTCAAAGTTAAAACTTCAAAAAAATTCTAAAGATTATTTTGGACTATTTAAATTTCTTACTAAAAAAGCAGAAGAGTTAAATAAGAGAAAACAGCCTAGTTTTGGTAAGAGAGTTAATATTCAGCATAGAATGCATCCAGATATAGCAAACATTGTTTCAAAAACGGTGTACAATTCAGAGCTTGAAACTTATCACGAATTGCAAGCTAAGTTTAGTGATCCTAATCCATTTTACTTTGAATATTTAGAAAAATTACAACTATCGACCAGTACAAAAGGTGTTCTATGGTTGGATGTACCTTATAAAAATGATCACCAAAAATTAGAAGGTAATTTTGATGATAACTATATTAATTCACAAGAAGTAGACCTGATAAAAGCTATATTTTCAATTTTAAAAAAGGATAATAGTGTTAAAAAATATAAAAACAAAAAACTAACTATACAAGTTCTGAGTCCTTATTTAAAGCAAGTAAATTTTATTAATGCTAGAATTCCTAAGAATATATTACCAGAAGGTTTCGATTTAAAGAATTCTGATGAAATTTGTAAATCAGTTGATTCATTTCAAGGTGATGAAGCTGATATTATTATAGTTAGTTTAGTAAGACATAATAATGCATCATCTATTAGAGAAAGTCTAGGATTTTTACTTGATCAAAGGAGAATGAATGTATTGTTAAGTCGAGCTAAATTTAAATTAATATTAGTGGGAAGTTTTGGTTTATTTGAGAGTTGGGCAAAAACTGTTGATTATTATGAGTCTGAAGTCCAAGAAAAGCTATCAAATGATACAAATGCAGATGATAAAAAGTTTGTAAAAAGACTTAGTAACCTATTAAGTAGTTTTCCTCCTGCGTACTGTGATTTTGTTAGTACTGAAGACTTTTTTAATGAGAATGGAAATTAATAATGAAATATAATAGATATGAAGATTTAAAATTAGCTGTTCCTTTTTTTTATGGAAAAAATAAATTTACTATTACAAGAAAGTCTGAGTGGTCAGTGTTAGATTTATTATTTTTAAGGAGAATTGCAGATTCATCAGTATCATTAGAAATATTAGAACAATATTCTAATTTGAAACGTCAAATAGTAATTCAAATTGTTCTTCCTTTTGTATCAAATAATTGGGTGGAAATCATACCAATAGAAAATACATATGTTTTTACAATTACTAAATTAGGAAAATATATTTCAGAGTTTGATACCATACCTCAATTTTCAGAAAAGTATTATAGAACCAGAGATTATGTTTTTGATCCTATTGGTAATAGGTATTATGGGTTGTTAAAAAACAATCCACTAAGAGTTGAGTCATTTCTTAGAATACAAGAATTAATAGAGGATGGTATTAAGATAAAATTCTTAAATCTACCGTTTAAATCATGTTTTCCTGATACCGAAGCAGTTAAAAAGTGTGTAACTTATTCTGGAGAGCATATTGAGGATTTAGAGTTTACTAGTGGGAATATAACACTTAATGAAACAAGATATATTTTGTTGGATACGATTTTTGATAAAAAATGTAAAAAAATTGAATTTAATGAAGACTATTCAAATATTTTTACACTTGAATTACTTAATGAGGTGAAACTTAAATTTTCTATTTTAGCAGATCAAGTTATTAATGATTTAGAATTTAATAAAGAAAAAACCATAACTTCTGGATCAGAATCAAATATAAATCAGTTTGTTTTAAATTCTAAAGAGCCATTATTGAAATTTTATAAAACGAGTGCTGAAAATATTAGAACTATATATGGTGGTGATGATCATAAAATTATATTTTTAGATTTAATAAGAAACTCTAGTAAATACTTGGTAATACACTCCACTTTTATCTCAGAACGTTCATTATATAATAAAAAATTACTTGAATGGACTGAAATAGGTTTTGAATTAAAAAATGCTCTTAAACGAGGAGTTGAAGTTACTATATTATTTGGTAAGGATAAGCCAGACGCTGATGATTTAGATGTTGATGACAGCTCACAAATTAAGTTAGTAAAATCCTTAGATGAAATCTATAGAATTGAAAAATTACTAGATAGATTCAATGAAGAATGTACTCTTGAAAATATTACTCCACTTCAATTAAATGATCACAAAAAAACTGGTTCTCATTCTAAATTTATAATTACACATCATAATGAATGGGGCCCAAGTCTTTTATTAGGTTCATGTAATTTTTTCTATAGTAACTTTGATAGATTTGAGGCTTCTGTAATTATTAAAAATAATCAAATAGTTCATGATTTTTTAAGGATATCTAGTATTCTATGCAGTGCTAAAGACTTTCACTCTAATGATTTGTATAATTATTTTTCTGATTTGGCTAAGGATGTGCTCTTATTTAATCAAAGAGAATCTAATGATACTGAATTTGCTAATTTAGCAATTGTTTACAAGAATCAGCATTATAGCCTTGTTGAAAAGGCTAAAGTAAACGCTAAAAAATTAATTCTCATTACAAGTGACAAATTAAGTAATGTTTCTCGAAAGCCAATTTTTGATTCAATTAAAAATAACCATAATGCAAAGAAAATAGTATTTTTTTCAGAAAAATCTGAAAATTTTACTCACAATGATGAATTGAAATTAAGAGAATTACTTAAGCAGCCTGAATACAAAATTGATATTCAACTACATACACCTAATATTAATCCTAGGAAGAAAAGTCATTCTAAGGTTCTTGTTTGGGATGATAATGATATTGTTATTAGCAGTCTTAATTGGTTGTCATCTAATGCATCTGTGAGTAATGCAACAGATCCTTATCATGAAATAGGAATTTATATCCATTCTAAAGATATTGGTGAAAATTTTAGAAAAGCTTTTCAAGATACAATAGATGGTTAAGCCTTAGTTCACATTCATTTCATAATTATTCTATATTTACTATGGCAAATCAAAGTTTTCATAATTCTTTGTAAAGGAAGTTAAAAATGTTAAATATTTTGTCTTAATAAATACAAAAAATTTAACATTTTAATTTAAGTTGTTGTAATATAAATAATTATGTGTTTTTGGTGGGTATATCCGTTCTGATTATTAAACCAATCTTCTGCAACCTCTTGAAAATGAGGCTGCATCACTTCGGCCTCAACCATATTTTTGAGTTTATACCTTAGATCAAGCGCTATCTCTCTTGCACGTTTTAGGCT
>BCQK01000033.1_pt1 | contig 13587 bp, 9 predicted proteins | sample 1008131 | NCBI WGS metagenome assembly BCQK01 (sample SAMD00035458, study PRJDB4067) | museum specimen metagenome | isolation source: Liagora japonica specimen isolated from | place: Japan
GAAGAAAAATGATGAAATTATAAAAATTATTAACGAGAATAGTAAATTCTTCTTAAAAAAATCACATTTAATTGATTTGGAATTTAGAAATAAATATCAAAAATATCGATATCTGTTCTTAGAGGAAAATACTTTTTTAAATTTTGATCTCAATTATGAAAGTTTTAACCACATGTTTGAAGAGTTGAGAAATCAGTTCGATTATTACGAGTTAGATTATTTAGATATTAAAGAAATCCGTGAATTTATTCTTGAACAAAAAATTATAGATGCATATCAATTGATTTCAAATATACAAAAATATAGACCTATTCCAATTGAAAAATCTATCGAATTAGATTGTGTACTTGTTGAATTAGTTGAAAAATATAACCTCTTGGTTGTGAATAGTTTATTAAGTTATCAAGCGGATAAAGTTGCCTTAAGGTTATATAATTTAGAGCATGCGCAACAAAGAGATAGAGATCCCTATTTTGTTAATAAAATGTTTATTACACGCATCACATCCTATTTAGAATATTGTAAGTTAAATAATAAAATTCCTTCTCATATACGCGGTATTGGACCAAATTGGAGTTATACCTCCTTAGAGTACTTTGTCAGTAAAAGTATAATAAACGAGGGACTATCTTGGACTACTTTTAGTGGTGATGAATTAATTCACAAGTGGTTGAATAGTGAAAAAGTAACCATCAAACTAGATCTTTAATTTTGAACAATAGACGTTGCTAATCAAGATTTAAACGGTGATTTTTGCTAAGATTGACTCAACTTTTTATTGATTCAATATTTTTATGCCGTTATTAGATTGGGTTAATCGAAACCAAGCTGAAGAAACAGCAACGCATGTGCCATACCATTTATTAAAATTCGAACAATCTTATGGTGATGAACAACAGGCGAAAGAGAACCTAATCATTCAAGGTGATAATTTACAGGCACTTAAAGCACTTTTACCGCTGTATGGCGGTCAAGTGAAATGTATTTTTATTGACCCACCATACAACACACAATCTGCTTTTGAGCATTACGACGATAAGTTAGAACATGCTCAGTGGCTTTCAATGATGTACCCACGATTACAACTATTAAAAGAGCTTTTAGCGGAAGATGGTTCGATTTGGATAACACTTGATGATAATGAAGCACATTATTTAAAAGTGATGTGTGATGAAGTTTTTGGGAGAAAAAACTTTTTATCTAATTTTGTATGGCAAAAAAGTTATGGTGGAGGTTCTAAAGCTAAGTGGTTTGTGGGGTTACATGAAAATATCTTATGTTATGCAAAAAATACAGAAGTGTTTCCTGAAATGTGGTTACCACCAGATCCAGAAGCTGTAAAAAAGTATTATAAATATCAAGATGAAAAAATTTTAGTTCGTGGCCCATATAGGTTACAACCATTAGCAACAACAAGTATGGATGATAGACCTAATTTAAAATATGGAATCCCTTACAATGGAATTGATATTTATCCTGAAAAGCAATGGCAATGGTCAAAAGATAGAGCTTTAAAAGCACTAGAAAATAATGAATTAGTATTTTCAGAAAAAAATGGAAAGGTCACAGTATCTTATAAACAGTATTTAAAAAACACTGATGGGGAAGAAAGGGGAAGAAAGCCAGTCACAATTATCAATGGTCACTATACACAGCACGGTACGAATGAGAGTGTTAAGTTGTTTGGTCAAAGTGATAAATTTTCCTTTCCCAAACCAGAAGGTTTGCTAAATATATTATTAGAGTGTTGTACTGATAAGAACGATTTAATTTTAGATTCCTTTTTAGGCTCAGGTACAACGGCTGCTGTTGCCCATAAAATGGGAAGACGTTATATCGGCATCGAAATGGGTGAGCATGCACAAACCCACGTCATACCACGTCTTGCAAAAGTCATCGAAGGTGAACAAGGTGGTATTTCTTCTGCTGTGAACTGGCAAGGTGGTGGAGGTTTTAGCTTCTATACTTTAGGTAGCCCTGTTTTCGATGATAATGGTTTTTTAAATGCCGATGTGAAGTTTAAAGACCTTGCTAGTTATGTATGGTGGTTGGAAACTAAATTTTCCTTAAACCAAACAGAAAATTTTGATAATCCATTCTTAGGTATTCATGAAGGTACAGCTTACTATTTGCTGTATAACGGCATTTTGGGTGATCGACGACCAAATGGTGGAAATGTCCTTACGTCATCTGTATTGAGTCATTTGAATGAATGTTATGCCCATGATGGTAAACGAATCGTGATTGGCGAAGCCTCCCGTTTAAGTTCTGCTCGATTAGAGACATTAAATATTGAGTTTAAACAAATTCCATATTCACTCTATGGCAATAAGGCTAAGTAAGGATTACTCATGTCACTTCAATTAAAAAATTATCAACATCAGTCTTTACAAGCCTTAGAGCAATTTTTTACCTTGGCTGCATCATTTGGAGCAGAAATAGCTTTTAAGCAGTGCGTAGGCGAAAATATACAATATAACGACCGTCTGGATGGTATTCCAAGTGTATGTCTGCGTGTTCCTACAGGCGGTGGTAAAACTTTACTTGCATCACACAGTATTCCTATCGCTGCTCGAAATTATGCAAATACGGATACGCCTATTGTTTTGTGGCTTGTTCCAACGGATATGATTCGTCAACAGACACTTGGAGCTTTGGCAGATGTAACACATCCCTATAGGCAAGCTTTGCAAGGTTATTATGGTGATAAATTAAAAATTTGTGATATTGAAAGTTTACAAACACTGAATAAACATGATGTTAATCAGTCATGTATTGTTATTGTGACTACCATTCAGATTTTTAATATCGACAAAGATAAGACATTTCAACGTAATGCCTACGCATTTGATGAGTCTTTAAGTGAGCATTTCACAGGTTTAACTGATTCTCAGACCAAAGATATGGATCGGGTCAAGGCAGAAACATTGCAATATCAGCCATTCTTGACCGAAAAAGATATTGGGCGTGTAAAGCATTCGCTGGTGAATTTTTTTAATCTGCATCGACCGATTATCATTGTCGATGAGGCACACAAAAACCGTGGCGGTAAGACTTTCTTTCCTACCCTAAAGCGTTTAAATCCTAGTTGCTTGGTCGAGCTAACAGCGACACCTAAAGATAATAACGTACTTTATTCCGTATCGGCTGCTGAACTCAAAGTCGCTGAGATGATTAAGCTACCTGTTGTGCTTACTGAACACCCTGATAGTTGGCAAGATTGTATTCGTGATGCACTTATTCAACGCCAAAAATTAGAGGTGTTGGCTAAAAGTGAAAAAGAATATATTCGTCCAATTTTGTTGATTCAAGCGCAGGATAAAAATGGTGAAGCGAATGTAGATGCCGTAAAACAGCATTTATTGAGCGAATATGAAAATATAACTGAAGAATGGATTGCGATCTCTACAGGGCAAACCAAAGAGCTTGAAGATGAAAATCTGTTTAGCCCTACGAGTAAAGTGAAGATTGTCATCACAGTAGAAGCTTTAAAAGAAGGTTGGGATTGTTCTTTTGCCTATGTACTTGCGAGTTTGCAGAACATCAATTCAGCGACTGATGTTGAGCAGTTATTAGGTCGTGTCTTGCGTATGCCTTACGCAAAATTACGCCAAAACGACGAACTCAACAAAGCCTATGCTCATGTTATTTCTAGTTCTATAGCTCAAGCGACCATGCTACTTAAAGACCGTATGGTACAAAATATGGGCTTTAATAAATGGGAAGCTGATGCAGCTATTGTTGTGAATCCTCAACCTGAATTAGATCTAGGTCAAACAGGTATTGGTGGAACCAAACCTAAAACTCCTGAAGTCATTATTTCTGTACCATTTGAAGTCAAGGCAGATACTATTCCTGCTGAGTTACAACCTTCGGTACAGAAATTAGATAACAGCCAAGGTACATCTTTAGTTATCAGTAAAGGCACAACTGACGAAGAATTTGATCAAATTGAACAGGCTGTTATTAATCAAGCAACACCTAAACAAAAAGAACAGGTCAAAGAAGCCTTTGGTGATGCTCGTGCTGAACGACAAGCTCATCAAGCACCTGAAAATTGGAATGCTACATTTGCATTGATTCCACAATTAGGTTTATTTGTAGATGGTGAGTGGCAAGTTGCAGATAAAGAGACGATTGAAGACTCTGTGGAATGGAATTTACTGGATTTCCCTGTGCAGCTTGAAGGATTCAATATCAGAGAAACTGTAAACAGTTTTGAAATTGATCTAAATATTGAAGATCAAGAATTGAAGTATGGACAATTAGGTAGTCAACAGATTCAATTTTCTGACATGCCAACACTCATCACGGAAAATGATTTACTAAACTGGCTTGATCGTAAAGTAAGACGTCAAGGTTTAACACAACTTCAATTACGGGCTTATTTAACAAAACTGATCAGTTATTTGTTGAATGTACGAAATTTCACTCTAACGCAATTACATCGTGCTCAGTTCCAATTGTCACTTGCTGTATCAAATGAATTAGACCGCTTATTCGAGCTTGCTCGTAAAAAAGCGTTTCAGGGTGATTTATTTAACCAGTTACAAGTAGCTAATGAGCCACAACTTGAAAATAGTTTTGAATTTAAGCGTGGCATGTACCCAGTTAAGAAGCCTTATCGTGGTAGTTTCAAGTTTAAGAAACATTTCTATGCCCAAATTGATGATTTAAGGGAAAAAACAGACGGTGGTAATATTTCTGAAGAGTTCCAATGCGCTCAGTTATTAGACTTACATCCTAAAGTAAAATATTGGGTGAGAAATATTCCTAAGCAACCTCAATATTCTTTTTGGCTACCAACTGAAAAAGACTATTTTTACCCTGATTTTGTTGCGGAACTAGTAGATGGCTCTATTTTTGTTTTGGAATACAAAGGTGGGCATTTAGATACTGCTGATGATGCTCGTGTGAAAAATGCTATAGGGAAACAGTGGGCTAAGGACAGTCAAGGCAAACGAAAATTCTTGATGGCTAAAAAGCAAGATGAAGTTGGGCGTAGTTTGGAAGAGCAGATTAATTTAATAATTGGTAAAAGTTTGAATCAGGGATAAAATAGTAATGGCGGAAACAATCAGAATTGCTGAATTGGCAAATTTAATTACGAAAGAAATTGGAGACTTTCTTAAATGGACTATTCATCCAGAAAATGATTTAAATTTTCCATGTTTAATGAAAACCAAACATTTTGACGGTGCTGAAGAAACTGATAATAAAACGCATCCCACAGATTTGGTCATTTATTATGATGACCCATATGAAAATAAAAGAGTTTATTTAAATACAGATTTAAAAAGTTATGAAACAAAGTCAATTGGTCCTACATCAGTTAAAGAGTGGTTAACTAGTATTACTAAAGGGACTGTTTGTAGTTTGGCTAGTGATGAGTGGAGACAGCGTTATGGTATTGAAGGTAGCTATGAAATAAGAGGACTGCTTTTTATATACAATCATGATGGAAAATTTGATAAACCATTTTTTTCATACATATACGACTACCCTAATCCACCACACACTGGGAAAAGAGCACCGCAAAGATTTCATTTAAAAGATTTAAATGTGCCTGCCAATTTGAAACTTCATGTCATGGATCCCTTATTGATAGATAATATTTTATCAATTAGACATGATTTGAATATATTGAGGTCAGAACAGAAGGTTCCTCTTTCAGATGCATATGCTCCAATTTCATTCTTTTATCCAACTAGACAAAGATTTAAAAGCAGGTTTACGCCACCAGAATGCCCAGCTACCATAGAATTAATAAGCGGTCCTTTTTTTATTATGACCTATGATAATTATACTGATTTTGTACCAAATCCGTTAGAACCTAGTACTCCTACTGCCATATCTAGAAGTAGAGGAAATATCATATATTACAAAGAAATAGGTTCCACTGTAGATGAGTTTATTTATTTGATTGAAACCTTGATGATGTACGAGTTAATTGCTGAAAACTGTATAACTCGTATCCGACATTGTGCAAGAGATAAGGCTACTACAGCTAAGCAAAATTTCATCTCAGCAATAGAAAAATATTGTGTTATGTGGGATTACAGTGAAAGCATGAAGTCAATATTTAATAAAATTGAGTTCGAAGAAGTCACAATCATACAAAAAGTATTTTGTAATCAAAAAATTGATAGATCACCTGTTAAGGACTAACCAATGAGTAAATCTTATAATATTCCTAATGATTATAATATATACAGCGCATTAAGTACTGGTAAAGTGTCAGAGTCTGTCGTTAATACTCTTTTTTTAAAAAGAGGTATTATTCTAGGAGGAAAAACTACTAGAGAACATAAAGCTGATTATTTTTCCTCATTTATGCATAGTTTTAATGATTTTGAGGTTATATCTTCCCAACATAGTAAAGTTGAAAGATCTGAATATATTAGCTCTACTAATTTGAATACAAAACTAGAAGTTGATGATTTAACTCCTATTTTTTCCACAATAAAATCATCCTTGCAAAAGGATTTGGCTAATATACAACTAAAAAATGTGTCCCAAACTATTAATGGTGAAACCTTATCACTTGAGTTTGAGTATGAGAAATTTCATCCTGAAAAACAATTATTTGCCCAAAAAGAAATAAAAAAGTCAGTTTTAACATTCAAAAAAAATAAAGATTCGGAGCAATTTTATCTTGAGCATCCTTCTACTCCTGAAATGATAATCTGGAGTGAATCTGTAATGAGTACTTTAAAAGAACATGATAATGATTTAAGTATTGATAAAATTGATTTAATTAGCTTAACTAGTCCAGACCTTTATTGGCAATTTTTTGATGAATTAACAGCAAATTTGGATAAATTTCATCGCACTAATGTTGTTGAGATACTATTCAAAGATCCTTATCGTAATGTTAATGATGAAGATGATGACGGAACTTATAAGCTGATAAGTGCATCATATAGAGGAAATCAACTTCATTTGTCTGAAGATTTTATGGCTAAATTGGATGATGGATATCGCTTATACAGATTCAATTGGGATTGTATTGATTCTTCAGTAAGTGATTCAGATAAATACAGATTATCTATTAAAGTTACTTATGATGAAAATGGGCGAAGTAATTTTTCATTTATTACAAAAGGTTTTCTTAAAAATAAAGAAGGAAAATTTACCAAAAATCTTAATTCACTTCCTAAAAGTTTAGATTTAGAACTTAACAAAATAATATTTAGTAATGGGATAGATTTGATTAATTCAATAAATTCTAAACCACTTAAAGTTAAAATATTAAAACAAGAGAATGATCCCGAGTTAGAAAATACAGGAAGTGATGGATAATGAAATTTCATATTTTTGAATGCAACTTAAAAATAACATTTGATCAATTAATAACTTTTTTAATTAAAGAAAATATTGATAAGTTTTTAAATGTTAAGTTCGATCAGAACACACTTTCAGCTACTTTTTATAAAGAAATGAAACGCGCTGAAAAAACAATAGATAAAGATGGGAAAGAGATTATTGTTTCCTTTGATTATTATCTTTATCAAGATTTTTATTTTCATACAATAAATAATAGATTTTTTCTTGTTATAAATGAACCAAATAAATATACAAAATATTTTATTGAGTTTATTTCTTCTTGTTTGAAAATGAAAGTATCATTTAAAACAAAGCAAATTAATCTAAAGAACTTTTTAGTTAAGGCAAAAGAGCTACCTCAGTTTCAGGTTTTTAAAGCAAGATTTAATGAGTTGCCTTTATCAAAAAACTCTAAAGGGTCATTAGATATTTCATCAACTGTAAATGCTATTTTAGATTTTGAAAGTATTTTTGGTGATATTTATTATGATTTATCAAAAATAAAGTTTTCTTATTTTGATGAATTTGTGCATACCATTGAATTATCTAAAAATGGACTTATTGTTCTTTCAAAAAATACAGATGTTCGTATTAAAACGGTCTCGAGATTAATCACCATGCTTTTTTTCTAGTGTGCATTTAAATGAAATTAAAAATTAATTATTTGAGCAATATGTGATGGATAACAGATACCAATTTTTCTTACCAGTAGGTGTATGCGCTTGAATTTCATCATCTACAGATTTTCCTAAACAAGCTTTAGCTATAGGCGCTTGCAGAGAAATATAGTCTTTACGACCATAAATTTCTTCATCTCCGACAATACGAAATTTGATGGTTTCTCCATCATCATTTTCTAATTCAACCCACGCACCAAAATAAGCCTTTCCATCCTGTTCTGGACTATATTCGACTTTGTGAGCGACTTCGAAAAGTTTGGTTAAGTATCTAATTCTACGATCAATTTCACGCAGCTTTTTTTTATTATAGATATAATCAGCGTTCTCAGACCGATCTCCGAGACTAGCTGCCCAAGAAACAATTTTTGTAATTTCAGGACGTTCTTTACGAACTAAATCATTTAACTCATCTTGTAAGCGTTGATAACCTTCAGCTGTTAATAATTTACGATTCAAGACAAATACTCCAAAGCTTTACGTAAAGCATCTAATGTTGAAACTTTAAAAACAGGCTTATTTGACTCATCGACAAGCTCACCAAAATGAGTTGGTTTTAGATTCCATTTTTTTTGAAAGTCTGTAGACAATAAATACTGTAATGCCCGTATTTCTTGATCAGAAAGCTTAAAAGATTCATCGGATATCATATTCTTATGATCATAAATATCAATTCTTTGTTTGGGTGGAATGATTTCACGGATCATTTGTTGAGCTTCTTTTAACTCAGATGCCATAATGCGTACAAGCAACTGATGTTTGGGATTTTGAATTTCTTCAATCCATGGATTATCTGATGGAGATGGTTTTGTTAATTTATTCGTCTGCGATGAATCTGCAAAACATTGAATCAGTGCTCTATACTTTTCACCTGTCCTATTTCTGATACTTTGCGCTTTAGGAACACCTCGATTAAATCCTAAATTAGAAATCGTAATGACCGAAAAGTCCTGAATTCCACGTTCCTGTTGCTCCATACATACTTCATAGATTGCATCGAGTGACTGTTGGATTTTAAGTGATGATCCATGTTTTAGCTTATTTAATAACTCTTCAGGATTCATGACTTGCCTCAATCAAAGTTGGTGAATTATGTAGAATGAGTTCAATCTCTGATTTTGAAATTTGTTCAGTTTCAGAAAGTTCTATTAGTTTAAGCTTTCCATCCATAACACTTTGCACTTTATCCCAAGATTTGAGGCGGCTCATCAATAATTTAAAAATTTGATTGCCTGCCGAAAGTTGCTGCTCTTTAGATAACATGAACAAAGCTGGCATAATTTCATTAAACATCGCCATTTTGTCAATGAGTTGTGTTCTAGGATAAATGGCTTGATCGGCATTACAAGATTTATAAATAACTGCATTTTCACAAACTTCTTGTAATTGCTGAAAGTGACTAACTTCTTCCATTTCTAAAATTAACTCTGCATTTGAAGTCGTAATTAGTGATAATGTATCTGTATTTTCCAACAACTCATTGTTATTAATAAGCTTATGGCATTTCGTAATATGACTATAAGCCGATTGGATATCGCATAAAAGCATATCCAATTTTTTAGCAGCTGTTTCATATTCTGATTCGAAATTTCGAAGTTCACTCTCAAGCTTAGATCTGCTCGCTGCACCTTCAAATTTTTCTTTTTTCAAATTAGCTATATATTCTTCTTTTTCAATATTCTCTATATCTTGATTAAGCTGATTGATTTTAAGCTGTAGTTTGGAACATATTTCAGATTGATCATTGGATTGGAGTAATATCTCATTTGTAATTGCCAATAAGCCTCCGATAAAGGCAGGCCCAGTAATGAAATGTCTACAACGTATACAATTCTGAGTTCCTAAATAACCTTGAGGTGTAGGAGCATAGAACGAACTACTTTTTATTGACTCCCCACCATCCTCACACCTTGAAGCTGCAAAAGGGCAAATACCATAATCTCTAAAAATAAAATTACCTGCAGGAACCTCATTAGATAAAGCTTGTAGTAATTCTAAATTATTGCCAATCAATTGGTTTTTAACATTTTCAATTTTATTTTGCTCAATTGTTCTTTGGATAGATTCAACTTCAGATTTTAAGGCTATTTTCTCGCCTTCTTCTAATCGAGTTCTAATGTCATGATTGGAAACTTTGCAATAATAGATCGACATAATTACGGAGCTATGACCCACGATTTTCATCACGATTTCAATTGGCATACCCATTTCAAGCACATAAGCCGTAATGAGGCTTACACGCATGCTATGGGGTGTATATTTAGATTTATATGCACCTAAAACTGCTCTATTTCCTTCAAGTGTAGTTAAGATAAGATTTGAGGGCTGTATATTATAAAGAGCAACTGCTAATCTTGGAGTTAATGCATTTCCGACATTCGCCGCCTCAAAATCATTAAAGCGTCTAAAAAGAAAACAATTCAATCCTTTGGCTTTTCTTTGTACCTCATTTAAATTTGTTCTTTGACAATCAATCCAAGCACTCGGATATGAGATAGGATTATATTTTTGTTGCCATTTTCGTAGCCTAATTAGCCAATATGCTAAGTCTTCGGGTATCCATGGGATTGTGTAGCCTTGCCCATTGTTATTTGTTTTATTTGTAGTGGTAAACATACCTGTTTGACCATCAGGCATTCTTTTTATGAATGATTGTTCTTTGGTCAACCCAGAAAGTGGGGAATTATTTTTTTGCCAAATGATTTTGTTTTGTTGATCTAAATCAGCAATATACTCATCAGCTTCGCCAGAATCATTATAGGCGATTTGCCGACCTCTTAAAGGAACTTTGGTAAGTGCATAAGTATGAATCCAATCTGTTGGACACCATAAATATGCTTGATTATCAATGACACGGTAAACACAATCTAAATCATGTAAATCTAATTGATCAAAGCTTACTTTTACCCAATCTGCATCAAATTTATGAAGATGATCTAAATCTTGGAAATTTTTCGCATCGGATGGAATAATCCATTCTTGAGCCTTTTTGACAAAATGATATTGTAAGCATGGTTTTGTCGTTTCAGAACGAATTGAACTAGATGATATATTTTGTTGATTCAATAAAAGGGAAAATGGATTACGGGCATTATCAACACGTACAATTTCACCCGTTTCTTCATCTTCAATCGTTAAATCATTGTCAATGATATAATCTAAGAATTCATTAACATAGACGACTAGTTTTCTCCTCATTGGTTCTGATTCTATATTTTCGAGTAAATCACGAAATGGTTTTACATCGAATTTTTCTTGAATGAGAAAGGCATGTGGAGATTTACTTTTATCAAATCGTTCAATATAAAGACGAACAAAACGACATAACTGAGATTCTTTAGTCCCCCCACCACGAGCTTTAGTCATGAACTCTTTGATTTTAATTGCCCAAGTGATATAACTTGGTGAAATAAAATCAGGTTTAAACGGCTCAGTTTTACCTAAAAATTTATACCAATTTTCCCATTCATTCGGATATATGCCTTGCGGATCAAGCGGAAGACTAGAATCATTCAATTTTAAAATAAAACTTTTGTATTCTTTAGCATTTTTAAGATTTTTGTTCTCTACTAAACTTTTTAGTTCTGAATACGAAATAAAATCGACGATATCAAAAAAATCTTTATAACTGATCCAGTCATCATAAATTCTTTCAGGGTGTGCAGGTAGCCCATATTCTCTATAATTTTGCCTATAAGACACAGAATTAAAAATACCCGCATTTTTACAGAATTGCTTTAAAGAATTTAAATCGGGAAAAGTGGAAAATTCTTTATTAAATCTCTTACTTTCGATTTGCCGAATTGCTTGAGGTTTTATCATTGAATCTCTCTCAATTTTTCTTGTACTTCTTCGAGTGTTGGCTTGATATAAACAAGGCATGATGTTGGACTTTTATGATGCATTGCTTTTTGAATTTCGACTTGATTTAACCCAGCCTGGCGTGCTCGAAAACCATAAGCATGTCGATGTCCGTGTTCAGTTGTTCCATGATTTTTCTTACAAATTAGTCCAATACGCTCTACCGCATTTTTATGTAATCTTTGAAAATTTTTTATAGTTTCAGGTTCCCCTAGCGTATTTGTAAATGCAAAAGGGTGTGGGTTACTTTTTGATGGTTCAATTCTTTGAAACTTTAGGTAGTTTGCCCATATCAATAGAAACTCTTTAGCTTTATCTGGTGGATTAAATACAACTTCAAAATAACCTTGTTTAGAAGTAAGTAATGGGCTTTTCCACCCTGCATATAAACGTTCGGTAAAAGAGTAATTATTTCTAGGTTTGAATGAAGTTTTAGATAAAAGGAATTCATGTCTATTTTTGAAATGGGGATCTGGAGCAGCACCTAATTCAGGATGATAAACACGAACAAGAGCCTCTTGAGGGCGATTTGGATTTAATGTGATATCTGCGGTATAAATATGAAAAATTTCGCTTTTCCTAAGCCCACCATAATTCATCAACATCGTAATCGCTTGTGATTTATAGTCATATTGTCCATTTTTCTCAAATCCTAAGTAGATCAGCCTTTCAATTTGATCTTCAGGAAAGCGAACTGCATATTCAAAGTCAATTAGCTCTTCATTAAAGGAACCAACCAAACGAACTTGCTGTTGTGATAAATCTTTTTTAGTTAAATGATTCAGAAAGACGTGTGCTTGTTTGTGGTAGTAAGCACACCAATTTAGACGCTCTTCATAGCTTGTAGCTTTACGAAATGGATTTACACGAATTGTTGAATGTTCATCCTGCAACATCAGAAAATCAGTGTAATGCGTAATATGAAATAATAGATTATTTGTATCTCTAACAGTACGTGGTCGCCAATAAAGATCAAGAACATCAGTACGGGTAGTTGGATCAATTGTCCCTGTAATTAATGCTTCAGTGAAAGCTTTGAGTAATTTTGTTGCATTCTCAATTTGTGGAACAGCATTTATATACCTCAGTAAAAGTTTGAGTGCATAACAAGATCTTTCTTTCCATGATTCACTTTTTGAATTAAACCAAGCCAAATAACGTAAATGAGAAATAATAATACCTTTCTCAGTCAAGACACATGGCAAGACCAAAGTAGTTGATGTAGAGCAATCTTTGTAATTTACATAAATTTTCTTAACATAAGCCATATACTATTTAGTATGAAGTTTAGGATGTTTAAAAGTTAAACTATCAGTAATTGATCAATTGTCAAACAGATTTGTGGGGTAATAGTATGTTAGTAAGTGGGGTTATAATATCAGTACAACAAACAGATCTTACGTAAGATTGATCGACGGGTTCGCTACTTGGGAAAACGCCTCGAAGAACTTCGTATTATCGACTTTTCTGAAGAGCAGGCTGGCAAGATTTATTTTGGCGCTTGGGTCGAGATTGAAAATGACGCAGGGGAACACAAAACGTTACGCATCGTCGGGGTGGATGAAATTTACGATCATCACCCGCAGCACATCTCCATCGACTCACCGATGGCACGTGCTTTACTGTCCAAACAAGTCGATGATGAAATTGAAGTGTTGACGCCAACTGGAAAAAAACACTGGTATGTCAATTCAATTCGTTATGACAGACCTGAAAGTTCAGA
>BCQK01000034.1_pt1 | contig 13524 bp, 16 predicted proteins | sample 1008131 | NCBI WGS metagenome assembly BCQK01 (sample SAMD00035458, study PRJDB4067) | museum specimen metagenome | isolation source: Liagora japonica specimen isolated from | place: Japan
AGTTGGAGAATTATTGCATACCACAATTCCAATGAGCACTAAAGTTAATCAAGCTGCAATTTTGCAACAACCTTTATTATCTGTTGATAAAAACTCAAAAGTTCGAAAAGCTTTTGAAACTTTAGCACAAGAAATTGTTCAGCGTGTCAAATAATATAATTCTGGAAATACTATGGTAAGTAATAAAGAGATATTGGCTAAACGTCTTCAGCAAAATACTCAAAAGCATCAACATGCCCAAAAAGAGCATATTAATGATGTCAAAGAGCTAAGACGTAATGTACAAATTACAGATATTCAGGCTAGCCCTAACCAGCCTCGAAAACTCTTTAATCAACAAGATATTGAAGATTTAGCAGCATCAATTGAGGAAATTGGGCTATTACAACCAATTGCCGTTCGTAGAATAAATGATAAATATGAGTTGATTGCTGGTGAAAGACGATTGAAAGCTCACCAATTTCTCAATAAGAACACCATTGAAGTAATCATTATTGATGCATCAGATGAAGAAGTTGCTTTATTAACATTAGCTGAAAATTTAAAGCGAGAAGATCTGACAGATTATGAAATATATGTTGGATTAACTTCTTTGGATGAAAAATTAAAAAAAAATAAGCAGAAGTTAGCAAAGTCATTAGGTATGAATCGTGAGGATATGTATAAATATTTATCTTTTGAAAAATTACCTGGAGAGTTGATTGAAGATTTGGAAAAACAGCCCTCATTATTAGCACGGACCGCTGCTACAGCAGTGAAAAAGTTTCTATCAGATCATGATGAAAACCATGAAAATGCTAAAAAAGCATTATTCGAAGCATGGTCAAAATTGCTTAAAAAAGAAGTTGAACAGACAAAACTGACATCACTAGCTGAAAAAATCTTTAAATCAAAAGAAACGGAAGAAGTAATTCAAACTTCAATTGTACATAAAATTGAATATGATGGGAAAGTTGCTGGTAATATCAAATTTGACCATAATACATTAAAGGTATCTTTAAAAATCGGCCAATTCGATGATCAAAATTTACAAGAATTAGAAGCTTTCCTAAAACGAATGTTAGAAAAATAAAGTAAAAAAAGTGTAGCAACTTGCTACACTATTTTTTTGTAATTAGGAAAATTTATATAAGAGCCTATCCAATATTAATTTCATTCTTTTTTAGCAATTGAAAAAATAATTTGTTAAATTTCCCCCATGAGAAAACCATATCCCAGCGACATTAGTCGAGAAGCCTTTAAAGAAATTAAACCGTTACTATTGAGCGGAAGAAAACAAACACGTCCAAGAGTCGTTGATGTCTATGAAGTATTTTGCGCATTGCTCTATATTCTAAAAAGTGGATGCAAATGGAGTATGCTTCCTCGAGACTTCCCACCTAAAAGCACTGTGCATTATTACTTCTCGATTTGGAAAAAAAGTCTTCAGAAACTGAACCTAGCATACTTGAGCAAGCTTTAAAAAAATGTAGTTGGCGAGGCCCGTATCAGCAATGGACGCAAAGAACAAACGAGCTTTATCATGATTGATTCACAAAGTGTGGTGAATTTCTAATGCCATATTCACCTTTAATTGCTCTGATTTTGGGCTTTGTTTTGACTCCAATCATGGGTTTAATTACGAAAGGAAAATATTATATTAAAGCTACAGATGATGGGGTAAAAGAATCACGTTATGATGCTACTGGGCTACCTATAGCAACAGTTTATCATTGTGTGTCATGTGATGAAGATTATGAAAGACCTGATATTATGTATTCACATAAGCACAAAGGTGTTATTTGTTCTCTATGTAAGACTTTGGAAAAATAAATGATTTTTCAGATATCTGCTTTTTAATAAGCTCAATTTCGATCAAATCATAAACCCTGATGATTTTGCATCAGGGTTTTTTAATATTTATTGGGAAAACTCTAGAAAAAGTGCGGAAAAATCTATTCTAATCCAAAGAGTGGATACAACATCCATCTCGAATAACCCGACAGCTGCTATTTTTGTCTTAAATGTCCTGACATCATTTAAATGAGAAATCATATTTTCTTGAAGTTTTCATTTGGAGTTTCTGAGCAATATATACGCTTAAATGTGGTGTATGTAGAAAAATTGGCGCAATAATTGCTTTGAACGTTGAGGTGGTGCATTTTGTGAAAGCGATTTATATTTTGAATCAATTTGGATCAAAAGCAGTCCTAAAACAAAGTCAAGCATGGAGAAAAAATGGAAATTTATACTCAACGATTAGAAGTAGTTACAGAAAATTGTGACTTTGATGTCATTGAGCTGACTTTCGATACGCGCCAAAAGAGCCGTTTTCGTGCAACTTTAAAAAATGGGGTAGATATTGGTGCAGATTTGCCGCGTACAGGCATTTTACGCAGTGGATCATATATTTCGACGGAGAGCGGAAATATTCTTAAAGTTGAAGCGAAACCAGAAAAATTGATGAAAGTTTCGGCTCAGCAAGAGTTTGATTTATTAAAAGCTGCATATCATCTCGGCAATCGTCACGTTCCCTTAATGTTGACGCCAACAGCATTATATTTCGAACCAGATCATGTACTGGCTGAAATGGTAGTGGGTTTGGGATTAAACGTTGCAGAGGTAGATCATCCTTTTGAACCTGAAAGCGGTGCCTATGCACAACATCAACATGATCATCGCTTAAGCCCAATCAAGACTTTACATCATGTCCATCACTAATCTATCGCAACTACTCAGCCTGTTGACCTTGTCATCAACTGCGTTACCGATAGGAGCCTATTGCTATTCACAAGGTGTGGAAAGTGCTATTGATCGAGGGCTGATTCATGATGAAGCCTCCAGCATTGCTTATTTTGAAGAAGTGTTGGAAATGCTCTTGGTTCGTTTTGAGTTACCTGTGTTGAAACGTTTAATGCAATACAGTGATGACGAAGAAAATTTTACTTACTGGGCAAACTTTTACCGCGCCAGCCGTGAGAGTAAAGAGTTACTGGCGGAATCGAAGCAGTTGGCATTTTCTTTAAATGCATGGATTAGAGACGTATTAAAGCAACCCATTAAAGTGAAAAAACAGCTGGGCTTTGTTCCAGTGTATGGAAGCCTGTGTGGCACCTTGGGGCTAAATCAATCCGAAGTACTTACAGCGTATACCTTTACCGTTTTAGAAAATCAGGTCTTGGCGGCAGTCAAAACCCTACCACTTGGGCAAATGAGTGGTCAGCGTATTTTGTGGCATTTACATGCGCTTATTCCCGAAGCAATTGCGCGTGCACTGGAGCTGCAAGACACTGAAATCAGTAGTGCCTTACCGCAATATGCCATGCTAAGTATGCACCACGAGACCCAATATTCAAGACTATTCAGATCATAATTTTAAGAGGATAAAACATGTCACAACGTAGCCCATTACGTGTAGGAATTGGTGGACCAGTCGGGTCAGGTAAAACGGCACTTACCTTGAATTTATGTCAGGCCTTACGTGAAAAATATAATATGGCGGTCGTCACCAATGACATTTATACCAAAGAAGATTCAAACTTTTTAACCCGCAATGAAGCCATGTCTCCAGAGCGTATTGTCGGGGTAGAAACGGGTGGTTGCCCGCATACCGCCATTCGTGAAGATGCGTCTATTAACCTCGCGGCAATTGATGATTTATGTGAAAAGTTTGATGGACTTGAGCTGATTATTATTGAAAGTGGTGGGGATAATTTGGCGGCGACGTTTAGTCCTGAGCTTTCAGATCTAACCTTGTATGTGATTGATGTGGCAGGGGGAGAAAAGATTCCACGTAAAGGTGGTCCGGGCATTACCAAATCTGATTTGTTGATTATCAATAAAACAGACTTGGCACCTATGGTCGGAGCAAATTTAAGTGTAATGGACAAAGATGCTAAACGCATGCGTGGGGATAAGCCGTTCTTGTTTAGCAATATGAAAACCAAAGAAGGTCTGGAAATTATTATTTCGTTCATTGAAAAACAAGGTCTATTCAAAGCGTAATTCGGGGAAACACAATGACTTATTTAAAAAGAACTTTAGCCACTTTCGCCGCAGCTTTTCCAATGTGGGCAATGGCACATCCTGGTCATGAACAACAGAATAGTTTTTTAACGGGCTTTATTCATCCCTTTACTGGAATTGATCACCTCACGATGGCGATCGCTTTTGGTGTGCTGCTGTGGTCAGCGGCTAATCGTTGGAAAGTAGGTGGATTGTTGGGTTTAGTTATTGCCATGATTGCAGGTTTTAGCCTTGGACAATTGCATATGGTTTCTGCGAATATTGCTGAATACGGCATTGTTTTCTCCTTATCTGTTCTTGCCATTGCCCTATGGACCAAAGCCAATCGACTGTTTGCAGTTGCGACTATGGTTTTAGCAAGTTTTCATGGTATGGCGCATGGTGCCGAATTGAGTCATTCAGGTCATGTGATCGGTTTAGTCTTCGGCATGGTTGTTGCTATGTCTTGTATCTACGCAGGTGGCTTGGGTTTAGGTGCATTGGTACAAAAATATGTGCCACATGGTAAGAAAATTGTCGGTGGAATTGCCGCAGTTGTTGCATTGATTGGTTTGGCTTAATGATTTTTAGGTCGTTTTGATGAACAAATTTCAGCACAGAAAATTATTGGTATTGATCACGCAGAGGAAGCATGCAGGATTTAACCGTCAGTCGAACGCATGATGCTCAATTATGGTTTGCCAAGTTGGAACTCGGTTTTCAGGCTCAAAAAGAGCCTGAATGCACGGTGTTACATCACCGCAAACATTATGGTCCTGTTCGGGTACAAAAAATGCTTTGGCCTGAAAAAACAGGGGTTTGCCATGCCATTATTGTGCATCCACCTGCGGGCATTGCGGGTGGGGATCACCTGACTTTTGATATGTCTGTCGATGCGCAGGCTCATGCCTTAGTGACCACCCCGGGCGCAGGTAAATGGTACAAAACCAATGGTAAAAAGGCCTATCAGCATATCAATATTTGTTTGAATGCTGATGCTATTTTTGAATGGCTGCCGCAAGAAACCATGCTGTTTAATGGTGCGAATGCGCATTCAGAAACCATCATTCATTTGGATCATGCAGCCAGTTTTATTGGTTGGGACATGTTGGTCATTGGTCGCCAAGCACGTGAAGAGCAATTTAGTGATGGTGCCTATAGCAACCAGTTCAAATTGTTCCGTAATCAAACTTTGTTGGTGGCAGATACTTTAAGTTTTAAGGGCAATGACCGCTGGTTAAGTTCATGCCTAGGCATGCATGGTCAATCTGTGATGGGGAGTTTCTGGGCCGTGCCCCCCATGCAATATCGTGCCAGTTTAGATTTAGAACAGTATTTGGATTTAATCCGTGAACTGATGATGCGTATGGATGTACCTGTCACCTTAACGGTTTTGGATGATGTGATTTGTGCGCGCTATTTGGGGAATGATGTTCGGCAATGTCATGATGCCTTTGCTGCCATCAGAGCTAGATTAAGACGCTATTGGTACGATCTGGATGAAGAATTTCCACGTATTTGGAGAACTTAAAGTCATTTTAGCCTGTAATTTCAAGACAAAATGATACAACGCAATTTTGGTCATGCACGGCTCATGAGCAAAGCATCTCCACGTTTAAATAGGTAAAAGATATGGAATTAAATCCAACAGAAAAAGACAAACTTTTAATTTTTACTGCGGGCTTGGTTGCAGAGCGCCGTAAAGCACGTGGTTTAAAGCTGAATTATCCTGAAGCGATTGCGTATATTTCTGCTGCCTTGCTTGAAGGTGCACGCGATGGCATGAGCGTAAGCGAGTTGATGCACTACGGCACGACTTTACTGAGCCGCAATGATGTGATGGATGGCATTGCAGAAATGATTGTTGAAGTCCAAGTTGAAGCAACCTTTCCAGATGGCTCAAAACTGGTGACTGTACATCAACCGATTATGTAAAGAACAATAAGGAATAAAGATGATTCCAGGTGAAGTAATTACGCCAGATCGCGATATTGAGTTAAATGTTGGACGTGAAACCCTAAAAATAACGGTTGCGAATACTGGGGATCGACCGATTCAAATTGGTTCACATTTTCACTTTTATGAAGCCAATGATGCTTTGCAATTTGAGCGCGAGCGTGCCAAAGGCTACCGTTTGAATATTGCAGCAGGCACCGCAGTACGTTTTGAGCCAGGTCAGAGCCGAGATGTCGAGTTGGTGGCACTAGCTGGAAAGCGTGAAGTGTATGGCTTTTCGGGTCGAGTGATGGGGAAACTTGACTAAGTCGGGCCATCAAAATCTTTTAAGAATTTAGAGTAATCTATGATGAAAATGTCACGTCGTGCATATGCGGAAATGTTCGGACCAACAGTAGGAGATCGTGTTCGCTTGGCGGACACGGAACTGTTTATTGAAGTCGAACAAGACCTGACCACTTATGGTGAAGAAGTTAAATTCGGTGGTGGTAAAGTCATTCGAGATGGCATGGGACAGTCCCAATTGTTGGCAGATGATGTTGCTGATACCGTTATTACCAATGCACTTATTGTCGATTGGTGGGGCATTGTGAAAGCTGATGTCGGTATAAAGAATGGTCGTATCTGGAAAATTGGCAAGGCTGGGAATCCAGATATACAACCCAATATTACCATTCCGTTGGGAGCTGCCACGGAAGTGATTGCAGGGGAAGGTCAAATTCTCACTGCAGGTGGCATCGATACGCATATTCACTGGATTTGCCCGCAGCAAGTGGAAACTGCACTCATGTCAGGTACAACCACCATGATTGGTGGTGGAACAGGTCCAGCAGCGGGAACATCCGCCACCACGGTAACACCGGGACCATGGCATATTGCGACCATGTTGCAAGCCATCGATGATTTACCCATGAATATTGGACTATTGGGCAAAGGAAATTTGAGTTTACCGGATCCTGTCCGCGAGCAGATTGAAGCGGGTGTGGTGGGTTTGAAATTGCACGAAGACTGGGGTTCCACACCCGCTGCCATCGATAACTGTTTAACGGTTGCCGATGAATACGATGTTCAGGTTGCCATTCATACCGATACTTTAAATGAAAGTGGCTTCTTGGAAGAAACGCTGGCGGCATTTAAACAGCGTACCATTCACACCTATCATACCGAAGGTGCAGGTGGTGGGCATGCCCCTGATATTTTAAAAGCCATTGGTCAAGCCAATGTGTTACCATCTTCAACCAATCCCACCCGTCCTTATACCGTCAATACCATTGATGAGCATTTGGACATGCTGATGGTGTGTCATCATTTAGATCCTGCAATCTCAGAAGATGTTGCGTTTGCCGAAAGCCGAATTCGCCGTGAAACCATTGCCGCGGAAGATATTTTGCAAGATTTGGGCGCAATTTCCATGATGTCGTCCGATTCACAGGCAATGGGACGTGTAGGAGAAGTGATTATTCGTACATGGCAAACGGCACATAAAATGAAAGTGCAGCGCGGACCACTAGAAGGTGATACGCCACATACCGATAATCAACGGGTTAAACGTTATATTGCGAAATATACAATTAATCCAGCGATTACCCATGGTTTAAGTCATGAAGTCGGCTCGGTCGAAGAAGGCAAGCTGGCAGACTTGGTGCTGTGGAAACCTGCATTTTTTGGTGTTAAACCTGCCATGATTATTAAAGGCGGTATGATTGCAGCAGCGCCAATGGGTGACATCAATGCGTCCATTCCAACACCACAGCCTGTGCATTACCGTCCAATGTTTGGCGCAAATGCGCGCGGTGCACATAACACCTGTATTACCTTCTTGTCTCAGGCAGGAATTAACAATGGCGTAGCGGAAAAATTAGGTCTGAAGAAAATCATTTCTGCATGTAAAAACACGCGTAATATTTCCAAAGCTGACATGAAGCACAACACCTATACACCAGTGATGGAAGTTGATCCAGAAATTTACGAAGTACGGGCAGATGGCGTGCATTTAACTTGTGAGCCAGCAGAGGTATTACCAATGGCTCAGCGTTATTTTTTATTTTAAAGATTATCTTTTTAAGACCTAAAATATTCAGTCTGCGGATCATGTTTGGTGTGATGCAGACTTTAATGATTGATATTGTAAGAGTATTGTAGCTCTGATGATATTGCATGTGTAAAGAGGAAACATGTAAGGAGATGCTTAGATAACATTATGGAATAAAGTCATTGAGAATTAAGTTCAAGTCTACTTTAAAATAATTTATCGGCTGAAATTATTAATTATGTAAAATCATCTTATTTGGTACGTAATTTGCTTAACTAAAAAATTAGCTCTTAAAGAGATTTCTTTAATGAAGACTTCATTTCAAGCAAAGCGTATTGGTTTTTTACTTCTTGATGGATTTTCAATGATAGCATTTTCAAATGCTGTTGAGGTCTTTAGAATGGCAAATTATGTTGAAAAAAGTCATTTATATCAATGGAATGTGACAGGTTTAGATGGGCATCATACTTGTGCTAGCAATGGTTTGCAGGTGCAGCATACTTGCAAAATACAGCATCTTTTTGAAATGGATATTGTGTTTATTTGCGGTGGTTTTCAGCTTTTTAAGTTGAATAACCCATTACATAAAATTTTTTTGAAGCGTTTAGATCAGGCGAATATAGCTTTAGGTGGGATTTGTACTGGTGCATATGTGTTGGCAAGTGCAGATCTATTGAATGGTTATCAAGCGAGTTTACATTGGGAAAACTCTTTAGCTGCACAAGAAGAATTTCCGCAAGTTAATTTTAATCCACATATTTTTAGTTTGGATCGGAACCGATTTACCTGCTCGGGGGGGCTTGCATCCATAGATATGTGTTCGCAACTCGTGGAGCAACATTACAATGCCAATTTAGCCAAGAGAATTTGTGAACAATTTATTGTACATCACTTGCGTGAAAATACGGATATTCAACACCAACCCATCTCGAAGCAGGGTAAAGATATTCATCCTCTTGTCAAAGAGGCAATTCGTTTAATGGAAAATAATATTAATGAACCATTAAATATTTTAGAAATTTGTCATTTGATTCATAGTCAAACACGAACGTTAGAACGCTCATTTCAAATGCATTTCGACTGTTCTCCCAAAGAATATTATTTAAATATACGCTTAACACATGCACAAAATTTATTGAAACAATCTTCTATGAGCGTCTCTAATGTAGCATTAGCCTGCGGTTTTGCTAATGCGTCTAGTTTTAATAAAGCCTATAAAAACCAATTTAATTATTCTCCGAAAAATGAACGTGGCATTTTGGAATTAGCTTTTTAATTTGTCGAATTTTGACAATTTTTTAGCGATTTTGGAAAAAAACAACGTTTCAAAAATACCTATGCTTGATTCATACAGACACACAACATGAAAGGTATTAGTGATGAATATTCAAGCAAATATGGTGAAAGATACGTTACCTGCACTTTTAACGATTGAAAATGGTAAAAAAGTGCAGTCAACTTTCTCAAAACAAGAATATGAAAACCGTCATAGAAAATTACGTCAAATGATGGCGGATCAACAAGTTGATTCAGTTTTATTCAGCTCTATGCATAACATCAACTATTACGTTGATTTCCTGTATTGCTCATTTGGTCGCTTTTTTGGTGTAGTAGTTACAGATCAAAAAGTGGTGAGTATTTCTGCAAATATTGATGGTGGTCAACCTTGGCGTCGTACAGTAGGTGACTACAATGTGGTCTATACCGATTGGCAGCGTGATAACTATTTCCGTGCTGTTGCACAAGAAATTCCCAACAAAGGTCGTGTAGGGGTTGAGTTTGACCATCTGCCGATTGAGCGATTAAACAAGCTGAAAGCATTCTTGCCAAATGTTGAGTTTGTCGATATTAGTGCCACTTGTATGAAGCTGCGTATGGTGAAATCTCTCGAAGAAATTGCGCACATTAAACAAGGCGCAGCCGTATGTGATATTGGCGGTTTTGCATTAACTGCGGCTATCAAAGAAGGTGTGCACGAGCACGAAGTCGCGTTGGCATCGACACAAGCGATGGTGCGTGAAATTGCTAAACGTTTTCCGCATTCAGAATTAATGGATACTTGGACTTGGTTCCAATCAGGCATTAATACTGATGGTGCACACAATCCTGTGACTACTCGTCAAGTGCAAAAAGGCGATATTTTAAGTCTGAACTGCTTCTCAATGATCGCGGGTTATTACACTGCACTTGAACGGACTCAGTTCTTTGACCACTGTGATGATGCTTCATTAAAAATTTGGCAAGCGAATGTCAAAGTGCATGAGGCAGGTTTGAAACTGATTCAACCTGGTGCACGGTGCTGCGATATTGCTAACGAATTAAATGAAATTTACCTTGAAGAAGGTTTGCTTCAATACCGTACTTTTGGTTATGGACATTCATTCGGCGTACTTTCCCACTACTATGGTCGTGAAGCTGGTTTAGAGCTTCGTGAAGATATTGATACCGTGATTGAACCTGGAATGGTGATTTCAATGGAACCTATGCTTATGTTGCCACAAGGTATGGCAGGTGCGGGCGGTTATCGTGAACACGACATTTTGGTGGTGACTGAATCAGGCACTGAAAATATCACTAAATTCCCTTATGGCCCTGAGCACAACATTATCAAGGCATAAGTCACAAGGCATCCCAAATCGGGATGCCTTTTTTGGTGGAGAAAATAATATGAATGAAAAAGCTAAATCTGATCAAAACACTTTAAAACGCGTTGCTACTGCAAGTTTTATTGGTAACTTTGTTGAATGGTTTGATTATGCTGCTTATGGTTTTTTAGCCACTGTGATTGCTTTGGTTTTCTTTCCAAGTAGTGATCCTGTAGTTGCATTAATGTCAACCTACGCCATCTTTGCTTTGTCCTTTATTGTTCGGCCTTTTGGTGGAATTTTCTGGGGATATATTGGTGATAAATATGGGCGAAAACATGCACTGTCTTGGTCAATTATGATTATGACATTGGCAACTATGTGTATTGCGCTCTTACCAAATTATGCTTCTATTGGAATATTTGCACCACTTTTATTGCTTTTCTTTCGGATGATTCAAGGCTTTTCCGCTTCAGGTGAGTATGCTGGTGCATCTAACTTTTTAGCTGAATACGCCCCTAAAAATAAAAAGGGCTTATATACTAGCTTAGTGCCAGCCAGTACAGCCGCAGGTTTATTGTTGGGTTCATTGATGTCAGCTGCCATGTTTGCATGGATGTCAGAATCATTCTTATATGAATACGGCTGGAGAATACCATTCTTATTGGCTGCGCCACTGGGTTTAATTGGTCGTTTCATTCGTCTAAAACTTGAAGATACCCCCGAATTTCTGGCACATCAAAAAACGAGCCATAAAGAAACTTTCCCGATTAAAGCATTATTTACAGAATACCGTCAGCCATTATTTAAAGCGTTTGCAATCGCATCTTTAAATGCGACTGCGTTCTACTTAATTTTTAGCTATATGCCAAATTATTTGTCGACTGAATTAGGGGTAAATAAAACCGAATCTTTTATTTCAGGCGCTATTTCTTTAGCATTTTACATCGGCATTGTATTTATGATGGGTAAATATTCTGACCGTATGGGCCGCAATAAAATGTTAGCTATGGCATGTATAGGCTTTATAATTTTAACTTTCCCACTGTTCTACTTCTTATCTGATACATCATTTATTGGCATGATTATCATTCAATTGGTTTTCTGTAGCCTACTTGCGATGAATGATGGCAGTTTGCCTGCATACCTCACTGAGCTTTTCCCTGTGCATGTGCGTTATACCGGTTTTGCATTTAGTTTTAATACAGCGAATGCACTGCTGGGCGGTACGATTCCACTACTTGCAACATGGTTGATTCATAGTACAGGCAGTACTTTAGCACCAGCCTTTATTTTAATTGTGATTGCCTTATTTAGCATGAGCGTATTGGTTCAGAGCAATAAAGCGAAACTTGTCACGGTCTAATCCTCTTGGATGAGACCTTTGTAAATTTGTTATAGGGAACAAAAATATGAATACACAATCACAATGGCTTGGTGCTTTATTGGTCATTATGGGGGCAGTTGGTTGGGGGACTTTAGGCATTGCCAGTACCCAATTGGCAAATGCAGGCTTGAGTAATAGTTCAGTAACAGGATTGCGGATTGTCGGTACATTTATTTGTTTATTGGCCTTTTTACCTTTTCTTTATAAGGTTTTACGAACACTGCAATTTCAAGATATTCCTAAATTGGTCATTCAATCATTACTCGGTATGCTTGGAATGACTTTCTGTTATTTTAATGCGGTACAACATGTAGGACCAGCTATAGCAGTAGCATTGCTTTATACTGCTCCTATTTGGAGTGTGGTACTTTCTTTTATTTTTTTGAAAGAGCGAATAACGTTAAAGTCAATGATGCTCACTCTTGTGGCTGTGAGTGGTGTTGCATGTATGATGCTTGGTGATAATCAGCTCAATATGACGGGGGTTCTATTTGGTTTAGCCTCAGGCATTTGTTATGCTGCTTATGGGGTGATTGGTAAAGATATTATTGACCACTATAGCCCGACTTTTTTATTGTTCAGTTCAATGATGGTTAGTGCGCTTGCGATTTTTCCCTTTATTCACTTCCAAGAAATTGAAAGTCTGGTCTCGAATATAGACTTCAATATTGTGATTGCCTGTATCTTATTAATTGTGTTTGGGACGTTATTACCTTTTGCTTTATATACCTATGGATTGAAGTATTTAAAGGCATCACAAGCTTCTATTTATACTATTTTTGAACCATTAACAGCAGTCATTCTTGCCAGCCTGTTCGCCAATGTACAGCTTTCCAATGCGCAGATATTTGGAGTAATTTTGATTATTAGCGTGTCATTGCTCAATGTGATTTTAGGTAAAGCCGATCTCAATCCCGAAAAAGTTTATTCCACTCATTAATTTTTTACATATATCAATTTCAAATTTATTTTGGTGCAGGGTAACACATGGCTAAAAATCTTTCATGTACTCAGTGTAACCATTATTGGATTATTGCATATAAAGCTGTTTTTGTGGAAGTTGAATATTCAGCTTCAGGGGGAGGTTCGTGGCAACTAATAACACTAAATATAAAAAAAATGGAAGAATAATTCACTAAGTTATTGTTTTTAATTTGATGCTTGTTTTATATGGGGATGATAATAACTTCTGATTACTAGTTTTTACCTTAAAGATACCGATTGAAAGATTCATTTAAAGGCTATGAATACATGAGTTTTACAGTTTGGCTAGGTCAGCATGAGTACTTTTCGCAAGATTTAAGATCGACCATGAACGTGATTAAGTTATAGGGGATTGATGAAATAGTTTTTATGACTTTCTGGCTTTCTGGGCTGATTTTATCAAATTCATGTCTATGCAAAATTGCGACATATTTCTCGTGTTGGTAGGTATCCAGAGTTTGGTCTGCATCTATCCATTGATGTGGTTCTAGGATTTTAGACCACGCCTATAAGTGATAATCTACTCCCCAATAAGCATGGGAAATGCTTGTTTTTGGAGTCAACCATGACACGAAGAAAACGTCGTAATCATTCAG
>BCQK01000035.1_pt1 | contig 13486 bp, 6 predicted proteins | sample 1008131 | NCBI WGS metagenome assembly BCQK01 (sample SAMD00035458, study PRJDB4067) | museum specimen metagenome | isolation source: Liagora japonica specimen isolated from | place: Japan
GGTGATATTGAATGGAATTTAAATATAGGAACTTATAATGGAAAAAAAAAGGCGGCAGTATTTAAAGAAGCTTTTCTGGCACTAATATCACCGACCGAAGCTAATATTATTGAATTACTCAACAAACATACCCCTATAATTAGAACTGATTATATTGATAAATTTCACCCGGATAGAACATTAATGATAGGGAACCGGGTAAGCAGAACCTTAGCGGATGCTCAATCACTGTTTAAAGAGTTTAACGGTGGCTGTATGTGGGGGCTCATGTCTCGCACAGGTATGCGTGTTGATGAAATGTTTCACCTTCATACTGCGAATGGATGGAGAGAAGAAATCATATCGAAACAAATCATCTATACTATTCATGCTGACCTATCGAAGACAACAAGAGGATCTCAGTCAAAACAAGATGAGTTTGTCACAACAAAAGTCGGCAAAAAAGCTTACGAGATATTACAGGCTTTACATCAGCCACTCAGAAATCTCCACTTTGGCAGCAAAGAATTTTTCCATAAAATGAAAGAGGACTTTAGTTCTATTACCAAGCAAGGCATCTCTAAACATTCTATCGATTGGTTTAAAAATGCTATGGGTAACAGGCTTGCGCTTACCAATGACGATTTGATTGATTTGAAAGTTTCCAACCCAAAACTTTCGTTTAATGTTGGTGATAATTATCAGTTCTCAGGACACCAACTTCGACGCTCTTTTGCATACTATCTTATCGGTTATGAACTTTGTGGGTTTCCACAACTTAAGCAGCAATTTAGCCATGTATCTATGGCGATGACAAGGTATTACGCTAAGAACGCAAGTAAATTCCAAAAAATAAGAAAACAAAAGCAAAACTTAGCCTACGCTATTGATGAAGAAAGAATTATTCAAAAAGCACAAGTCTATCTCAACATCTACAAAAAACTTGCGAATAATGAGCGTGTAGCTGGCGGTAAAGGTAAAGATTTCGCCAAAAATATAATAAAGGCAGAGCGCAATCTTTTTAAAGATAAAAAAGATAACGATATGCTTACGTCAAGTTACTGGGAAAAACAGATCAGAGATCAAAATCGTCATATCCATGCTGTAGCGCCTGGAGTTTTCTGTACCTCAACAGGTTGTAGTCTGCGCACACAAGTAAACCTTTTAGAATGTGTTGACTGTAAGAATGACTACATTGTCGATGCCGTTTTTGCCGAGGCAAAACGTAAAGAAGCTGAAATTAATATGTTTTGGGATATTGAACATGATGAATTAACACCTCAAACAGCATCAGAGGTGTATATAAAAATCACAGCAGCCGAACGTATTATGAATGATTTAGGTATCAGCTATAAGCCCGTAGTTATACCAAAAGAAGTTGAAGCCATGCTTATACCTTTTGGAGTGACTATATAATGACACAAGTAACAAAAAACAAACTAGTAAAAGCCTTAGAGCGATTATTAGAAGGTAAGCCAGAGAATCGTGAGTTAAGAAAAAAAGACCGCAAAGGTAAGCTAAAAATCAACAATAGTACTGTTGAGAAAGAAGCTGGGCTTTCTGTAGGTTCACTACGAAGGCATGAAGATGTTCAAATAATGGTGAAGAATAAGTCACTTGAAGCACGTGCAACACAGGACGGCTCAGGTAAATCAACGATTGATGTTTTACAAACTGAAGTAAAACAACTTAAAAGTGAAAAAACTCAAGCCAATAAAAAGAAAAAGGAATACTTAGATCTCTCAAGAAGCCATGAAGAAGCACTAGCCAGACAAGCTGCTATCCACATCAAGATAGTTCAAGACTTAATGGGAATGTTGCATGAAAGTGAACGAGAGAAGGCAATGGATAAGGTCGTGAAAGCAAGGCCTGATAACCTTATCAAAGGAAAATTTAGATAAAAACGTCCCGTCTAGAGTAATCACTACAAAGGACAGTTAGTCGCTTACAACACTGGCTACTCTAGCGACATAAATTTGCACTAAACAGGACACTGTTAATTACACTAGTACATACATAACTTAAAAAGAAATACAAGGACAAAAACTATGGTAATCGAAGCCGCACAAACAGCACCAAACTTTACTTTAAATGACCAAGATAATAATCCTGTTACGCTCTCAGAACTAAAAGGTAAAAAAGTATTGCTCTACTTCTACCCACGCGCTTCAACGCCAGGTTGTACTGTACAGGCTCAAGGGCTACGCGATACTAAAGCTGAACTAGATGCTCATAACGTAGTTGTGCTCGGTATAAGCCCTGACACCCCGAAAAAACTGACTAGCTTCATCAATAAGCAAGAACTTAACTTCACCTTACTAGCCGATGAAGATCACGCCGTTTGTGAGAAGTACGGGGTTTGGCAACTCAAAAAATTTATGGGTAGAGAGAATATGGGCGTTGTAAGGACAAGCTTCTTAATCAATGAATTGGGTTATATTGAGCATGTATTCAATAAGTTCAAAACTAAAGATCATCATGAAGTCGTTTTAGATTACTTGAATAGCAAATAATCGCATAACTTAAGCAGTGGAGGTAGCGTTCAATGATTGGCTATATTCGAGTGTCAGACTCACGAAAGGCTGATGGAGAATCACAGCGTGAAGCAATCAAATCATATGCATCAAAACACCACTTAGAAATTACTTCATGGGTAGAAGAGCATGTGTCTGCTACCACTACTGAACTCAAAGAACGAAAAATTTCAACACTAATTGCATCAAGGCAAAGCTTTATCGTTTCTGACATCACTAGGTTGGGACGTAATAAAGTGATGCAACTTATTGGAACAATAGCAGAGATTGCCGGATATGGAGAGCTTCACCTTGCCTACAATGACAAAGTCATAAACCAATCAAATGTCGACGATGCCGAAGTCATTTTTACCGTAGTTGGCCAGTCTTATGCAAGCGCAGTAGAAGCTCAGAAGCGCTCAGAGAGAGCAAAAGCCGGACATGCTAAACGTAAATCTAAGGGTTTAGCATCTGGTCGTCAAAAAGGATTGAAAATAAAATCTAAACTCGATGAGCACACAGCCTTCGTTTTAAACCTTATAGACTCCAAAACACCTAAAGCACAGATAATCAGAAAACTTGAAACTAAAGGTATTCAAATATCAAGAAGTCGCTTTTACTCCTGGTTAGAGGATCGCGGTATTCAGCAAACGGTGGCGGTGACCAAGCTCAGATGATTTAATACCAATATTTACCCAATAGTTTTGATTAAGCAGCCCTATTCTTCTTAAAGTTCTCTGCTTGCTCAAAAATCTCTTTGTAGACCTCATCTCGGCTCACTGGTGGATAGCCAAAATTGGCGAGTAACATGATGAGGTCAACCTTCAACTCGGCCTTGATATCATCGCGTTGGTTCCAGTCGGTGTACTTGGCTTTATCATCCACGACTTCTTTAACTGCGCGTGCAAGCTCGAGCAAGCGGTCTTCTGGATACTCAAAATCATACTTAACAGCTAGTGAGAGTAAAATGTCATAGAAGGCTTTCTCTTCTAGGTTAATCCCCATTTCTTCAAACGAACCCATTTCAACCTTGAGGTCTTGGAACATGGAAATAATTTCGTCCGAAAAGTCCTCTAGTACATCACTTACAAGCACATCTTCTTCTTTACGCTCGTTGTACTTATCTACCAATGACTTAAAGCGTTGGGAGAAATCGATAGCTTTGATTTTGTTAACTTGTTTAAACTCACCAATAGCCTTTGCTAGCAATTGTTGTAAAAGCTTTATTTTAGTATTAGGTAATTTGATTTTGTCGATTTTAGCTAAGTAATCGTCATCAAAAATATCAACACCATCGACGCCTTGACCCAGCTTAAAAATTTCCTCAACACCATCACTTTTGAGCGCCTCAGAAATCATCTGCCGTACTTTGGCATTCATTTGTGCAGTATCAGGAGCTTCACCTTTAGTCAGCTTGTACACAATCGATCTAACCGCTAAATAATAATGAATATAATCTCGCTCTTTTTCAACCAACTTTTCACTGCCGCAGCAAACGTCGTAAGCAGTCTTCAAGCGTTTAACAAGCGCCATAAAACGGTGTTCTAATTTTTGAGTTTGTAGCACAAATTCAGCGGCATTATTCAAACAGTTTAGTTGAGCTACAGCCACGCCAGAAAAGTACGGTGCGTCATCAAATTTATGCAGCATTTTACCCAATAAATCTAAATGATCCTTTACCACAATGACCGATTGAGCAATGTCTTCAAAGTTACTCACATCCGTCTTAGAATACTGCGCTAACGCTTTATTCATCTGGGTTTTGATACCGATGTAATCAACCACTAATCCTTTGTCTTTACCTTCAAATTTGCGGTTAACACGCGAGATAGTCTGGATAAGGTTATGGCGCTGAATGGGCTTGTCGATATAAATAGTATCTAACGAAGGCACATCAAAACCGGTAAGCCACATATCCACCACAATCGCGATTTTGAAGTTTGATTTATCATTTTTAAATTGGCGGTCTAAGTCTTTGCGGTACTCTTTTGTGCCAAGTAAATCCCACATAACCTTGGTATCATCTTTCCCGCGAGTCATTACCATTTTAACGCGCTCTATTGGTTTAATTTTTTTACGTTCTTGTTCGGTTAAGCTCACGCCCTCTTCACACTCACGCACCTCAAACCATTCAGGCCGTAGCACTTTGAGCTCTTGATAAACAAGATAGGCCACCTCACGTGCACTGCTGACAAAAATAGCCTTACCTTTTACCGTCGCGCCCTCTTTCACTCGGCTTTCATAATGAGCCACTAAATCAATAGCCAAAGCATGAATACGGTCAGGATCGCCAAGAATCGCCGTCATATTGGCAGATGCTTTCTTACTTTCCTCAATCTGATGCTCATTACTGCCATCATCTGCACATTTTTGATAATAGGCTTCTATTTCATCTAGCTTGGCATTGTTCAATACCACTTTCGCTGCCCGGCCTTCATAAACAATACGCACCGTAATTTCATCTTTAACAGACTCAGTCATGGTATAGCTGTCAATCACCGGCCCAAATACATCCAATGTGGCATCAACAGGCGTACCGGTAAAACCAACATAGGTCGCATTAGGTAAAGAGTCATGTAAGTATTTTGCAAAACCATAGGTTTTCTTTACGCCCGTATTCAGTCCTGTTTCAATAACGGTTAACTTCTGATCAAGGTTAGTTTGGCTACGATGCGCTTCATCAGAAATACAAATAACGTTATTGCGGTCGGTCAGCACCTTAGTGTCTTCAGTAAATTTGTGGATCGTCGTTAAAAAAACACCGCCACTATTGCGGCCTTGTAACATCTCACGTAAATGTTGACGACTTTCAACCGTCACAACCGTTTGGTCGCCGATAAACGTTTTGGCATTGGTAAATTGTTGCGATAGTTGATCATCAAGATCGGTTCTATCGGTAATTAAAATGATGGTTGGGCTTTCAAAATCAACACTTTTCATCAACAAACGGGACAAAAACTGCATGGTAAAACTCTTACCACAGCCCGTAGCACCAAAGTAAGTACCTCCTTTACCGTTGCCTTCTGGCTTTCTACTGACTTTAATATTTTGATAGAGCTTACGGGCCGCATAATATTGAGGATAGCGGCATACAATCTTCACTTCGTTTTTTGAGGTATCAGGGAAAAACACAAAGTTACGGATAACATCACGTAAACGGGCTTTATTGAACAAGCCCTGTAACATGGTATGTAATGAGTTAATGCCATCTTTTTCGATTGACTCGTTACCCGTGACTTTACGCCACGCATAGAAAAACTCATATGGAGAGTACAATCCCCCCATTTTATTGTTAACGCCATCGCTGATAACGCAAAAGGCGTTGTAAACAAATAATGCTGGAATATCACGACGGTAACGAATGTTTAATTGAACATAAGCATCGTGTATAGACGCCTCTTCTTCACGAATGGCACTCTTAAACTCAAACACCACCACTGGCAGACCATTGATATACAAAATACCGTCAGGAATACGCTTTTCACCATCAATGCCCTCAATCTCAAGCTGATTGACGATTTTATAGATATTGGTGTCGCTACTCTTTTGAGCAGAATAAAGGCGAGCTCGTTCGGCGACTAAGGCAAGTTGCAGATCCTGTTGGTGAGTCGCGACTAAATTCGGCAAAATAGACTCAACCACATTACTGTAGTCAACCAGCTGGATGTAGAGATCTTTCTGCGACGCTTGTTGAGAATTGGCACATGGCTCTCTTTTTAGCAGAAAGCCATCACTCAACCATTTACAGAAGGTTTTGTTACTGTCGTATAAATCACTCGCGGGTAAAGATTCAATTTGCTTAATAATCAAATCGATTTCACCCGGCGTAATATTATCTCCAGCATACTTTTTAGCGAGATACTGGCTCAAGTCAGCTTTAATTAAAACGTCGGTATTATCGCGTTTAATGTCACACCCTCGCACATAGGGGTAACCTTGCTCACCCAACAGTTCAATAATGGCCTCTTCTAACTTCGCTTCTGTAAATTTCATAGTAAGTCTCTGCACCAGTGAGTTATAAAGAACCGATCAAGTTCGGCTTACCATGAGCAACCGACCCATATAAAAAGTCTTCTACAATGTCAGATACCCGTTTAATTAAACTCTTATCTCTGGTGATATACCCCATCGGAACATGAATCGGGCTAATATCTGGCATAGCCATATGATAACAAACGGCTGCAAACTCATTATCCAATAGCAACACTTCTACATTGCCATCAAACAGTCCATTTCTTATCCCTTCACAAGATTCAAGATTAGGTATTTTTTGCTTCCACTCTTTCGCAATTTGGTCTTTCGTTTTCAAATGGTCATCAGTAGGTAAAAACAATGTCAGTTTGTAGTTAGAGCCTTTACTGTTGCTCTGATAATTACGCAGACTGTCCATCGTCTTAGTAAAACCTTCACTTAAGCCCCAATAGCGAGTGTTGGCACCTATCCACATCAACCTTCTGGGTTTAATTTGTTGTTTTGTTGGCTTTAATTGTTTTAATATTTGCTCAACTTTACTCAAGGCTCGGTTGCCATAGAGTGGGCCAATAAGCAATTCATAAGGCTTGTTGGTAAAGCCGCTGCCCATTTCAGCAATCATGCCCCTAAAATCAATCGCATTTTGTTTTACAAAGCGAGATACCGACATGTCCTGAAAAGCATCCCAAGCCAATTTAATCTCATCTAGGTTATGCTCCAATCTATGATTATCAGTAGCCTGCAAAATAGCATTACTAATCGCTTCATCGTTTTCATAAAGCTTGTCGACATAAAAAGGTATAACTCGACTATCAAAATCAATCTCAAACTTGCGCTTAACCCTATGGGAAATCGTTTTCTTTCGAGTCACATTATCAACGGTATACAGGCTTGGTAAAGCGCCATCATGTGTATTAATCTTACCTAAATCACCAGCTTCAACTAAGCGTTGAAAATGCTTTTTAAACATCTTCATCGCATGTTGTTCACTTAAGCTTTGGATCTCATGATTAACATCAAGCCTAAGCGCAGAATTCCAACTACCATGTTGATTTGACACTTTATTGAATCCAACCAGCTCGAACGTCACTGATGAATTGCGTGTTTGAGGTTTTTCAATCATTGGTTTCGCATCTAACGTGGCAAAATACCCTTTCGCTAATGCAGTTAGAGATAGCTTCCCATCCTCCAAGTAGGTTATTTCACCTTTGTTAATTGGTTCCTCTAATGCAACAGACAACTCCCTTGCATTAAATCCAAAAAATGTAGCTAATTCCAACTTAGATAATGGGGCAATATAAAGCGCCCTAATAATAAACTCTTTAGTAAAAGGCAGTCCCTGTTTGCTCAAATAGGAGTAATCAATGCTAAACGTTTCAGCGGGTACAATGTAGTCCACTTCGTTAAACTCAATTTTTGTGTTATCCATAACAGTTAGCTAACCTTCTTCAATTTTGTGGTCGTTACATTAACAAAAGCATACTCATTATCAGCACTATGGTTTTCCATATACTTGATAACCTGCCCAAATGGTAAGCCGATGTTTTTCCCTTGCCACACTCGTTTATCACCTACAATAACCAATCGATCCATCGCACGCGATAATCCCACGTTAATTCGGTTTGGTTGTCGTAAAAATCCTGGACTCTGTTTTAAATCCGAGCGCGATATTGAAAGAATAATGATGCGGTTTTCTTTACCTTGATAACTGTCTACGGTATCTATTTTTAGCAGTGCAAGTAACGCTTCTGACAGCCCTGCTTTTTTAACTTTTTGTCGCAAGCAACGCTTTTGTTCTGCATACATACAAATCACGCCGATAGCTGCTTCACCGTCTTTAACTTGCTCAAATAGCGAGCCCACTAATTCACTGTTCTCGTCGATTTGTTGAAGCAATTCAACAATGGCCTCGGCTTCTGCATCGTTATAAATACTCATACCAGAACCATTTTGATGGTGAGCTTTTTTACCCAGCGATGAGGTATCTAACCAGGTGACACTCGCCGATAATGCTTCGGGTAAATCTTGATAAATATCAGGAATAATACGAACACCGTTTTCAAGTTCACCTTGATAAAAACACTGTGAGACCATAGTGCCAATAGCCGGAGCCATACGATATTGAACTAATAATTTAGCACCAATTTGGCTGCCATAATGCGAGCTAAACGCACGCGAAAAGTCACTTTCAATCAGTTCATCAATATCGTCACTCGATGAAAGACCTAATTTTCTTGCTAGTGCTTTCTTATGTGGATCTGAATACAAAGGCGGCAACTGTTTATGGTCACCAACCAGCAGAATTCGTTTACCTACTTGCATTGCAATCGCAAGCTCACTGGCAATTGAACGCGCAGCCTCGTCAATAATTACCCAGTCATATTGATTACTGGCAATATCAATTTGCCAATTGCCAATGCCCACACAAGTTCCTGCCACTAACTGGCGAGATCTCGCAAAAAACTCATCAAGGTTTGCGTTACCTGCTCGCATCACATGCAGCATGTCATTAGACATATCAATAATACGTTTCACATTTAATGCAACACTTGGTTCAACGGCATATTCCTGATTTAAACTTTTGTTCAACACATCAGCCACTTGAGCTAAATCATCATGCCAGTCTTTATTATTACGAATGTCGATAGGTAGACGGTTATTAATTAATGACTTGCGCTCATTTACTAATTTACGAAGTTCTTTTCGTTGCTTAGGCTCTAGCTCATCGTCAGCAAGATGTATTATGGCGCTTTGTTGTTCTGCAATAACTGATAAAAGCTGTTTGTCTAACTCAAGAAATGCCTCTACGTATTCTTTTGGCGCTTTTAATGATTTGGCTAATGACATCACTCGATATTTAAGTTGAGTTTCAAACTGCTCGGCTTTTTGGCTCACAATATTACTTGATAAGGTGTCAAGCAAAGCGTTTGAAACAACCGACTCCGTGCGACTAAACCTAACAACATCGAGAGAAGTATTAAGACGGTTGCAGTGCTTTCGGATACGTTCTGCGGCAGTATTAACAGCCTCGTGCGACTGACTCACCAACAAAATTCGCTCCGCTCCTACTTTCTCAAGCAAGTAATGTACAAATGCGGCAATAAACTCAGTTTTACCTGTACCAGGTGGACCTTGTAACATCGACAAGGGGCCATGTTGCAGCAACTGTTGAAACGCAATGCGTTGTTTATCGTTTAACGTAATCACATTGCCATTGTCATCAACACGGTCATATTCAGCAAAGTCTTCATCTGTGACTTGGTAGCCATAATCAATCGGGTCTAACTCACAATCAGGTTCAAAATAATCGACTAAATTTTCGATAACTGAATCTCGCTCTATTATGCGAGTGACAGCATTTTTACGCTTGTTGAATGATGACTTGTCAGCTTTACTGCGAAAGAAAATAGTATCTTCATCTTTTAATCTATTAGCTCTACCTGAAAAACGTGAAAGCACAACTTTATTCAAACCAGAACGCGCTAAATTGACATCTCCAATAAAGAACTCATTTTCGCCATCAACAATAATGGCTTCAACTTGATCCTTAGCAGTAAACGAATCAAGTACATCCTTTTCAGCTTCATATGACAGTATGAGACTGTCCTTATAATTGCTAGGCTCATCAGTTAACTCAACGAATGGATGCGACTCAGTCTCGGTATGCAGAATCGCATTCCATAAATCGCGAGTAGAAATAGGTTTTACCTTGCTATCGACATCATCAACATTTGATTCTGTAACCATTTCAAGATTGCTATTGCTTACAGTAACCTTAGATTCATTGCGTTTAAGGTAAAACTGCTTAACCGCATTTTCAAAACTATATAGTTCTTTAACACGCACAGTTAGGTTATGTAGATTACTTGCTCGGCCTGGAGTAATATGGAGTGCAAACGGGACCTCGATAACTGCTTTTTGAATATCCCTATGTGAGATGCTATTAAGCCTGATAGGTCGCATCCCATGTTCAAATTCAAATTGTGCGCTATTAAAAAACAACTTTTGTACGCCGCCAAGACCACTAAAACTAATCAGTAGCCCGTCACCTCTTGTATTTTCTTCAAGTAAAACATACAACTTACCGTTATCAGGATAGATAGTAAGGGGCTCAAAAGTTTCTCTCGGGCTACCTATTTCGATATGAATTGTCTCAATAGTCGGTGTTTGACTGCTTTGAGGGTTAAATACCGCCTCTTTAAAGCGAGTTAGCTCCTTAAATCCGTAATCGACATCGTTAAACTCTTCAGCTATCGCCGTTGCAATAGCGCTAGATTGCTCAAGTCCATTTGACCATTCAATACCCAACAGCTCTGCGCTAATTTTCATCACCGCATAATTGTCTCGCTCAAATGCGGTGCAGTTTTCAGCGTCCAACGGGCTGTATGCTTCGTTATAAACATCTTCAGCATCATGATGAAAATCAAGCATATCAATGATAAAAACGTCACCGCTTTCATCAATAATCACATTGTCTGGCTTTAAATCACCATGGGCAAAACCTAATGAATGCAAATGCATAACATGTGAAACTAAGCTTTTAATAATCTCTTCTTTGCGGTTATGTATGGCAAAAGGGTCTAAATGCTCGCCATCTATCCATTCGCTTACTATATACAAAGCGCTGTCGCGAGATGTTATGCCAACATCAACAATCTTAGGAATAAAGCTCAATGCTAGGCTTTGTAATTTTTCAACTCGCTCTAAAAAATACAATGCACGAAGCCCAAGCCCAGCAGTAATCTCCGATGGATTAATGTTATTCCACACTTTTACTAAGCCATGATCAGCAACATAAACTTCTTTACTGTCTGTTTCAGAAACGAACTTAACCTCTGGGTACAAACGGCTAACTTTGTTATGTTTAACAAAGCGTTCTAATTGCTTGCTCGAAAATGAGAATTGTTCATCACGGCTGGGCTCATTTTGTACTAACGCATCTAAAAACGCTCCGGCACTAGCGTAACGCTTCCCTTCAAAGGCTTGTAACAATGTCGGGCCAAACCAACTGTCACAATCCCTAAGCTCTGCGGCAATCGACTGCTCAAAATTAGATGTTAATCGTTTTGCGTTAATAATCGCCCAGGCAATAATGGCTAACCGGGATACATCATAGTGATAAGGGCTAGATAGCTGATCGGTTTGCTCATAAACCGAAAGCTCGTCACGTACCACGCCCACCGTTTCTTTCTTGCGCTCAAAGGCTGAAATAAAGTTAGACAATGCGACCCGCTGGCCGGTACTTAACCAAACACTGTGTGCTCCAATGTCTCTATGTGCCACATGTAATTGATGTAAGTCAGCAAACCTAGCAATTAACACTTTCACTAAATTAATCCGCTCATCTATCGACAAGTTCTCGCCATATGTCAAAATAAAATCGTTTAACCGTTCCTGACCATGGGGAAGCTCTACAACTTCATTGTATTGGGTGGTGATTTTTTCTTTAGAGGGAATGGTTAACGACGACACACAATGGCCATATAGCTCGATGTTTTCGCGTTTAATCTTGGTTAATACTTCGCGCTCACGTGAGACAATTTTAAAACGACCATCAGGTGTTTTTGCTTCAAGGTTAGACAGTTTGTCAAAGTTCCAGCTGCGAATAATCGCCCTATCATTTTTGTCTGACTCACTTTGCGCTAAAAATTCAGAATAACTCTCTTTTGGGTGTTTAAAAATCTCTTCCTGGCCAACCCACCCGTCAACGGTGAGCGGCCTTGCTTCAACCTTGCTGCTATTCAATAGCTTATCTTCAAGCAATGGGATGTCTTGTAATAAAACAGCAGATGCCGGATGTGGAGTGAAGTGTTGATTAAAAACATGCTCATTTGAACATATTTTACAAAAGTCACTCAAGCTAAGTGTCTCTGCAAGCTCGTTCTGTTGCAGGCCAGAAAAATCACTTGTGCCAGTCATCACCACTAAAAAATGCACTCGTGGGATATGGCTACCATTACTAAATTGGCCCTTGAATGGTTTTAGTAATTTGTCTAACAGGAACTTTTTATTGCGGGTAATTTCAACCGGAGACTTACCTCGGTCGTCATTACCAAAAAACCACTTGCCGCCATTAGAGGTAATAGGCAGACCATTCCAATGCTTCAATTCAATAATCAAAATATTACAATGGGTGACAATCAATAAATCGATTTCGCCCTGCTTATTTTTGTTGATAAAGCGAAAGCCAGCATAGCCTTTCCAGCCATCATTAAATGACTTTTTCAATGCTTTGAGTGTGTCTAATCCTTGACCTTTCTTTGGTTGCTTTTTTGGCGCACTCAGTAAATTTTTAATTTTTTCAATTGCGTCGATTTCGTGGCGCTCAAGGCCACCTTCCCAGTATTTGATATCCATATTTTACTTCTATTTAAATTGTTATAACGTTAACCAAGTGGTTAATAATCCGTGCTTTAGGCTAATGCTTACTCAGTTTCAATACTTTGAACTGCTTCAGAAAGTTGCAACTCACCGGAGATGAGTTTGGGTAGTAACGTGTCTCTCAAAGTTGCTAAAGGTTTTAGTTGTTGTTCGTTCGCTGCTTTTTTTAATAAAAGTTGACCTACTATATTTTCAAAACGCTCTAAGATTCTATCGCTGGAATATAAACAAGTAGCTTTCGCAACATCGTCAGGCTTTATTGCAGGATATGCAGCGCCATCAGCAATTCGAGCAAATTCAGTAATAGAATCATCATTAGTCAACGTTAGATATGTAAATGCACGATAACTGTCATTCAAAGCTCTAACTACTGCAAAACCAGTACTTCCCGTCAGTCCGCTTTCATTTACATATGCAAAGGACCTATTGGCTGGTCTCACAACACCTATTATTATGTCGTGCTTTCGTAATACTCTTCGGGCACGACTTGGCGCGTCTTCAAATGAATATTCGATTGGTTCTAAAATTGTTCCATTTTTAGCGTTTGCTAAATCAACATACTTAACGTTCTTAGGAGTATTTTTTTTTGTCCACGACTCAGGATTAATACGATTTAAATCATCAATGCTTTTTATTTGCCA
>BCQK01000036.1_pt1 | contig 13347 bp, 14 predicted proteins | sample 1008131 | NCBI WGS metagenome assembly BCQK01 (sample SAMD00035458, study PRJDB4067) | museum specimen metagenome | isolation source: Liagora japonica specimen isolated from | place: Japan
CTTCGCCCCAAAGTCAGGATTTTTTTTGTCCTATTTTTTGGCTTTGTCTATTCTTTTTTGTTCACGTTTTATTGCAACCATGGCAGTTTTTTTATTCTTATATTCTTGGGTGAATTTTAATGGTTTTGATTGATCTCCACTTGTTAATGTTTTAGTTTCGCCATTTTCCCTGTAGTAAACAATGACACCGGTATAATCTGCATAATTTTTACCAGTGCGCTTTTTGGTTTTGGACTTTTCTTTTTCTTCTTCAGTCTTTTCTTCTTTGCCTTCAAACAGTGTCGATACATCATCGGCATCGGGCAGCTGCACTTCAAGTTCAACTGATGTGGTGAAGCCATTGTCATTGAGTGAATGGGTGACGTTTGTTCCTAACCAGATAATGTCATCAATTTCAGGTTTTAAGCCAATAAATTCAAATTCCTGTTCAGGGATTAAGGTTGGATCGCCAAAAGCCAAGGTATATGTCAGTTTTTGGGCAGTACGTTTGCAACGATTGTATTCCGCATTTGCTGCCAGTTCAGCGGTGGTTTTATCCCGATGCACATAGCGGATCTCTTTCATGTTGTCTTCACTGTCACCGACCACGACATGCAATTTTTTGGCTTTGTTTTGGGTGTAGTAATAGGCTTTGACGCCTGTGATATTGTCCGTACCTGTGCCATTGGTGTAGTTGTGCTGATCGCCCTGATCTCTGGTGATTTGCACACGTGGTAAGGCTAAACCTGAAACTGTTGTACTTGCACCACGTGGTAATAAAATCAAATGCCCATTTTTCACGGTGGCAATTGCGTCATTTTCATCGGCAATACGTGTGATGAGATTGGCATCAGATTCATTCTGGGCAATGTATTTAATTTTTTTTGATGCGAATTTTTCATGAACAATGACTTTCAGTTCATATTCAGCACCGACTTTTTCAAATATTTCTTGAATGGTTTTGTCGCTCCAGCTGCGTTCACGCTTTTGTTTTAAACCTTCTGATACATCATTGGCCATGGCAGAAATACTAAGTACATCTGGTGCGCCACGATGGGATGTGGAATCGACTTTGTATTTGCCTTTGTCGAATAAACCGGTATTGGACCAACCTAACCAGACCTGAATGATGGCACCTTTGGGTGGAATACTGAGCATGCCATCTGCATCATTCAATTCGATGTCCACTGAATCCACCACAAGCCCACGATTGTCTTTAATACTCAGTGACATTAAACGTGAAGCCATAAGGGATGAGATATCGACACCATCGACTTCAACTCGAAAAATGGGGTAAGGATATTCCGTCATTTTTTCAACAGAATTTAATGCCGTACCAACGACGTTCATGACTTTATTCAGCATTATAGAATCCTATTCAGTGCGCCAACACCCATGCCGATCAGGGTGCCTAATAAGGTCGGTTGCCAATCGCGTACAATGGTCAGTTTTAAAGTGAATTCAGTTTTACGTGCTGCACCATCTTTAAAGAAATAGGTTTTGGTTTCATCTAAATCATTGATGATGACTAAGCCATAAATCTTGCCTGTGCCTTCAATTAAGGTATATGCCTTGCCTGTATCGCCCATTTGTCTGAGCATGTCTAATGTGACGCGACTTCCTGTCAATTCGTGGTAAATCACGCCTTTAAGTGTAATGACATCTTCACCTTTACCAATAAATTGATAAGCAGGGGAGTCCCCGACACGGCTATTTGAAGGGTGTCGCCAATTGGTGACACGTTGCAGTTCTTGATATGACGCTGTTCGTAATGAGAAGACAAACAAGCCTAGAGCCATCATCATGTGTCTTTACTCCGTGTCTGTTAAAAATTTACGTTTTTTCATCTGCTGTTCTTCAGCCACTCGCTGGAGTTCCTGACGCATTGCTTCAGCCGTTCCTTTGACCACGGATCCATCTTTGACATGAATATGCACTTCAATGGTGTCTTGGCTGATATATGAACGTGGGTTATTGCGACCAACATTGATGGGTTTGACTGGCTTGGTTTGGGCAGCAGTATTGACCACACCTTGTGTGGCGGTGGATGTTGCTGCAATCGGTAATCCATTGGCATTGGCAATACCGTTTGCCATGCCTTGCATGGTGTAGCCACCAATGCCCATGAAGACACGTGAAGGTGAATGAATGCCTAGAATGCCCTTGGCTTTATCAATCACGCCACTGACAGCACCTGTGATGGCATCTTTGACGGCATTCACTTTGGATAAAATACCGTTCTTGAGTCCTTCTAAAATCATGGCACCAAAGCCAGTGAACTTTGCTGGAAGATCAATGCCGAACCAACTTAATACACTCGCAAAAGCTGTATAGAACAAGCCCAGTGGTGACCAATTTAGAATCAGGGCTCCGATACCTGCAATCCCCCCACTGAATGCGGTGGTAATAGAATTCCAAATGCCAGAGAAGAAGGCTGGAATCGCTTGGAATGTGGTCACAATGAAGCCAGCGATATAGCCGATTGACGTACCCACGATATTGAATAGGGTTGCACCAAATTCGATAATTTTAAGAATAACGGTACCCATTACGCCTAATATCGTTCCAAGTGCGGTACCAAAACTTTTACCATTGGCAGTTGCTGCCGAAAGTTGCTGGTTGGTGGCTTGAAATGGGGTGAATAGCGCTGATATCGCATCTTTAATCCAACCAAACACTGACACCAATGCATTCCACACAGGCAAAAGTGGACTAAGGGTAGATTTAAGGCCACTAAATGCAGTACCAATACTGTCGATCAGTGGTGCTAATCCAATTTTTAAGCCTTCCCAGAATCCGCTAAAGAATGCTTTTAATGGTCCCCAGTACTTCCAGATCATCAGTGCAAGAAGTGCTACAGCACCAATGATCCATGTAATCGGGTTGGTGAGTAAGGCAATACTGAGCGTACGTAAACCGGCAATTAATAAAGGCAATGCTTGACGCGACAAGAAAATAAAAGCTTGACCTAATATACGGACAGCTTTTGCGATGATTCCAATGCGAGAGGGGAGTCCAATACCAAACTTATCCGCGACTTTGGTTACTAACCAAAATGCCAGTGCAAATTTGGTAATACCAGCGATCATGCTGAATATGGTGCCTAGTAACAGGTTACCGGTATAACGGACACTCAGCATCGCCACTTTAAACATCAATAATTTTAAAATCAGACTACCGATGGTTCTTACTAATTCAGGATTAGCTTCAACCCATACTTTAATTCTATCAATGAATGCACCAACAGATTGAACAAATGCGCGGATATCAGTACCTAAAGCATTAAGCATTGAAATACTGAGATCTTGGATACTGCCCCCAAGCTGTTCAACATCTCCAGCGATATTATCTTTTAAAATTGAAGCGGCTCTGGCAGCTGCACCTTCCGAATTTTCAAGTTCTTTGGTGAGTTCTTTTATTTTATTAACAGTTTGCCCAGTATTTTTATCGAACACGGCTGATTGATCGACAAGTACTGCAAATGCTGAAACCGCTTCTTGTCCAGCAATATCTTTGAAGATATCTAAACGGTCACCAGAACCCATTTGTTTAGTGGCGACATTTACTTCTGCCAAAATGTCAGACATATCGCGCAGGTTGCCGTTTGAATCCTTGGTTTCAATCTTGAGTTTTGCAAAGGCTTTGGATGCTTCTTTGGGTGGACCTGCGAAGCGTGTCATGATGCCACGCAATGATGTGCCGGCTTGTGTGTCCAAGATATTGTTGTTACCTAATAGCCCAGTCATAGCCGTGGCTTGTTCTATGCTCGCGCCATATGCCTTTGCAATGGGTGCAACATACTTCATTGTCTCACCCAAACCATCGACACTGGTTGCGGTTAAGTTAGTGCCTTTCAAAAATACGTCATTGACCCTACCAATTTCGCTTGCTGCTAAGCCAAAGCCATTCAGTGTTCCAACTGCAATTTGTGCTGCACGTTCAAGTTCCACCTTACCTGCTTCAGCAAGCTGTAACGTTCCGCCTAAAGACTTTAGAATTTGATCTGTATTAAAACCACCTGAGCCTAAAGCAAATTGTGCTTGTGCAGCTTCCCCAGGACTAAATGATGAAGCAGCGCCCCACTTACGTGCATCAGCTGTAAGTTTTTTCATGGCTTCGCTTTGCTTTTCTAGATCTAATACCGATTGCACAGCACTCATTTGCTTTTCAAAGTCAACGGCAGGCTTTAAGAATTGATATAAGCCTGCACCGGCAATTACAGAGTTGACTGCTAAACTTTTCATTTCTTCGCGCATTTGTGCGCGATTTTCTTTTAGTGTATCGGACCATGATTGGGTTTTTCGTTGTACTGATTCTAATGCATTACCTATTTTATCGTAGCCAGCACCCATTGAATCAAGCGCATAACTATGCGTATTCGCATCTGTTGAGCCTTTGTTGAGTTGTCTTGAAAATCGACTAAAAGAATTACCATTAACGCTTCTTTCCAAGCGTTCAATAGAGTGAGTAAGCCTGTCTATAGATTGATTTGTATTTTGTAGATTTTTTTGAAACTGACGAATTGGTTGTGTCGCCTTATCTACAAATTTAATAATAATACTTAGATCAAGCTTACTCATATTTTTACTCTGTTTGATGGCGTTTTAGTGCCCTTTGTTCCCATTGGATGAGTTCTTCAATTTCGAACTCTGCACAGTCATTAGGGGTCCAGCCGAATACCACTGCAATATTTGCAATTACTTCGTCGACACTTGCAGGGATGGTTCCATCATTGCCGAGAGATCTGGCGATGGTGCCAAAAAATTACCAATTTCTTCCGCGAATTTAAGTGTATCCATGAGTTCGAGTTCATAAACGTTTTGTGCACTCATAGCTGGACTTGTAATACGTGGTAATAATGTTGCCAGTGCATTGATGTCAAAGGAGAGAACATCTTTAAGGTTCAGACCACGACAGTGACCAGTATTTGGTTTGTGTAATGTGAGTTCAGTAATAATTACATCACCTTGTTTAAAGCCATGATCTAGTGTGATTACTTTAGTTTTTTGAGCAGTCATTTTGAAAATCCTAAATATATTAATAGTTAAAAAACCTTGCACAGAACGAATCCATGCAAGGGTAGGAAAACTTATAGTCCGATTGCTTTACGTTGTGCTTCGAGACGATCTTTGCCATCTACAACTTCTTTGAAGCCAAGCACGTCAATTTCGATTTCAACTTTGCCGTTGACTGTGAGTTTGTAATAAGCACAGTTGGTCACGACTTTGTGTTCAGTGTCTTCACCTGGTTCAGAGTCACCGCCATCAATTTCTTCATGACGACCACGAACCACGACTTCCACTGCATCGACTTCGCCTGTGTCATCACGTTGATAAGCACCAGCAAAACGCATATAAACACCGTCAACTTTTTCCATACCGAACTGACGCAAGGTGAGCAGGTCTAAGCCACCAAAAGTGGATTCAAGCACTAGGCCATCATCACCCATGCCCATGTCCACTTTGAGTGGTGCGTTCATACCACCACCGCGATAGTCTTCCATCTTGCGTGTGAGCTTTGGCAATACGACCGTTTTAATTTCACCTAAATAACTTTGACCTTCGTTAAATAGGTTCATATTTTTGAGTTTACGAGGAAGGCTCATGCATCAACTCCTATGCAGTTATCGTTGAAGCGAAGTCAGCCAAATAGCTGTCTGTAATACGCTGACGGAAGGTAAGGTCTTCAAGCGGTGGCACTGGGGTATAGTCATAGTCGATATACAATTTGCCGGCTTTGAGCGTGTCTTTTGAGTTCAGCGCTGGGTCATACCAGGCATCGCCACCCATCAGATAGCCTAGGCGTGTCCATTCACGTTGTTTGGCTTTGATGCCTTCCAACATGTCGTTGACCAGTGAACCGTGCATTGGTTTATCAATGGCCCACATGTGTGCTTCTGCAATCGTGTCAGCCATGATCTGTGCTGTACGTGTGTAGTTTTCAAAAGCAAACAATGGATCGTCTGAACAGGTACGTGAGCCCCAGAAACGGAAGCCGTCATGCTGAATCAGTGTGGTGATTTCGTTGCTGTTGAGATAGCCAGCATCGGTTGCAGGGTCTTGAAGGTCCCAAGTCACATCGGCATCGATACCAGTGACACCGTTCACCGCTACGTTTGATAGGGTTTTATGCCAACCGATTTCGTTGTCGATCTTGGCACGTAAGCCCATTGCCACTGCAACTGCAGGGACAGTTTCGGTTTGTGCTGTGTCGACATTGAATGCCACGAAGTTTGGCCAAATCACCATGAGTTCACGCGCTGCAAACGCATCACGATAGGCAACCACTTCTTCTTTGGTTTTGCATCCCCAAGCATAGACATAGGCAAAGGCACGAAGTTTTTTTGCAATGGTTGCAAGTTCAGTGGCAACAGCTTGCGTATCTAAACCTGGTGCACCAATGATGCGTGGCTGTACGCCTAGTTTTGCTTTCGCTAATAGCAATGCTTTTGCACCGGTATATTTACCAGTGGCATCTACGGTACCAATGACGTTTGCTGTTTGTGCTGCTTCATCTTCAGCAGCTGCAACACGTACCACGACGCAGATTGAATTGGCTTGGTTAGCCATGGCTTGCAGTGCTGTTTTTAGTGTGCCGTTGGTACCGGCTTTTGCAACTGCAGCTTGGGTGTTTGTAATGAGCACTGGCGTATTCAATGGGAAAACGGTTGCATCTGCATCTTCTGCAGTGGCAATGAGTCCTTGAACAGCAGTGGCAATGGTTCGGATCGGACGTGTACCTTCGTTGATTTCAACGACACGCAGTCCGTGGTGGTATGAATCTGCCATAAAAAAAGCCTGTTTATTGAGGTTTTATTTCAGTAAACAGGCTTGCATGTGGATTAATAAAGCCCAAGTGCATGGGCTTGTATTAAGTGGGTTTTACAAATTGCCTTTTATTTGACTATTTTTTGGGGCTGCTGGAATGGTGCGGTTTACAACTTTAATCGCGCAAACGTAAAGAATCATCCATTTAAATTTCTACTATCATTTCTATAAATAGCGCCTCGGTAGAAATTGTCTAACTTAATAGTAACAATCCCATTATTTGAGATTGAAGGTTTTTCTAAAAATCCATTTGGTAAGGAATAGTCTGTGATTGTCTCTACAGTTTTGGTCAATACCCCTGAGATTATTTCTTCTTTATAAGTCGATGTAGATTTTAAATTCGTTCCCACAGGTTCAAAAATACCTGTGTAATCACCACTTGGCATTCGAAAAACAGTTAATCTAAACATTCCCACTGTTGAACTATTTGTTGACTGCCAAGTTGAGGCAATAATCCATTCACTTGGAACTGCAGATGTATCATTTGTTCTGAGTGATTTATGATATTGAGATATATCAAAATTAATTGTTCCTGAAACATCAATAATATATTTGCCTGTTAAAGTATACCCGTTCCATTTACGCCAATCATTTTGATCTGATAAAGATGTTTGATAAAGATTTACATATCCCAAATTTGTATTTGCAAATGATTGAATATCGTGTTCACCACCTGATTGCCAACTACCTCCACTATCAGTCACGAACTGTATCTGATCTTTTCCATTAATTTGTGATGTATTAAAGTGATTTAAAGTAATAATTGTTCTTTTAACTGAATTTGTTTGTATTGATGTATCAAAAATCATCAGACCATTTTTATTATTATCATGTCTGAATACTTTATTATTTGTAAATATAATTTGGTTGGGGTTTAGTGCTCTAAATGAACATCCATCAAAATAGACATCATTTAAGTTTAAAAACGGATTGACTCCAGTACAGTCCGCAAAAAATCCATAATCTTTTTCTTGTACGCCATAAATATGGATATTGTTAAACATGTTTAATCCACATTTTATATGCTCAATTCCTCGTCCAGCTGCTGCAATAAAGAAATCAGAGTAGTGACCATCATAAGTGTTGATATACAAAGCTGTGCCTGTACATTCTTGTCCTGCATAAATTGCACTGTAATCATATTGTGCAAATGAACATTGTCCATTTACAAAAAATTCATGCGCTTCAGGGCCAGCACCTAATGTGTCTTGTGGTGTTTTTCCAACCACTAGCCCATATCCATCAGTTTTCCATCGTATAAAATGACATGTTGTCATTCCTGACTTTAGGAGGCGATTAAAACGTGCACAGCTTGCAACTCGATTGGCATCAAAAACCACGTGATTAAAAGAAATATAATGATAAGCTCTCAGTGCTTCGTCATCTGTAAATTCTAATAAATAGTCACCTTCAAATGTCGATTTTGCTTTGATATGACCATTAACGAAATTTAGACCACTGATCCCTTGTATGCCGTATATTGATGAATCAAGTTCCCAAACCTTCCCTTCTAAATCTACATCAATTTTTCGGACTCCTTGCCCATTATCAACATATGAAGAAGTAACTGTATTTACCCATTTAAATAATCGATTAAATGCATTTGTAGCATCATTACTTTCGCCAAAAAAACTTAGTCGAATTTTTCCAGCAAGCCCACGCTTGTAGAACACACCTTCATCTGATAGAACTGTCATACAACCATCATCTTGCAATGATTGTTGTTCAGAACTATAAAAAAATGAGTCACCACATAAAACTAGCGCGTCTGACAATTTTTTTTTCTTATGTTGGCGGACTTGTTCAATGCTAGGTTTAAATGTTGCAAAATCTTTAATATTATCTTCAAGATATTCAATTGTCGCCATCACAACACTTGCATCAATTTTTAATTCAAAATTGGCAGTATTATCAATTTGTAAGACAATACGAATCGTTTTAATTTGAGCAGTGCCCTGGTCTGCAGAGGGTTTATATGTTGAAGGGTAGTTTGCGTACGCAACTAAAATATTACCTGCATATAACCCAACTTCACGAATATTAAAACCACCAACAGCGCTTGGAATAACACCATCTGCCTCAAGCCAATTTTGATTGTCTTTAGATGGAGCAAGTCTATTCAGTGGCGCTCGATAGACTTCTTTAACAAGTTTGGTGAAGTCTGCATTTGGTGTTGGCACGATGCCGTTTCCGTCACCATACGCCATATGTGTGATGCCGATTTTAGTCCCATTCTGAATTGCTTCACGTAACAGTGCTAAACCTTGAGTTGTAAATAATGAATGAAATTGTGAGGCCATAATTTTTTTACTCTATTTAGGATAAATATTGGTAATTTCATGCTCATAAAAAGCAAAGATGGGATATAACAGGCTGTTTGGATCTTCAATTTTTGGGTAAATCGTAATCTCTTCACCGCAGTACATTGCCGCTGCGACATTGGTTTCACCTGTGACATTAATGACGTTGATTTCGATACCTTTGAGTTCCCGAGTCAGCGGTTTAGCGTCATGCAAAAGTTCGACTAATGTTTTGTAGTTTCTTTCTGTAAGTGCTTTTCCATTTGTTTCAACTGTAATTTGAAAAGTACCCGGTTCGTTCATTGGGGCTTCTTGCCACCATTCGTGAACTGATAATGAATAACCAAAACTTTCAACAATCTGACGTAGTGCGTAATTTGTGCCTTTGTGCCTATGAACTTTTATTGAGTTTTTAATTTGTGCTCGTTTAATTTCATCAGGCCAATCATCTTGCCAACGATCCACAGAAAATTGCCAAGCTAAAATTGATAAGTACTCAGAAGGTGCATCATCAATGCGGATTAATGATGATAGGTCGCCATTCAGATTGAGGGCAGATACTGATACTTCAGTAATTTTTTTTTCTAACTGAGTTGTATTGGGAGGTAATAGATTCATTCTTCACCTGCAATCGTTAAATTAATACTTGTGCAAGTTGCTGCTTGAAAATTTGTTAATATCAATTCAGAAGTTGGCGATAAGAGTTCGACCCGATCGACACCAGTAACTTTAAGCGCAGAATAAAGATCGGAAAAATAAACGCCTTTACCTAGCCGTTTGGATGTATTGACGTAAGAGGATATGCTGTCCATAGCAGCAGCGAATACGGTTTCAGTTTCTGGGACATTATTAATATGAAGTTTTGCCTGTACTTGAAATTCTATAATCTCAGCTGATTGAACTTGAACCCGATCTCCGGTCGGTCGCTTGGTTTCTCCAGACACATAATTCAAAACAATATTATTCAGTTCTGACGTTGATGCATTATTGTCAGTATCACGCTGTAAGATTGTGAGTAATGCGTGTGCAGGTGCAGGGGAGCTGCATTTAACATCAGCAACACGACTATCTGCAGAAAGTGCGTGATATTCATAGGCTGATTAAGGACCAGCAGTACTCAAAGCATCTAATTTTTTTTGAATACGGTATCGGTAATCTTCATCATATTCATAAATCGCAGGTGAAGGTGGTGTTGTTGTATTGTTAGCTTCAGAAATAACAAGCCGTGCAACATCATAATTTGCACCCCAAACATCGAGATCTTCTTTCTTCGCAAACGCCAATTGAGTTGCTAAAGCTTTTTCATTAATTTGATTACGCAGAATCATTTCACGATAGGCATTCTCCTGTAATAACTTGGTTACAGGTTCACTTTCTCGATTCAAAGTTTTGCGAATATTGTCCTGCTGGTTTTGCGGATATAACGAAATAAAATATTCTTTACGTTCATTAAAGATCGACTCAAAGTCGATAACATCAACAAAATTTGGTTTAGGAAGTGAACTAAAATCGACACTCATAACGTAGATCCAAAGTTAAGTGGAATGCTCAAAGACTGTTGCTGATTGTTGTCGACCACATTGCAATCAATTTCTAATTCAAATGAGCCACGACCAACCTGATTGATCGACACTGAATTCAAGGTGATTCGATCTTCCCATTGCAGTAACGCAGTTGCGGTGGCTGCATAAAGCTGAAGCAAGGTAATTTCATTGAAAGGGGAGTCAATGAGCTGTGGTAGCAATGAACCATATTCACGACGCATGATTCTGGTGCCGATGGGCGTGGTCAAAATGTCCTGAATGGATTGACGAATTTGATCAATTTCTGTTTCGAGTTCACGACCGCTTTCACGTGACATCATTACTGTGGTCCTCCAGTGGTTCCACCGCTATCACCCGGGTGAGTATGCCCAGTGAGACTGATACCACTTGCAGTGACATCACCATCTGAACTGAATGTTCCTGAGGAATGACTGCTACCTTGAACTAACTGACTGCCACCAACGGTATTGTTTCCTGTCATAGCCGTACTGCCATTCACTTGTAAATTTCCATTGATGGTTGTATCACCGTTGACAGTGACACCACCATCAGCAGTCAAAACAGCTGTGCCACCTGAAGGTAAAACAGCAGATAAATGATGTGCTGCAACGTCATAAGCAATGACACAGCCATCGGCAAACATACGAATTTTTTTGTTGAGATCATCAGAGGGTGCAGGGTGGTCATCATTATAAAATCCATATAAAACGAAGCTAGTTGGACCGATATCGCCACAGGGTGAAATAACGACACATTCTTCATTTTCTGATGGCATGTCCCATGTCGAATCGTCACCGGAACGAATATTTAGGCAACGGATTTCCGGTGTCTCTATATCGCCTAAATTGACGATGACACGTGGAATAGGTTTAGACGGATTGATGGTCTTGACGGTTCCAAATCGAACAATATTTTCAAGACGACGGTTAGCATCTGCATTCATGCAAACACTTTGCGTCAAGGACTAAGCCATTTCAGCTCATGGGGCTTGTATTAAGTGTGTTTTACAATGTTGAAAACTTAAAGATTGATATGTTTTAAGAATGAATCTTCAATCAGTTTTAAATCCTGATCTGTGAAGCCCAAAAGTTCACGTTTTGGATAGACCACACTCGGTGCGCCACGTTCAGCACGATCTTTTAACCCTTCCTGATGTACTTGTGCAATACGTCCAACACGACCCACAAAGCCAATCGCAATGGCATCCGCATTGCTGAGCAGTTTTAAATGAGCAGTGTTTTTTAATTTGGTGAACATTTTGCGTTTGATTTTGCCTTTTTGTTCACGCAGACGTTTGCGCCTTGGGGTGTATGTTGAACCATCTGGGTTTTGTTGTGCAGAAATACGTTTGCCCTGATTTTTTCTTAAATCACGACCGATCTGTTTTGAAAGCTTGGCACGTTCACCCACTGACAACCGTTCCAAATACGGCTGTAAGTAGGTGGCAAGTTCTTCAACATTGTTCGTCATGGGTTTCGACCTGTCGGTGGCATATCTAATGACCAACCTTGTTTTTCAGCAGTGGTCCATGAAGCAATGACTTCACCCGATGGATCGATGACTTCAAAATCAGTGGCAGGTTCATATTCTGTGTACTTCGGTTCTTCAGGATGACTGAGTTCTAATTTGCCGTCTGACAACTTTTTCACGACGACACGTTCAGTTAGTGGAATTTGAAAGTTAATGTCATATTTACTGTTATCGATCAGTTCAGCTTCAAAACTAATGGCTTGTTTACCTTTCTCATGGTTGGCCATCAATTCAGGCTGATTTTCTGCAATCCACGTGAACAGCACGACTCCAATGACATCAACATCACCGGCATAGTCCGTGATGACCAGATCCAATGTGTATGACATTTCAAAACTAAAACCACTGACCATGGTGCTGCGAAGGGAACCATTGTTGGTAAAGATCAATAAGCGATCCTGATCAGGACTGAGATCAGGAATCGCTTTGAGTAAATATTCTCTTAATTGATTTGGCTTTTTCATGCAGCTTTTGCACTCTTATAGTTTGGATCGAGGCGGTTCATCACACGTAAAAACTTAGTGTCATAGCCAAGTTTTTTATAGTTTTTGCCGTTATACAGCGAAAAAACGACATGCCAATTTTCTTGACGTAAAGCATCGATCAACTTCCAATCTTTATCATCCACTTCACCAGACTTGGTTTCACAGTAACGAAGGAATGCTTCAAACTGAAGGCTTTCACTTTGTTCATGCTGTGCTACAAATTCCTGAACAGATGCGTAACCTAAGGCTTTCCAGTTTTCACCCATGAGCTGGAAACGTCCCCAAGATGCCGACTGTAATGCACATGATTCATCAAGCTGCTTGGCTTGACTTAAACGTGTGTACTCAGCAGATCCACCGTGATAACCACCTGTTTTGGTATTCACAATATTTGGATGTTTGGCCATGAGTGCATTGGCTTTGGTTTTGCCGAATTTCTGAGTAATAATTCAATTTCCAGAGGAAAAGCATCTCTAAATTCATCTCCGTTAGTATAAGCTAAAATTTCTTCTTCGGCAGTAATTCCAAAAACTGCAGAAAAATCTTTTCCTAACATCTCACTGTGAGAAACACCAAAATAAGAGGCAACATTTTCTGAACAGAAATATATTTTCCATTTAAGTGTAATACCAAGTAAAAAGCCATGTGGCTGTATTTTACCTGGAATATGTATGGGTTCATG